>OCOJ01020795.1_pt2 | contig 42303 bp, 29 predicted proteins | sample 1539251 | NCBI WGS metagenome assembly OCOJ01 (sample SAMN01911457, study PRJEB22624) | soil metagenome | biome: Soil | place: Malaysia | collected 2012-04-30 | depth RA_metagenome m
CCGGATCACCGGGGTCGCCCCCGTATAAAACGGTGCGGCCGACGCCGGCGCCGAAGCCGCCGATGCCGCGGCCACGGTAGAACTCTCCGGCAACAGTGAGGCGGCTGGTGAGGGGAATCTGTGCGTCGGCCATCCCTGACCAGGCGTCGGTGTAGCGGCCCCAGTTCCAGTTCTGGCGGCCATAGTAGCCGGCGACGCCAAGGCTGAGCGGTCGATCAAACACGGATCGCGACCATGACGTACGCACCGCCGCCCCTGGCTGCCCCGACAGTTCGCCGGCTTGCGGGCTGCGATTGAACTGCGGGTTCAGGCTGCTGGGGAATTCCCAATCGAGGTTGTCGAGAACGCCCGCCTGCACGGTGACGGTCTGCTGGTCGGAAAGCGAGAAGCGGTGCTCGACGCGCAATTGTGGCGTCCAGGCCCAGAGATTGCCCGCGAACCCAAAAGCTGGCACAGCCAGCGACGTGAAGGAAGTGGGGGACAGAGGCGACATGAACAACGAGTCCTGGCCGGCAACCACGGAGGTGTGCTCCCAGTCCAGGCGCAGGCTGGCGGTTTGCAGGCGGACGAGGCCGAAATTCGTGCCGTTGCCGATGTAGGGAAAGCCGCCGGCAAAATCAAACTGGACGTTGGCCGATGTCCTGGCGCCCGCGACCATGGGACCGAAAACCTCCAGTCCAATTTGCGATTGGCGCAGCGTGGCTCCCATGGTGGCCGAACTGACACCGCCCTGCAGGGGCAGGGCGTAGGTCGGGAAGTCGAGATTGTCTGAGGCTCCGAGGTTGCGGAAGGCATTCATGAGCACAATGCCGGAGAGCCGGGCGCGATACTTCGACGCGCTCTCCACCTTGGTCTGATGCTGTTCATCGACCTTGGAGCCCAGCAGGGAAGTCGACTCCTCCAGCTTCTGCACGCGCTCTTCCAGGGACGAACTCTGCGACACCGAGGAGGCGGACTGCGGCTCAGTGGACGCGGAGACGGCGGCAGCCGACGCAGTGGAGGCGGGCACCTCCGCTGGAACGCTGGCAGAGCGATCGGCGCCGATGGCAACCGGGCGTTCCAGCAGGCTGCGCGTGGCCTGCAGTTCCTGGCGGAGTTCCTGCATCTCAGCGCGCGAACGCACATTTTCGGCGCGCATCTCATCCACGGCCATGCGCAGCTGGCGGACCTGCTCCTGCAAGTCGCGCACGGCGCTGACCATGTTGTCGTCGGACGCAGAGGACGGTGCGGCCTGCTGCGCCCGGCCGGATGTAGGGAAAACGAAGAAAACGGCGGCTGCGAACGCAGCCCCGTGTATGGCAGAGGTCTTAAGCCTTTTCACACCCTCCTCCTGCGCCGCAGCCGGACGGAATGGAGGCCAGCGAATGGGGTCGCGGGCCTACAGGTCCGGATGGGGGGTTGAACTGTCGCTGGCGTTATCCCGCTCGGCGGGCACAAGAGACGGCAGGTCCGCGGCGGTCGGGCTGCTGCCGCGGGCGGTCTCGAGCACACGTCCCGGCAGCACGATCCGGAAAACGGTTCTGGCGTTTGGCGTGCGTTCCACTACGATTGAGCCCCCGTGATCCTGGACAATCTTTTGCACCACCGCCAGCCCTAGGCCGGTGCCATTCTCCTTCCCGTGGCTGACAAAGGGGCGAAACAGCCGATTCTGAATGGAGGCCGCGACGCCGGGACCGTTGTCGGAGACTGCAATTGAGATGGTGCCCGCGCTTTCCCGGACTGTGACCTCCACCTGCCCGCCAACGGCAGGAGCCGCTTCGCAAGCGTTAAGCAACAGATTGTACAGGGCGCGCTCCAGTTTGCGTGCGTCGAACCACCCTAGGAACCGCTGATCGCAATCCACCCCGATGGAGCGGCCGTGGTGCCGGGGATTCAAACGAACCGCCTGCACGGCGCGTTGCACCACCTCGCAGATGCTGCCGTAGGCCGGAGTCAACGATTCCCGCGTGCGCGCGAACTCGAGCAGGGAATCGATGAGATCGGTCATTAAATTTACTCCGGTGCGAACCTCCTGATACAGCTCTTCGCGCTGCGTGGCAGTCAGGTGCGCGTCGCAGAGAAACTCGGAGTTGGCCACGATGGCCGCCAGGGAATGGCGGAGGTCGTGGGAAATGGAGCTGGCCATGCGGCCGATGGTGGCAAGCTGTTCGGATTCGAGCAAGTCGCGCTGACTCTTGAGCAAGCTGGCGCGCATGCGGTCGAAAGCGCGGGTCAGTTGCGCTACTTCGTCTCCGCCGCGCGCATCCACGGGATGATGGAAGTCGCCGCGCTCCAGCGCGCGAACGCCGGCCACCAGGCCTGCCAACGGACGAGTGAACGTGTGGGAGATGAAGAACACCAGTCCGCTGCCGACCAGAACCGCGAACAAGCCGAGAAGAAGCAGATAGCGATTCAGTTGATCGATGAACCGCGCCGCCTGATCATAGGAACTGAGCACGCTCAAGCGGACGGGCGTGTTTTGCGGACCCGCCAGGACCAGGGAAGTCGCCAGAAACTTCTCGTCGCCGACGTTGATGTCGTGCGGATCACTCTCGACCAAGCCCGCGGTCAAACCCCGCACGCTGGGGTTCTGCACCTGCGCCGGGGCCAGAGTCGTGGCCACCACTTCGTCCCCGTACGAAAACACCACCTGGCTGGCGGCCACCTTGCCGACCTGCTGAGCCAGACGGCCATTGATCTCGTAGCCGATGACAAGAAAGCCGAGCAGAGTGCCTTCGGTGCTGGAGCCGCGGTAAATAGGAGCGATGAAGGCCTGGTAGAGATGATGTTCGCCCAGCCACCAGTGGCTGGAGTCCTCTTCATCGAGCGACTGCTGAAAATACTTTTCCGCGGCTTCGCGCGTGAAGCCGGGAGTTTTGGTGTGCAGTGCCACCACCTTTCCGCTGCGGTCGACCAGCACGAACAGATCGCTACGCGCGTGCTGCCAGACATCCTGGGACGCGTCCTGAATGGTGACCGGGTCGGTGCTGGTCATAATGGCGCGGGTGAGGGGAATGTCGGCCAGCAGCGCCACGTCGCGAGTCAGCATATGCTCGCGTTCCTGCTGGAAGTTCTGGAAGCTGCTGACGGAGTTCTGCAGGTTGACCACCAGGCCCTGGCGCACGTAGCTCTCCATGCTGCGCCGCACCAGCAGAAGGCTGGTGGTGGTGAGCCCGGCGGTAATCAGAAGCATGGAAAGAAGGAAACGGGTGCGCAGGCGCAGTCGCGGCAGCAAGGCGGCCGCAGACTCAGCCTGAGGCGGATCAGGCGTGGATTGCGGTGGCGCTTTCAAGACAATCAGCGAACGAATTTATAGCCCATACCATGCACGGTGCGGAAATGCACCGGGCTGGCCGGGTCCCTTTCTAGTTTTTGCCGAAGCTTGAGGATGTGGTTGTCAACCGTCCGTGTGGAAGGATAATTCTGGTATCCCCACACCTCGTTCAGCAACTCATCCCGGCCGATGACGCGCTCGGCGTTCTGCACCAGGAACTGGAAGGTCTTAAACTCCTGCGCCGTCAAAAGCACAGGACGACCGTCCATTTTCACCTCCATTTTCTTGAAGTCGACGGAAATGCCATCAAAGTGAACGATGCTCTCGGCGGCCGCAGCGCTGCGGGCGGTGTGGCGCAGAGCGGCGCGCAATCGCGCCAGCAGCTCTCGCGGGCTGAAGGGTTTGGTCACATAGTCATCGGCGCCCAGTTCGAGCAGCAGGACTTTGTCGGAGACATCGCTCGCGGCGCTGAGAACGACGATGGGCAGCGCAGGTGCTTGTGCCTTGATCTGCTTACACAGATCGCTGCCCGAGAGCTTGGGCAGCCGCAGGTCAAGCACGATGGCCGCGGGAGGGTTGGCGAGAAAGCTGTCCAGCGCCGAGCGTCCGTTGGATTGAACTTCCACGGAAAATCCCTCGGTCTCAAACAGACGCTTGAGAACCTTCTGCACAGCGGGATCATCTTCGACCACCAGGATTCGCCCGGTGGGCCTCGGCGGAATAGGGGGATCGACAGATCTTGTAGTAGCCAGGGGCATAGACATGGAACCCATCACAACCATCCATTCATTTCATTGCGCTCACTTCCCGCCAATAGTCACATAGATGGTAACAACGGAAAACAAGTCGCAATTTGGAGCTTACAACGTTTTTCCGGCTGAATTCGCGCCCCCCAAGGATTTGACATTCTTTTTACAATCCCGAAGGGGGAGTGGTTTGGCGGGCGGCAGGAGGCTTGCTATAGGCCCTCGCCGCTATCAGTGGAGCTACGGTGCATGAAAGTCTTGCATGGCCTGTACGAATTGGAGCGTCTCGCCGTGGTTCTGGTGCGTCCGCGCAATCCTCTCAACATTGGGGCGGCGGCGCGTGCCATGAGCAACTTCGGCTGCGGACGGCTGCGTGTAGTGAATCCTTATGACGTGGCCTTCCGTGAGGCACGCTCCGCAATGGGCGCGTCGGAAATACTGGCGCAGGCCGAGGAATTCAACAGCGTCGCCAAAGCCGTAGCGGATTGCGCGCTGGTCGTGGGGACGACGGCGGTGGGGCACCGGGAGTTGCAGCATCCGTTGCGGAGACTCGATGAGGGTGCGGGCCTGATCCGCGAGCGGCTGCGATCCGAGCGGGTTGCGCTGCTGTTTGGATCAGAGAAGGCTGGGCTGTCGAATCAGGATCTGAGCTACTGTCACTGGATGCTGCACATTCCCACGCGGCAAGAGCACATCTCGATGAACCTGGGGCAGGCCGTCGCGGTGTGTCTGTACGAGCTGGCGCGGAATGCAGCGGTCGACCATGCGGACTTTGAGGATCGCGAGGAAGAGTGCGAACACGCCGTGGCGAGCGAAGTTGAGCGGATCACGCAGATGCTGCTGCGCGCGTTGGACGCGAGCGGCTACGTGAAGTCAGACAGCGAGGCGGCGACCGAGGAGAAGGTGCGCCGGCTCGTGCGGCGCATGAATCTCGATTCCCCAGACGCCGACGTGTGGCTCGGCATGCTGCGGCAGATTCTGTGGAAGCTGGGGCGCGGATAGTGACGCAAGTTCTCAACCACAGAGGGCACAGAGAGCCGCAGCGGCTAGCCCGGCTAGTGTACCCGCGCGGAAGATACACTATTCCCGCTTTTCTTGAATTGAAAGCGCAGGTTCCAGACGCTGGAGGCCGGCTGGCCGTTCACTTGTGGCGGCGAGAACTCCCAGCCCTGGGCGGCATTGAGGGCGAGGCGGGCAAAATACGGGCTGTGGCCCGGGGAGGTGAGTTTGGCCAGAGTAACTTTGCCGGAAGAATCCACGTCGACGCGAACCGTGACTTTGATCGTCCCCTGAATTGTCCGGGCTGCGCTTGGGGGAACGTCGGGAAGAACCCGGCGAACGACCTCACCTGCTGTTTTCGCCGACACCTCGGCAGTCGGCTGAGCCGTTGGCGCGGGAGATGTACTTGCGGGCGGGGCTTCTTCGATTTTGGGTGTCGTCCCCTCGTGGTGAACGAACTTCACGATCAAAAGCGCGCCGATCACCAAGGCAGTCACGATCGGGATGAGAACGCGCCAATTGGATGGCTTGCGCTCGGCCGGAGGCACGGGCATGATTGGTCGCGGTGGCGGCGTCGGCGCCACGGTTTTTCCTGGTTGCAGGCGCGATTTGATGTCCGCGAGCGTGCAGCGTTGGCTCGGGTCGCGCCGGAGGCAAGCACGGGCGATGCCGCGGAACGGCTCAGGAATGGCGTCAGGCACGACCGGGTCGTGAGGTTCTGATCCTTCAATCGGCGGACGTTGCGTGAGGGCGGCGACCAGCGTGGCGCCGATCGACCAGACGTCGGCCTCGCGCGAAACTCCTGCGATCGCCGTTTCGGGGGCCTCGAACTCATCGCGCGTTTGTTCCTTGGGGATAGATTCTCCAATCCTGCAGATGCGATCCGCAGAGAGCTTCAACTGATCGGCAGCCGCCATGATGTTGGACGGTTTGATGCTGCTGTGGACGTAGCCCTGCGCGTGAAGATAGGCGACTGCGTCCACGATCGGGGGAAGCATGTCGGCAACCTCTGCGGCCGTGAGCGGGCGCTGAGGAAGAATCTGCGAGAGATCCTCTTCTGCATATTCGATGACCAAGTAGAGCAGAGACGTACCGTCGATCTGACACGTGCCCACGGCGAAGATGGGAAGCAAGTGAGGATGAGACAGCTTGGCGGCGGCCCGCCAGCGGGCAAGTTGGGGCTCGGAATCGGCGCGGGCCGGAATCAGTTTGATGGCGGCTTTCGGGGAGCTGGGCCCGCTGCGCTCGGTCAGGAAGACGGCGCTGTGGTCGGAGCCTCCCAACCACTGGCGCAAGGGAAACTTTGCGTCGACCACGCGTCCTTCCCAGGTTTTCCAGTGCTCGGTGTTCATGAGCGGCGAACGTATTCTATGCCAGCCACGGCTCCGACGCGATTATTAAGATCGAAGAGTGGCCGAATGACGCGAAGCAGAATTTAGCCCGTCCGCAGCGTGAAAAAGAAAACCGATCCGTGCCCGATCTGGCTGCGGACTCCGATCGTGCCCCCGTGCAGTTCTATGATGGCTTTGGCGATGGCGAGACCCATGCCGGTGCCCTGAATGGTGGTGCGTTGGTTTCTTCCCCGATAGAACTTTTCGAAAATCATGTCCTGCTCCATGTCATCGATGCCGGGACCACGATCGGCAACGGTGGTGACGACATCGCCGCCCAGACGGAGCTCGGACATGATGTGGATGGGCGTGTCGGGCGGAGAATACTTGCTGGCGTTTTCGAGGAGATGGACCAGAACNTTCTGTGATGCGGTCGACGTCCATTTTGATCAAAGGCAGATCGTCCGGGACTTTGACGTCGACGGGATGACGCTGCAGGGCCACGCGGCAGGATTGCAGCGCGGCATCGATGGGCTCGCGGATGGAGTGGGGCGCGAAGTGGAATTCGAGCTGGCGGGCATCCAGCTGCGCGACCTCCGCGGCTTCGCCGATGAGGCGGTTGAGCCGATCGCCTTCTTCGTTGATGACGGTCAGCAGCTCCTTGCGCTCTGGAGTGCCGAGTTCCGCGTCGGAGAGCAGGGTTTCGGCCGAGGCTTTGATGGCAGTCAACGGAGTGCGGAATTCGTGCGTGACCGAATCGAGCAGGACCGAGCGCAGGCGGTCGCTTTCGCGGGTGGCTTCGGCGCGCGTCAGTTTCTCAACCGTGTTGGCGCGCTCGATGGCGATGGCGGCCATGCTGCCGATGGCCTCTAGCGTTTCGCGAGACAGGTCGCAGCCCGCGAGCCCAAGAGCGCCCACGGAACGCACTCCCATGCGCAGCGGCATAAAGCAGATGTGGCGCTCGCGGTCGAGCACGGGCTCGCCGCGGCCGCTGATCGACCTCAGCTGATCGCTGGGGAACAAAGACTGGGCGGCGGCGTCAAAAAAGTACGTCTCTTTCTTGGCATCGAGAAACATAGCGGCCGTGGTCACGCCAAATGACTCGACGATGTACTTGGGGATCGCGTTCAGGAGTTCGAAAACATTTTCGCTGACCAGAAGCTGCTGGCTGAAGGCGTAAAGGCGTTCGACTTCGCTGCGACGCTGGTCCGAGCGTTCGGCTTCGCGGCGGGCGCGCTCGGAAAGCTGGCTTCCGACGACAGCGGTGAACAAGAAGGCAAACAGGGCCACCCAGTTCTGCGGGTCCGCGATGGTGAACTGGTAGAGCGGAGGAAGAAAAAAATAGTTGTAGGCGAGGGTGGCGAGGATCGCCATGAAAGTTGCGTAGCGAAGTCCCCAGCCGGCGGAGACGACCAGAACGGCCAACAGGAACGTGAAACCGACCGTCGTCGGATTCACGTGCAGCCATTTTGAGTAGAGCAAGGTGACAACTGACACGATCGCCGCCGAGGCCGCGAAGCGTAATATCTGATAAAGTGGCGAGCGTTTCATGCCGAGGCGATTCTAGCTGATTCGAGAATCGACGGGTTACCAGGAAATCATCCTTCATGACCAAAACGCCTGAGCAATGGCTGGAAGAAGCGACCCCTCCGAAAAAGCAGGGCATCCTCAAACTTTTTCTGGGCTATGCGCCGGGAGTGGGCAAGACCTACAACATGCTGAGCGAAGGCATCCGCCGCAGGAGCCGCGGCGAGGATGTGGTGATCGGGGTGGTGGAGACGCATGGGCGCAAGGCAGTCCTCGAACTTGCCTCGAAGCTGGAGACCGTGCCACGGCGCCAACTGGAGTACAAGGGCACGATGTTTGAAGAGATGGACGTGGATGCCATCCTGGCGCGCAAGCCGCAGGTGGCGCTGGTGGACGAACTGGCGCACACCAACATCGAAGGCAGCAAGCACAACAAGCGGTACGAAGACGTGATGGACCTGCTGGACGCGCAGATCAATGTGCTCTCCACCATGAATGTGCAACACGTGGAGAGTATGGTGCCGACGATTCAGAGCATCACAGGGGTACGGGTGCGGGAGACCGTGCCGGACTGGGTGATGCAGCGGGTGACCGAAATCGTGCTGGCCGATCTGACGCCGGAGGCGCTTCAGACCCGCATGCGCCGAGGAGACATTTATCCGCCGGATCGCGCGGACCGGGCGTTGGGCGCCTTTTTCCGTCCGGGGAATCTGATTGCGCTGCGCGAGCTGGCGCTGCAGCAGGTGACGCGGGCGGTCGATCGCAGCCTCGAGTCGTATCTCGAAAAAGAGGGAACGGGGCGCACGGTCGCCGTGCGCGAGCGGATTGCAGTCTGCATCAGTTCGAGTCCTGCGGCGCAGTATCTGATCGCGCGGGCGGGGAGAATGTCGCAGCGGATCGACGCGGACCTGTACGTCATCTATGTAGACATCGGGGTGGACGAGGATCCGCAGGACCGGCGCTCATTGGAGCGCAACATCGAGTTCGCGCAGAACCTGGGAGCGCAAATCATTCGCACCAAGGGCACGAGCGTGGCCGAGGAAGTGGCGAAAGTGGTGCGGGAGAAGCACATTACGCAAGTGGTCTTCGGCAGATCGGCGCAGACCGGATGGCGGCGCTACCTGTACTTGTCGGTGATCCACAAGTTTCTGCGCGATGCGCCTCCGATCGACGTACACATCGTGACGCAGGAAGTGAAGTAGAGGCTCGTGACGCTCATGAACGGGGCCAAGGGCAACATTCTGGTGGTGNGACGACGAAGCGCAGATCACGCGCGTGCTCAAGACGACGCTGTCGAGCCTGGGCTATGGCGTGCGCACTGCCGCCGACGGAGAGGAAGCGATTCAACTCATGAAGGAGTGGTCGCCCGACCTTGTGATCACGGATCTGCGGATGCCGAATTTGGGCGGCCTGGAACTGTGCCGGCAGATTCGCGCCAAGTCGAGAATTCCGATCATCGTGTTGTCGGTCAAAGGCGAGGAGCGAACCAAGGTGGACGCTCTCGATGCCGGAGCCGATGACTATGTGACAAAGCCATTCGGCGTGAACGAACTGCTGGCTCGCGTACGCGCCGCGCTTCGCCGCGCCACCACGCCTGAAGAGCCGGAGAAGCCGCTGATCGAGGTGGGGGAGTTTCGCATCGATATTCCTGCCCGCAGCGTTCAGGTCGGCAAGCGCGAGGTGCATCTCACGCCCAAGGAATTTGATCTGCTGGTGCACATGGCGAAACATCCCGGCAAAGTGCTGACTCATCGCGCGCTGTTGGCCGCGGTCTGGGGCGCGAACTGCGTGGAGCAGCCGGAGTACCTGCGGGTTTTTGTCGGCCACCTGCGAAAGAAGCTCGAGCCCGACGAGTCGGCGCCACGCTATATCCTGACCGAGCCCTGGGTGGGATACCGGTTCGAGCCGGGCGAGTGAGACGGGAGCCTGCGAGCCGGTCGATTCTCACATCTGCGAAACTGTGCCCGACGTAAAATTGTCCGCCTAAGATTTCCTGCCAATTCCCAAGAACCTTCTGGATTGGATACTGACGCGCTCGTTCCAAAGCTCGGACCGCGAAGAGTGCGGCCGGAAAGCCAACCATGTCACAGCCGTCTTCTGCCCACATGACCGCTCCTTCCTTACGACTCTAGGCATCCGCAGCCGAGATTGCGTTTACGAACTATTTATGGACCTTTTACTAGGGTTTTACGCGCTTTTTTATCCAATGAAAGTGGGCGAGTTAAGCGGTGGCAGCTACTGGAGGGTGGCATGGCAGTATGGGCGATTCTGGCAATTGTGGGCGCGGTTGGGGTGCCATTTTATCTAAGGTTTCTGATCGCCATGCGCGGCGAGTGGAAGCGGGTGCAGGTTTTCTACTTGGCGCGGATTCGGCCTGCTGTGCAAGAAATCACAGTGATTGAGCCCAAGCGCAAGAAATCAATGGCGTCGCGCGCGGCATGATCCGTGAGGAAGTCGCTCGGGAGTGAAGAGGGGGTTCGTACTATGTCGTTTCAAGATATATCGGCTGAAAAGTTAGCGGAGCTTTTCCACCATTACCACCAGGCCCTGGCGCCGGATTTCGGGTGTCCGGGCCGAGCGATTGCGGATTCCTGGAACCAGGTGCCGCAACCCGAGAAGAGCCGGATGGTGGCGGCGGCGCGTCTGACGCTTTTGGAATTGGACTCCACCCACAAGAAAAACGAAGAGGCCAGCCGCTTTTTTGCCAAAGCGGGCGAAGCGGAATGGGGCTGCTGAGCGCACTTCCGGCGCTGTGCGCGCTTCGCGAGTCGAGAGAGCTGCGATGGCGAGTATATCGATGACGAGGGAATCGGACAACAGCGCGCACGTTCTGGGTGACGGCAAGCGGCCCGACTCATCGACGGGTACGGCCGAAGTGATCGATACGGGAGACTTTCACATCGATCTCGGAGCCCGGCAGGCCACGCTGCGCGGACGTCTGCTGGATTTGACTCCGGCTGAGTTTGACCTTCTGGTTTTCCTGGCGGGACATCCCAAGAGTTTTGTGACCCCAAAAACGATGCTGGCGACGAATTCCACAGGCGGGGTTCGGCAGGCAGAATTTCTGCGCGCGCTGCTGTCGTTGATCCGGAAGCTTGATTCAGAATTTGGCGGGACGCAGCCCTATATTCGAACCGAACCGTGGATCCTCTATCGCTTCAATCCGGAAGCGTCGTCGCTGGGGTGATCGCGCTGCAGGTCCCACAATCAACTTTCTCTAGACTGAATAAGAAACGTCTTCCCCTGCAACCTCCGGGACTTGTGCGCCAGGCGATGAAGCCACAGCCGAGGACTTGCTGCCGCGGCGCATAGCGACGATGCCGGTGCGCACCATTTCCAGCACGCCATAGGGACGCAGGACTTCGAGCAGGCCGTCAATTTTGTCTTCCGCTCCTGTGATTTCGATGGTGAGCGATTCTGGGGAAACATCGACTACGCGGGCGCGAAACACGCTGGCTAGTTCCAGCACGTGCGAGCGGGCTTCGTGCGTGGCCGCGACTTTGATCATCGCCAAGTCACGAACGATCGCGGGTTCGTGCGTGATGTTCTCGACCAGCAGCACGTTGACCAGCTTGTAGAGGTTGGCCTCGATGCGGCGTGCCTGATCGCGGTCAGCGTCGACAGTGATCGTCATGCGCGAGACTTCGGGCTTCTCGGTGCGACCGACGGTCAGCGAATCGATATTGAAGGCGCGGCGGCGAAACAGCGAAGCTACGCGGGTGAGCACTCCGGGCTTGTTTTCGACGTAGACGACGTAGGTGTTCAGCATGGTGTTCTCATTCGCCGATGTCTTGTCTGCTTATTCATCTTCAGCGGTCTCGACCAGCGGACTCGGCCGGCGAATCATCTCATTCAGCGACGCTCCGGCGGCGACCATCGGGTAGACGGAATCCTCTTGTTCGACCTGGAAGTTGATCAGCACCGGCCCATCGTGCTTCCGTGCCGACTGGACCGCGGGCACAACTTCCGACCGCTGATGGACGGTTATGCTGCGGATACCGTAAGCCTCGCCCAGTTTGGCGAAATCAGGATTGAGCAGCGGCGTGGCGGCATAGTTGCGATCGTAGAAAAATTCCTGCCATTGGCGCACCATGCCGAGGTATCCGTTGTTGATGATGGCGATGTGAATCTTCAGGTTCTCCTGCACGATAGTGGCGAGTTCGGCCATTGTCATCTGGAAACCGCCATCGCCGACGACAACCCAGACTTCCGCGTCAGGGCGCGCGACTTTTGCGCCGATTGCGGCAGGCAGCGCGAATCCCATCGTGCCGAGGCCGCCGGAGGTGATCAGGCTGCGCGGGTTTTCGTGTTTGTAGTATTGCGCTTCCCACATCTGGTGCTGGCCGACGTCGGTGACGACGATGGTGTTGCCGTCGCGCGTCTCGCGCCAGAGATCGTTGATGACGTGGGCGGCGTAGAGATGACCGCTGTCGGGCAGGTTCTGAATGTCGCGCACCGCGGAGTCGCCTTTCAGTTTGTCGATGAAGTCCAGCCATTCGCTGCGGTCGACGCGTTCGATGCGGGGCAGCAGGCCGTCGAGAACTTCGCGCAGATCGCCAACCAGGGGAACGTCGACCTTGACGTTCTTGTTGATCTCCGCGGGATCGATCTCAATGTGAATCTTCTTGGCGTTGGGCGCGTAAGTCTTCAGGTTGCCGGTTACGCGATCGTCGAAGCGCATACCGAAGGCGAGGAGCAAATCGGCTTCCTGAATGGTGTGATTGACCCAGGCTTCGCCGTGCATGCCCATCATGCCGAGATTCAGCGGATGCGAGGCAGGGAAGGCTCCGATGCCAAGCAGTGTGAGCGCCACGGGAATTCCAGCGCGCTCGGCGAAGTCGCGGACTTCCTGCATGGCGCCGGAGACGATGATGCCGTGGCCGGCAAGAATCACGGGGCGCTTAGATTTGTGGATCAACTCCAAAGCGCGTTCGTACTCCTCGGGCGCCGGCGAGAGATCGGGACGATAGCCGGGAAGCTGGGGCTTGGCGGCATCCCAATCGAATTCGCAGGTGGTCTGCTGGGCGTCTTTGGTGATGTCGACCAGAACCGGCCCGGGGCGGCCCGAGCGCGCGACGTAAAAGGCCTCGCGGATGGTGCGGGCCACCTCACTAGCATGAGTCACCAGGTAATTGTGCTTGGTGATGGGGAGAGTAACGCCGGTGATGTCGGTTTCCTGAAACGCGTCGGAACCGATTAGCTTGCTGCCCACTTGACCAGTGACGCACACGATCGGCGAGGAATCGAGCATGGCCGTGGCGATGCCGGTGACCATGTTGGTGGCACCCGGCCCAGAGGTGGCGATGGCGACTCCGACTTGGCCGCTGGCGCGAGCGTAGCCGTCGGCCATGTGAGTGGCTCCCTGCTCGTGGCGCACGAGCACGTGATGGATCTTGCTGTGCTTGAGGGCGTCGTAGGCGGGAAGAATGGCGCCGCCGGGGTAGCCGAAGACGTGCTGCACGCCTTCGCGCTCGAGGCATTCCCACAAGATGGCGGCCCCGGTCATGGTCGCGGCTTTGTGGTTCCCTAAGTTCTTATCCGTTATTTTCTGAGCGATCGTGTTCTGAGAGGCCATGGAACCCTTCCTGCAATGGCCCGCTTACACCCGTCACGGGCGATGCTGGTCAACGCTAGATCCCTCGCTTCGCCGGAAAAGCGGCTACGCTCAGGATGACGGCAAAGAAAGTATGCCTGCCTGGTCCTTTCAGCTTCTGCCTAGAAATCAAAACCCACCGAGCCAGGGCTGCTAGCGGGTGGGATTCGGGAGCTTCTAAGATTTCCAGTTGATCAGCTCACTGCCCTCCCCGCCGAGGGACACACACTCGAACTCGAAAGAGGGGCCCAATTCGGCGCAAATTCCAGCTCAGCTTCATGGAGCACCAGGACGTGCCCTGATACTACCGAAGCTGCGGCTTGGCTGCAAGGGGAGAGATCAATCAGTTACTGGCATGCGGGGGCAAGTCCCGCTGCGAGTATCTCAATGCGTATTCAGATCGAGATAATACTCGAAGTTGGTGAGTACGACTTCGTCGCTGCCGGGCAGATAGAAACCGAACTTGCCCATGGTCAGGTTACCGCTGGGCGGGACAAAGCTATCGAGCGTGACCCACGAGTCCCCCTGGCGGATCTGATGCACAATTTCGTTCGCTTGTACGCGAATCTGCAGGGTATGGTAACTCTTCTTTGCACTCTTGTGAGGAATTCTCCGCTGATCTGATTCTTGGCCGTTGCGGATTGCGGAGCGGTAGAAGGCAGTGTCGTCGAGCTGGAACAAGACGTAGTTTTGATCGTCGGTGTAGTTGAGCACCCATTGCAAACGGTGACCCTTGGTCAGCATTGCTGAGAAAATAAATGTCCCAGGGTCAGGCGCGACACTGTAGAGGACGAAGTTTCCCCCCTTGCGCACATAGGTGCCGTTTTCCTGTCGCCAGCTGGCGGGAGTGTCCCACTTCGCCATGCCCATGGGGGCGAGCGCCAAGTCAAGGCTCTTGGACTGGCCGGCGGCGATTTCCACGGCAGACGAGCGCGTGAAATTGTCAGCGGTGCGCGCGGTGAGGGTGTAAGAGCCGGTGGGCAGGGTGAGCGTGCTGCCGCTAGCGACTTTCGTGGGCGGCTCTCCGTTCTTGGCCAGTGTGACCTGCGAGTCGGCCGGAGAGAAAGTGATTTTCAATTCGCCTGGAGCGGCTTCCATGGCCAGGTCGGCGGCCGCGAGCGATACGGTTTGCCCGGCGGCGAACTGCTCCTTAAGTTGCTTCGGCTTGTAGTGATCCCTGCGCAGCTCGACGACGTGATCACCTGGATTGACCGTCGCCACAGTGAGGGTTCCATCGGGCTGGACAGTTCCCACGGGAGCTTGATCCACGAGAACTGTGGTTCCCGGAACGCCCCCTTGGATCGCGAGTGTAGCGAGGCGAGGAACAGCCTGCAGATTAAAGATGAGCCGGCTTTGTTCGCCTTTGCGAACTCGCGCTTTCTGTTCGGGGAGTTCCTGATAGCCGTCTTTAGCGACGCGGACCACGTAATCCTTGGGTTCGAGGTTGGAAACGCGGAGCTGGCCGCCGCGAGTAAGCTGGTCGAGCGGCTTGCCGTCGATGAAGACCTTGGTTCTATCCTGGCCGGTCATTACCAAGAGGGTGCCAACGTTCTGGCCGGACTGGATGAAGGCGAGGAGTGAAGGTGTAGGCTCGACGTCAATGTCGAGCCGGTATTGGTCTGTTCCATGACTCACAGTCAGTTCATGGGCGCCGGCGCCCACGGGCGTGAGATCGAGGCCGTCCTGCGGAACGTCGACCGGGGGCAGGCCGTCGAGACTGAGCTTGGCGGAGCTAGTGCTGGAATAGACGTGCACGTGATCACCCATGCTGCCGACCACCACGCCCAGAACACCGTTGGCATCGATTGCGCCCTTGAGGACGGGCAGCGTTCCGGGACTGGCGGAGAAAGTGAGCGAAGCGCTGCCTTGGGGAGCCTCGAACTTCAGCGTGTGATCTCCGGCCGAGACCTTGTCCATGGTCCATTGCGCATCCTGGAGGTCCGCGGCCGGCTGGCTGTCAAACGAGACCTTCCCTGAACTGCTGTCGGTCGAGAGTTTGACCATAGGCAGTTGCGGCCCGGAAGCGACGGTGGCCGGAACTGCTGGTACGGACGCGGCTGGCGGAGCTAAGGAGGCCCCGCTGCTTCGGCGCATGTGCACAACCAGGTAGGTGGCCGCAAGGAGGACAACGGCCGCTGACCCGGCGAGGATCAGCCTCTCGTTGCGCGCACGGCTGGCAGGCTTCATTGCGGGCTGGGCTTTCGAAGGCTGGACCTTCGCTTTCGGCTGTGCGACTGAAGTCGCGGCCGTGGCAGCCGGGGTTGGTTTTTCTGAGCGTGAAGGTGGTGCCGGTGTTGGAGGGGTGACCGGGGCCGCCGAATCTTCGGCTTTTCCTTTGGAGGGACTTTGCCAACCCGGCTGGGGAGCGGATTTCAGCGATGGAGCAATTTCCACGGTCGGCGCGGCGGTCGACAAAGTTGCGCCTTCTTCGTCAGGTTTTGCAGCGGCACCTTGACTCGATGCCTTCTTAACGGCAGTGATTCCCGGCAGGTTCAGCCGTCGCAAAAGACTGTTCGCGCTCGACAAGACTTCTTCATCTTCCCCATACTTGGCGGCGAACGTGCAGGCACGTTCACCCCAGGCCTTCTTCATGACATCGGAGGCAGATTCGGCTTCGCTCTCCATGCGGCGGAGTTCTTCGAGGTCGCGCCGACGAACTTGGCGACGCAAAGTCTCAAGGTCCTTCTGCACAGAGTCGAGAATCTGAGTCAACCTGGGATCGCGCGGATACGAAGCAAGCCCTTCCTGGATGCGGGACGAGGCCGCTTCCGGGTCCCCCGCCGCCTGTAACCTGCGGGCCTCGGAAACGCACTCGTTTACATAGGTCTCGCGTTTCTGGTCGAGGATGAGCGTCCGAATGGTCCTGGACATGGGGTGAGCCGGATTGAGGTCGAGCGCTTCCTTGGCCAGCCTCTCCGCCTCGCGCCAATCGCTTTCCACCACGGCGCGAGCCTGTTCCACCAAGGCGTTGGCTAGAATCGCGCGGGCAAAAGGATTGTTCTCGTCCAACTCGAAGGCTTGCCGCAATAAGGGAAGACCTTCGGCGATTTTCTGCTGAGCGCACAGTTCCTGACCCGCGGTCATCAGTCGTTGCGCTTCGGCTTTCCGGCGGACACCGCCTTCGGCCCGCTTCTCAAGCTGTCGCAGCTCGTCGTCATTCGCGAATTCAGCGGCGGCCCCGCGCAGCAGGTCCAAGGCTTGCGCGTAATCGCTGGAATGCAAGCAACCGTCAATTTGTTCAATCAGGCGAGTCTTTGCTTCCACGCGGGCTTGCTGCTCGCGCCGCTTTTGCAGGCGCTCGACCTCAAACTTCAACCCTGGGTATTGACTATAGATGGTGCGCAGAATTTCCCAATCATTCAGCGCATCCCCAAACGCGCCCTGCTCCTCGTGGAGATGAGCGCGGGCGACGATGGAGTTGACCAGATCCCTCTTATCCTGAACCAGGCGAAGGGAGCGTTCGAAGTGCGATTCGCCGGGATGTCGCTCCAGAGCCTCCCGCAGGATGCTCACGCGCTTTTCGAGGTCCGGCTCCGCTTCGACTTGACGATCGACCGAAGCGATGAAAGAAGAAAGTTCCTGCCGCTGCTGCTCCTCAATGTCGTAGCGCAATGCCTGAAAGATGGCATTGTTAGGGTACTTGGTCAGATAGGTCTGGCACAGTAACATGGCCTTGCTGAAATTGTGTTCCGTAAGTTGATTCCTCGCCTCGGTATAGGCGGCGTTCATGGCGTCATGCTCGGAGCGGACTTCGTTATAGAAACTTTGGTAGCTGGCACCGCTCTCGCGATTCACTGAGTCAGGAGCGCGGCGATCGAGCTCGAGTACGACGCTGAGTTTGGCCAGCGCATTGCTGACGTCGCCTTTTTGCCAGGCTTCAAGTGCAGCGCGATGCAGTTGCTCCTTTTCCTGGCGGAGTTTTTTGTACTCCTGCTCCTGACGGTTGACCTCGGCCAGCAACTGCAGGGCGCGCGCCTCATCGGGACGCAGCTGCAAGACATTCTGCAGGGCTTCGCGCGCATGCGCGTAGGCATGGTTGTCGATGTGCTGCTTGGCCAGACCGTACCAGCTGTCGATCTGACGCTCGCTGCGCCGCTTTTCGATCTTGCTCTTGAGCGCCAGCGCGGAGGCGTTGTCGGGTTCAATCTGAAGAGCCTCCTGCAGCTTCTGCAGAGCGAGCGGATCTTCTTCTTCTTCGAAGCGGGCCCTGGCTGCGTCGAGTAGCTGGGTCAGAGTTTTCCGCCGGACAGCGCCATCGAGCTGGCGGCGGAGGGAGCCGATGGCGGTATCCATATGTCCCTCGGCTTCCAGTTCGCCGAGGATCTCGCCGGCAAACTGAAAGTCCCCAGCTTCGAGTGCCTTAGTCGCGCGTTGCAGTCGCGGGCGCGTGCGTTCGGGATCGAAGAATTCGATCGGCTCATTGCGCAGGGCTTTGCCCAGCGTGTCGCCAAACTCACGCGCGCTGGCGAAGCGATGCCACGACTGTTTCGCCATACCCTTGTGCACAACGCGGCTGATGGCTTGGCTGACGCTGGAATTCAGTTCCGAGGCGAGCGGAGGAATCTGGTGCAGGATGGCGTCGACCACTTCATCGGCGCGGGATCGCTGGAAAGGATGACGTCCGGTCAAGGCTTCATAGCAGACCACGCTGAGCGAAAAAATGTCGGAAGCCGGCGTCAGCGGTTTGAGCTGGATCTGCTCCGGCGACATGTAGAGCAGCGTGCCTTTCTGCGCCCGCGTGGTGTGCGCATCGGCCATGTGCGCAACGCCGAAGTCGATGATTTTCACCGAGTCGTCTTCCATAACGAAGATGTTGCTCGGCTTCAGGTCGCGGTGAACCAGACCGCGCTCGTGGGCGGCCTGCAGGCCGCGGCAGGTCTGCGTGAGAATCTCGACCGTGCGCTCCACAGTTAGGCGATGAGCGGCCTTGTGTGCAAAATGGTCGAGGGTCTTGCCGGGCAAGAGTGGCATGACGAAATAGGGCTTCTTCTTGCCGTCCTCGTCGAATTCTCCGATATCGAAAATTTCGACGATATTGGGATGGCTCATGGAGGCGAGGACCTCGCACTCCTTGTAGAAGAGCTGCAGGGAAGCTGGATCGGGAATGTCGAGAATGGTTTTGACGGCGACCTCGCGCCGCACGACTGTGTCATAAGCGCGGTAGACCAGGCCCATCCCACCCTGGCCGAGGATCTCCCTGACCTCGTAGCGGCCGGCTAGTTTGCGCGGAGATGCAGGGACGTCCGCCATAGCAGAGTGCCCGTCCAGCGGGCGTTTAGCATCTTACACTTGTTTTAGGGAGAAAGTGACGTGAGGTAGCATGCTTTCTTCTAAATCAATGGTGATCTAACTCAAGATCCCTTCGACTTCGCTCAGGCCAGGCTCCTCGTTTTGCCGGAGGGCGGCTACGCTCGACACGACGAAAGGATAGTGTTGGCGGAGTTCAAACCGTTTCACGTACCCAATCCTGAAGAAGCCGGCTCTAGATCAATCCGGCCCGGACGCGGCGGAGGAAGTCTTCGCCTTCGGCGCGGGCTTGCTCGAGGACTTTCGGTTCGTTGCGGTGCTCCAGCATGACCTCCTGCATCAGAAGGTCGACGGCATCTTTTGGCTTGTATCCGTGAGCCACCATCTTCTTGATACGAGCCGTGAAAGTCTGCGGCCCGGCCGGTTTTATGCGCATCAGATGCTGGTCACACGCATGTTCTCGGAACTTGCCCGCGGCCAGCCGATCGTAGGCGGTCTTGGCCTCGGGGTCATTTAAGAGAGTCGGCAGGGGGTAGTTCCACTCGCACTGGTCACAGATCCAGCCCTGAAAACTCACATCCGACAACCAGACCATCGTCCTATTCTTGGGTTTGTTATCACTACGGTCGCCCATAAAGAGCTCGACTCCTGATCCGCATGCTGGCGAGCCCGTGGAAGCCTTGAGAAATAGTATCCCGAACCGTCCTTCTATGACACCGTTTACCTTGCCCAGGAAGGTACCTGGGCGGAAGGGCACTGGGAGCCATTCCGCCAAGTTTGTGGACGGCATTAACGCGGGTGGACCTCTAACTGCACCGGACGAGCCATCCCATTTACGTCGGGATCATAGTATTCGTAGACCTTGGATTGGAACGTCCGGGCGCGAATGGGATATTTCGCGCGCAGGCGAAATTGCAGCGTGACCGTATCACCCGCTGCGATGGAGTCGAAGTAGAGAATGGCCTGGGTCGCGGTCTGGCTGAATTTTTCGAGGTGCCCGCTCTTACGGCCGGTGCTCTTTTCCTGGTAGGCCTGCAAGTCTTCGCTGAGCAGATCGAATCCCGGCGGAATGCCGAGATCGACCATCACCATGTTGGCGGACTTCGGCAGATTGTTTTTCACCATTGCGGTGGCAGTGGCGATGTCGTCCTGCGCAAGATGAGTGCGATCGTAGGTGACGTCGATGGAAAGAGGCTCGTTCGCTGGCTTCTCGCCCCACGGCAAGAAGTAGCTCCCCACAACCTGGTAAGCGAGCCCACCTTTGCCGTCAAAGCGAATGTCGACCGTGTTGGCGCTCTTGGCATCAACATTCTTGAACACGAACTGGTGGAGCAGGTCGTTGTTTTCGGGAGTAAGTGTGAGCTTCTCGACTGACTTACCGTTGAGCAGGACCTCGAGCGTGCCGCGAACGTCGGCCGCTCCTTTTTCCGTGGCAAGGAGCAGGGCCCGCAGCGCCATGATGGTTGCCTGGGTCGTGCCCCAGGTCCCGGAGGCGTCTTTCTTCGAGGCGATATAGCTGAGAGCTTTACGCACCGTGCCGGAGGCTTGTCCCCATTTGAGCAGGGCCTGCACGGCTAAGCCGGTCGTCTCGACACTGGCGCTTGTGCCGGTGGCGTAGACGCTGGTTTCGTCGGAGTCCCACCAGACCTGCTCGCCTTTTTCTGTGCGCGCATCGAGCAGAAGCTCGATGGCGCGGCGGGTGAAGTCACGGTCTTTCCCGTAGTCGGTGGCAAAGTTGGCGAGGACGGCAAGCGTGTAGGTGTCGAGCTTGCCGTCCATGTGCTTCTCGATGAACTGCCGCGCATGTTCCGCCGCTGGGCCCGGATAGCCGGTGTTCTCGAGCGACCAGGCGATGTAAGCGGTGATGCGCAGCACGTCTTTGTTGTAGCGATTCGTCGCGCCTTCGTTGATGAATGACTGATCCGGCTTCCAGCTTCCGTCCGGTTGCTGCTGCGAGGCGAGCCACTGTTGCGTGCGCTGGATCAGCTTCGGGTCCACGTCATGGACTTGCGACATGTCGTAAAACTCCATCAGTCCGTAAGCAGTCAGAATCTTGTTGGCGGGAGCATTGCCGAACCAGGAAAAACCTCCGCCAGGAACTTCAAAGGTCAGCAGGCGCTGGTAACCGTTGGCGATATATCCCTCGGCCTTAGCGTGAACTTCAGGCGTCAGTTTCTTGGTGCGCTTCATGTAGTCGAGCGCCAGCACATTGGGATAGGTACTTGAAGAAGTTTGCTCAAAGCAGCCGTAAGGCATGCGCAGCAGGCTGTCCATGCCTTCGATGACCTGGCTTAGCGGGCCGGGATAGAGGCGAACGAAAATCTTGCTGGCATCGGGAATGGAATTTTCGGGAAAGTTCAGCTGGTGGTGAACTTCGTTTTCCAGACGCCCGTTGAAGACCAAGCTTTGCTCGCGGCCATTGGGGACCACTTCGATTTCGCGAACGACAATGTCAGCGCGATCGGAACTGCCCTTCATGTGAGCCGAGAGCGTAAGCTTGAACTTCCCGATGCGCTTGGCCTCGAGCGTGTATTGCGATCCACCCACCTGGTTGGAATCGACCGAGACGGACTTGTCAGCAGAGTCGTCGACCAGAGAGAACCACTCTTCCGGTTGCAGATTCAGATCCACATCGCCACGCGAACCTGAGTAGTTGTAAACCGCGACTGGGATCGAGACACGATCTCCCTGAGTGAGAGTAACGGGAAGATCGAGGTCGACGAAGAAATCCTGAAAAACTTTGAGACTGGACGTGGCGCTGCCCAGCGCCCCGCGCGCGGTCGACGCAAGCATGGCCATGCGCCAGGTCGTGATGGAATCAGCCAGAGGGATGGTGATGCTGGCACGACCATCCGCGTCCGTGATGATCTCTGGATTGATGTAGAGCGCCTCGGGGAAGTAGGAACGGACGTGGGCGGAGGGAGAAGCGCCTTCTTTCTTGGCGAGCGTTCCGCTGTTTAGCGCAAGTTCTTTTGCCATAGCGACCTTGGGCATAGCCGCGGGGGCGGGAACGCGCAGGTCCATGATGTCGCGGTCCTCGGCGATGCCCCCGATAACGCCGCCCGGAACACCCTGAGCAACGCCGGCACCGACGCCCCCACCGAAGCCCGCACCGATGCCACCGCCGACGCCGACGCGGGCAATTCTATTCATTGCGGAGACTTCCACAACCTCACTGAGCCAACCGACCGACAAGGTTGCCGTCAGAACCGCGCGGTCGCGCGCGTGAAGCGTGAACTTCTCCGCCGCGGACTGGAAGCCAGCACACGTGATCTGAACTTCGTAATCCCCAGCGGGCAATCCTGCCAGGCTGAATTGCCCGGATGCATTGGTCTTCAGCGTGTGGGGTTTCCCGTTAGAAATTTCCCGCACCTTAATGTCGGCGGTGGATACGACGGCTCCTGTGGGGTCAGTGACGGTTCCCGTAATTTCGGCGAGACCGTTAAAAGGGCCGCGGTCATGTTCGATGTTGAGAGCGATCGTGCCTGAGCCCGGGCGCCCTACAACCTTCCCGGGACGAACCTCCAGATACACGGCCATATCGTCGCCGGTGTCGAATTGCTGATCTGCACCCGCGCTGCGGACCTGATACATCTTGTTCCGAGACCAGCTTATCGGTTGAAGGCGGAGCTCCGTGCCCCAGGCGTCGCGAAAATCGGCTCCGTTTTTCTTGAGCTCCGCGAAGAAGGCGGTCAGATCGCCTTTCTCCGAGTTCTCTTGATACGCGCGATTCAAGCGTTCAACGAGATCGCGGACCTGAGCGTGAAATTGTGCCTGATAACGTCTGCTGTACTCCGCGTATTTCGCCATGGGAACGGTGCGCCCAAACTCGGTCTGGAAGTTGTTGGTATTCACCATCTCCGTAGCGGAAAACAGAGCACGGGCGGCGCGGTCGCGTTGCTCGACTTGCGCTGGTTCGACGGGCTCGACGATCTCCGGCATGCCGATCGAGTGGATCTCGTAGCGGGGCTTCATGACTTCCTGCTCAAGGTAGAAGAAAACCTTGGCAAAACCGGGTTGCTTTTCGGCCAGCGCGAACACGGCTTCATCGACCACCTGCAATCCCAGCGCGGCAAGGACTCCCTCGCCGCGGGTATTGGTCACGCGGAATCGGATGCGCGCTTCGGCACCGGGCTTGTACACCGACGCATCCGCCACCGTTTCAATTTTGAGTTCATCCGCAGGCTGCACGAAAATCAGGCGATGATCGCCAACCGGGCGCGCGTCACGGCCGAAGAGATACGCGTTGAAATCCACGGTCCCTGCCATCTCCGGCGTTGCGGTAAGGCTGAGTTCTGCCTCCCCGTTTTCAATATCGAGATCGCGGGTGAGGACGGTCTGGCCTTCTTTCACTACATCGACGTAGGCAGTGCCGCGCTTTTTCGTGGAGAAGACTCGCAGTTGAATGCGATCTCCGGCGCGGTAAACGGCGCGTTCGGTGCGGAGCAGAATTTGGTCCTCGCCGGTGCGCGACTGCAGTTGGATGCTGGTCGAGGCGTCGTTGCCTTCTTTGTCGTGGGCCGCGATGTCGAGCGTTGCCTTTTCTTTGCTGGCATCGATGCGGATCACGGCGACTCCGCCTTCATCGGTTGACACGTTTTGGACGGGGCTACCGGAAGCTTGTACCTTCAACTCGGCGCTGGCTGGCGTGCCATCAGGATAGGAAGTGAGAATGAAGACCTGGTTTTCGAGACCGGGGACGAGCGTGCCTCCTTCGGGCACAGCGGTTATGAGCAAAGGCGCTTGCGTAACGGTGATCGGTTCGCCGCGGGTTTCAGAGTGTCCGGCCGAGTCTTTCACCGTAGCTTCCACCAGCACACGGGCTGCGCCTTGATTGAGCGGGCGTCNCCGCGAAATAAGTCGGCAAAGGAAGATCGAAGCGATAAGCGCCATCGCGGTCGGTCTTGCCGTGTACGGAGCCGATCTCGAACACGGTAACGTCCATGCTGGAGCCCTTGACGGTGATTTCTGCATCATCCACGGGCTTGCCGAAAAAATAGTTGGCGCGGACGGTCCCGGTCACGTGGTCGCCGGGCCGGTAGCCACGCTTCGCCCTGTTATTGGCTCCGGCGAATTCGAGGGCAACCTTGAATTTCGGCAGAACGTAACGTTCGACGTTGAGTGCGATTTCCGCCGTGTTGGTTGCAGCTTCGGGATCGCCCATCAGAGCGCGGAGATGGTAGGTGCCAAGATTGACTTCGTCGGCCAGCGTGAATTCGGCCGACGCGATGCCGAACTTGTCGGTCTGCGTGGCCTTCTTGAAGACTTTGTTGCCGCGCGAGTCTTCCACCTCAAAGGTGAACTTACGGTCTGCAGCGGCTTCGTGGTTCGCCCGATCGAGCGCCAAGGCGCGCGCATGGATGGTCTGCCCGGGCTGATAGATCGGCTTTTCGGTAGTGAGCAGGATCGAGACCTTGTCTTCCAGCCGCACGCCCTGCGTGAATGCTGTAGAGCCGATCGAGGTGTCAACAATGTAGCGCAACTGAAAACTGCCTGTCAGTCCGGCGGGGAACTGGAATTGCGCTTCGGTGGTTCCGCGATGATTCAGCTTGCCGGTATAGAGAACGCGCGGCTTCTGGCCGGAAACGAGTAGTTCAATTCTTGCTGAGCCTGACCCGGCGATGATTTCGTTTTTCGAATCGGTAACGATGAGGCGCACGGCAGCTTGTCCGCCGCTCAAATAAGATTGCTGGCCCAGAATGTGCACGACGGGCGTGAGCAGGATTTGCGAGATCGAATCAACGCCTTCAATCGCAGCTTCTTTTTCGTCGCCGTAGGCAAAGCGATAACGGACGCGATCCCACACTAGATCTTCCAGCGGAGTTGTGTCCGCGATCTTGATGTCTTCCTGCCAGCGTCCCTTGCCGTCAACCGTCGCGGCCGGGCGTTCGCTAGGGGCGAGGATTTTGTCGTCGGGATCGAGGACTTCGACACTCAGTTGGCCTGCGCCAGCGCGAGCGGCGTGATAGGGAATAGTCACGTGCAAGACACCGCGAGTGTAGGTTGCGACAGGAGTCGACTCTCCGCCGGCAGCCTCGAACGGCGGCACGGCAGCGATCGCGGCAAGGATTAGGAAGACAGCGGCGAAGAATAAGGAAAGCCGCGATGGGTAGTTGCATTCGCTCGCAGGGGCCATGATTCCTCCGAAGCGGTTCAGCGTCTGGTGAACCGCTTCCTCGTACTCAGTAGAAGAACGTTTGGCCTGCCTCATCTTGCACGAAAACGCGGGCCGGGCGCGGCTTCTACCTGCAAGTAACAGACACCGGAGGGCGCGATTCGGTTGCCTGCGCTGGCGAAAATAAGCGTCTGCGGCAGCAGTGGTGTCTCAGTTTGCGTTGTCATCCTGAACAAGCGTTCTTTGCGCAGCGAAGGATCTGAGCGAGCCGCGCGATGTGTCGCGTTATTTGCGACACAATAATCGGGCGTATGGCTCGCTTCCTTTTCAAACTGAGACACTACTGCGGCAGCGAACAAATTGACAGACGGAGGGCGCGCTTTCTAAGATAGTTTCACCCGCTCAATTTGCTGAAATCTGGGTTCACGGTTGTGCACCTCGCTGCGGCAAACAATTTTCTATGATCAAAGTCCAGGACCTTACTAAGCGGTACGCGCGCACTACTGCCGTTGATCAAATCTCGTTTCAAGTGGCCAAGGGCCAGATCGTTGGATTCCTTGGTCCGAACGGCGCGGGCAAGACAACGACCATGCGCGTGCTCACCTGCTTTCTTCCGCCCTCGGCGGGCACGGCAACAGTGGCCGGATTCGACGTGCTCGAACAGCCGCTCGAGGTCAAGAAGCGAATCGGTTATCTGCCCGAGTCCCCGCCGATTTATCCGGAAATGGAGACTGTCGAGTATTTGAAGTTTGTCGGAAAACTGAAAGGATTGCGCGGCGCCGACCTTAACAAGCGCGTGGATTACGTATGCGACCGCGTCGCCATCGCTGATGTCAAGACCAAACTCCTGGGCAGACTCTCAAAAGGCTACCGCCAGCGTGTTGGTCTGGCGCAGGCGATCATTCACAATCCGGATGTTCTGATCCTCGACGAACCCACGGCCGGTCTTGATCCCAAGCAAATCAACGAGACGCGCGACCTGATCAAAGGTCTGGCTGGCGATCACACCATCATTCTCAGCACGCACATTCTTCCCGAGGTCGAGCAGACCTGCGAGCAAGTGATCATCATCAACAAGGGGAAACTGGTGGCGACCGACTCGGTGCGCAATCTGCGGGCTCATGCGCGCGGCGCCGAATCGGTGCTGGTCGAGATTGCCAGCCGCAACGGGACTTTGGAAGTTCCGATCGTGCAGCACAAGCTGGAGCAGATTGCTGGAGTGAGCCGCGTGGTTTGCAAACAACATGTGGACAGCCACGCGCTGTTCGAAGTGGAGAGCCAGAAAGGACGTTTCGTTCGCGGTGATCTGGCGCGCGCCGTCGTGGAATCGGGCTGGGACCTCAATGAACTGCGTCCCGCTGCCATGAGTCTCGAAGAAATCTTCCTGCAGCTCACGGGGAAGGAAACTTCGGCAGAGAACGAACCGGCGACCGCAAAGGAAGCTTCGGCCGAGGCGGCCGAGGCTTCCGCGAAGGAGTCACAGGCATGAGAAATGTGTGGATCATCTGTCGCAAGGAATTAGGCAGTTACTTTGTTTCGCCGGTGGCGTACGTCCTGCTGTTCCTGTTTGGCGGGATTTTCGGTTTTTTCTTCTGGAACATCCTTGGCATTTTCGTGCGTGAGGGCATGGAAATGCAGCTGCGCGGACAGATGTTTCCCATGAATCTGAACGAGGATGTGATCCGCCCGCTGCTGTCGAACGTAAGCGTGGTCGGACTGTTCTTCATCGCGATGATCAGCATGCGCCTGTTTTCCGAGGAAAAGCGCAACGGGACGATTGAACTGCTGGTGACATCGCCGGTGCGTGATGTGGAAATTATCCTCGGGAAGTGGCTGGCGGCAGTGATCGTTTACTGCTGTCTGCTTCTTTTTACCGCGCTCAATTTCGCATTTCTGTTCCGCTACGGCAATCCCGACTGGAAGCCGCTGGCGATCGGATATCTCGGATTGCTCCTCCAAGCGGGAGCGCTGCTGGCGATTGGAGCCTTCATTTCCACTCTTACGAAGAACCAGATCATCGCTGGCGTGGCCGCCTTTGCGGTGAACCTGTTGTTGTGGATTGTAGGATGGGTCGGCGGATACGACAGCTCGACCTGGAGGACGGTCATGTCCTACCTCTCGGTGGTCACACACTTCGAGTCTTTTGGCAGGGGAGTGCTCGATTCCAAAGACGTGCTCTTCTATCTGACTCTGACTTTCCTGGGACTGTTTTTTACTGCGCGGTCCATGGAGTCGCTGCGCTGGAGATCTTAATTAGGAGATCAGGATGCCGAGCCAGTGGGTGAAGGCAAGACAGACAAAATACGCGGCCTACGCAACGATCTACATTCTTGTCGTGATCGCGGCAGTGGTGGTGGCCAATGTTCTCGGCAACCGCTACGACAAGAGTTTCGACGCTACGGCCAACCAACGTTACAGCCTTTCGGAACAGACGGCCAAGATCGTGAGGGGACTGCAGCAGAATGCGACCATCACGTACTTCCAGCAGAGCCTGCGATTCCGTGACGGCAAAGAGCTGCTTGATGAATACGCGGCCCTGTCTTCGAAAGTAAAAATTGAGTACGTGGATCCGGATAAAGATCCGCAACTGGCAAGGGAAGAGGGTATCCGCACCTACGGGACAGCCGTGGTGCAAGTCGGCCAGAAAAAAGAAGAGGCCAAGAGCATGACGGAAGAGGGCATCATAGGAGCCTTCATCCGCGACTTGAAGAACACCACTCGAACCGTGTGCTTTGTGAGCGGGAGCGGCGAGCATCAGATCGACGACAGCGACCGCGAGGGTCTCTCCCACCTTAAGGATCTTCTGGCGAAGGACAGTTACCAAACCAAGAGCATTGACCTCCTGCAGAAGGCCGAGGTTCCAGGCGAGTGTACGACGTTGGTGATTGCCGGGCCGACGCGGAACTATGAGCAGCCCGAGGTTGACGCGGTTAAGAAGTATGTAGAAGAGGGCGGACGCGCGTTCTTTATGCTGGATCCGCCGCTCAAGCTGGGCCGTTCAGAAATCGCGAATAACGACGGACTGACGAAGCTGCTGGAGAGCTGGGGCGCCACGCTGGACAAGAATCTCATCATTGATATGAATCCGCTGGGGCAGCTGGTCGGGGTCGGGCCTCAAGTTGCGCTGGTGACCAGCTATAGCTCGCAGCCCATTGTGGCCGACATGCGAGGAACGGCGACCGGATTCCCGCTGGCGCGCTCACTGGAGATCAAGAGTACAGACAAGACCAGCGTGCAGAAGCTGTTTGATTCTTCGAGCTCGAGCCTCGCGACGAGTAACCTCAGCTCGCCCGCGGTCAATATAAAGGATCCCAAGAACAAGAATGGGCCGTTCACGATCGCAGCCGCCGGCACCTACAACACAGGGAAAGAGAATTCGCAGGGGCGGTTCGTGGTGGTGGGCAGTTCGTCGTGGGCGGCCAATCGCTTCCTCGGGTTCAACGGCAACAGTGACCTGGCGATGAACACCATCAACTGGCTCTCCTCGGACGAGGACCTGATCTCGATTCGCCCTAAACCGCCCGACGACCGGCGCATCACGATGACGCGAGCGCAGTCGAACTGGGTGATCCTTACCAGCCAGTTCCTGCTCCCACTTGTGGTGGTGGTCGCGGGGATTGGGGTGTGGTGGAAAAGGCGGTAGGGAAGCTCCTCTAGAGTTCGTCCACATTGCGGAAGCGCCCATGAAAATCCGAGGCTTGATCATTGCGACTCTGGTGTTCGCCGTGCTGGCGGGCATTCTCTATTGGTCGGAGCATCGCAAACCGAGCGATGAAACCGCGAAAGCGTCGAGCGACACGGCCCCGGCGATCCTGAAGATTGATCAAGCGGCCATCACAAAGTTCGAGATCAAGAAGAAGGATGCGGCCGGGCTGGTGGTCTCGAAAGACGGCTCCGGCACGTGGCGGATCACCGACCCTAAGCCCTTTGGCGCCGATCAGAGTTCCGTATCTGGTGTGCTCTCAACGCTTTCTTCTCTGAACTCAGAGCGCGTGGTCGAAGACAAAGCTTTCGATCTGAAGCGATATGGGCTGGATCGACCCGCTCTCGAAATAGACCTCACCGAAAAAGATAACAAGGCACAAAAGCTATTGCTCGGCGATGACACCCCTGCGGGCGGAGCGGTCTACGCCATGCTGGCGGGCGATCCGCGCGTGTTCACCATTGCGAGCTACAACAAGAGCAGCGTCGATAAGAGTCTGAACGACCTGCGGGACAAGCGATTGCTGACCGTGAACTCCGACAAAATCAGCCGCATCGAGGTGGTCCAGAAGAACCAGGAGATTGAATTCGGCCGCAATAAAGACGAGTGGCAGATTCTGAAGCCGAAGCCTTTGCGGGCTGACAGCTTCCAGGTGAGTGAACTGGTGCGCAAGCTCACCAGCGCCCAGATGGACCTCAGCGGATCTGCAGCAGACACTAAAGAAGCCGCCGCGGTATTTGCTCACGCCACTCCAATCGCGACTGCCAAAGTGACCGACGAATCTGGGACGCAGGAACTTCAAGTTCGCAAAAACAAAGACACGTATTACGCCAAGTCCAGCGTGGTCGAGGGAGCTTACAAGGTTGGCTCCGATCTGGCCGAGGCAGTGGGTAAGGGACTCGAAGACTTCCGCAATAAAAAGGTGTTCGATTTCGGCTTCAATGAGCCGAATAAGATTGAGTTGCGCGCTGGATCGAAGGCTTACTTCCTCAGCCGCGGCGGCGAGGATTGGTGGTCGAACGGGAAGAAAATGGACGCGGAAAGCGTGCAGTCTTTGATTGCGAAACTCCGTGATCTGTTGGCGGAAAAACTTCTCGACACCGGATTTACCACATCCGCGATCGAAGCGACAGTTACGTCAGAGGACGGCAAGCGCGTCGAGAAGGTTTCGATTGCCAAAGCCGGCGACCATTACCTCGCCCAGCGCGAGAATGATCCGACTCTCTACCAGCTCGCCTCAAGCGCTGTGGACGATATGCAGAAAGCGGCTGACGAAATCAAACCCGCAGCCAGCAAGTAGTCACGGCCAGCCGCCTCCTTGACCGCGGCGGGGATCAACGGCTGAAGACAGCGTCAATCCAAACGCAAAGTATTGGCCGCAAACCAGAATATCTGCAGGAATGGTGTCGGTGGAAGACGAAAGTGATTGGAGGAAAGGCAAGAAGCCAGGGTAGCGAAGCGGCGCAGGGTCAGGTCCTCGGCCTTGTAGACTACTCCCATCCCCCTCGCCCAGCTTCTTGACGATGCGGTAGTGCGCGATGGTCTGGCCGATCATCTTCAGATCAATCCAGCGGTTGGCGAGAGAAACAGACGTAGTGGCGTCAGGTGCCCATTCAGGCCCAAGTACCTCCTATGCCTAGTTTGTTGCTTCCACTCATTTCGGCGCTTGGGCATTCGGGTTGCTGCTCTCTGCTTGCGATTTTCACGAAATGGGTATGCAAAAAATATTTCTACGAGCGTTTTGTCGTGTATAAGCGGATTTCTCTGGCGTACTTATTGAATCGACAGATTGTGGCAGCACGATGTTTCGACCCAGTTGTTTCACGTCCTCCGGTTTGGCCAGCCCCTCCGGCGGCAAGTTCGGCATTCGGCTTTGCTGCCTGCAATGAGATCGATTGGGGCGACTGCAACGCCCCGCGCTGCCGCTGAGATGCTGGGGGTTACGAGAGCGGACTTTCAGTGGCTCTCTAATCGCCTGCGCAAGTTGGGGCAGTTCTTCTTGGCGGGAGAAGCACGGCTAAGGCGATCCACAAACCCCAAGCCTCGATGCACCCGTGCCTGCGAAATCGGTGCGTTCCAAGGCGAAGAATCTCGCATCGCTTGGAACCGATTTGAGCTATACAAGGAAGTCTGGGATCAGCCGCTCGTCAAGCTCTCGCGTAAGTATGGAATCTCCGACGTCAGATTGGGCAAAGTGTGTCGGAAATTGAAAATACCCCACCCCCGACGAGGTTACTGGGCGAAGAGGAAAGCTGGCATACCCATTGAGCGGCTGCCGCTACCAGAGTTCAACAACGCGCCTGTTGTGCGGCGAATGAAAACGAAGAACGCTACTGCTGCTCGACAGGGTCTCCATGCGCAGTCAGCCAGACGGAAGCGCGGGCGTCACGAAAGTCGGGGAGTGGTCGAGTTTGGAGGCACAGGGAAGATTAGGCTGAGAGGCGTGCCCATGACCGCATTTGCGTAAAACTTTGCGTAAACAATTTCGGAAAAATCGGTTGGGAATCTGGGTTTAGAGTCGTCGAGTCCGTTTGTGAGATTCGCTAAACCCATTGAAACCAAACAGTGGAGTTGGTTGCGGGGGGTGGATTTGAACCACCGACCTTTGGGTTATGAGCCCAACGAGCTACCAGACTGCTCCACCCCGCNAGGTCGATCATAACAACCGCCGGGGCCAGCGTCAAACACGCCGTCCTGAGTGTGATTCCGGCTGCTTTCCCAAGCCTTATGCTTGGAGTCCCGCATGTATGTACGCCGAGACTTGGCTCACTGCTTTCCTCCTGCGTGCGTTGCTGGTGCGAGAGGTATTCCAGCATAGGTTTTCAAACGCCGCTCACCGGGAGGCAAGCGGCGTATCATTGTCAATTAAGAATCATTCCGGAAGGAGCACCGCCATGCAAAAAAAGAACGTGGCTACGAATCACGGAAGGATCAGCGCTCAGCCCCGCCTGCATCAGCGAGCGAGCGAGATTCAGGCTTATGGCACCGTCTCGCACGCACTGCCGTTGGATCTGGAAGAACCCGTCAGGTTGGAAATGACGGAGCAATTAAACCAATTGCTGGCCGACACGATTACCATGCGCGACTTGTACAAGAAGGCGCATTGGCAAGTGGCCGGACCGACGTTTTACCAACTCCATCTGCTCTTCGACAAGCACTTCGCTGAGCAGGCGGAACTCGTTGACCAGATTGCCGAGAGGATCCAGTTGTTGGGCGGCATCAGCCTGGCCATGGCAGCCGACGTGGCGGAAACCACGCGGATCGAGCGTCCACCACGGGGCCGGGAAGAAGTTGCGGTACAGCTTTCACGTTTGCTGGACGCGCATGAAGTCATCATCGGACATTGCCGTAAGCTGGCGCACCGGGCTTCCGAACTCGGAGATGATGGCACCAACGACTTGGTCGTCAGCGACGTTCTGCGGACCAACGAGCTGCAAGTGTGGTTCCTCAGCGAGCATCTGGTCGATGTGCCGCTGGTGGAAGCGGAAGCTACGCGGCTCAAGGCCGCAAGTTGAAAATGCGGGAACCGGCGGAGACCTGTGCGTCTCCGTCGGTTCTTTCATCTATCGAACGCTTAACGTGACCGCGTGCAGCTGACGTTGCCCAAGTTTTCGCGGCCCACTATGCCTTAGTCGTGCCCTGTGCGTCGTGATCGTAGTATTCGTAGGCGGACATCGGTTTGTCGCCGCCTTTCTTCCAAATGCGCGAATCTTCCGGCAGTTTGCCCAGCACACGAGCCATCTCGCGGATGTGCATCGCGACCGTCCCACAGCAGGCGCCAATATAGTTGATGCCGATGTTCCGCGCCCGCAGCGCGTAATCTGCCATTTCCTTGCGCGTGAGTTGCAGGGGGTCAAGCGCATAAGGGAATTCCGGCAGACTCGTGAAGTCAGGTTTGTCTTTCGGCGTGCGATACGCAACTGGCTGGCAGGCAAGATATCCGGAGACGGTTCTGCGCATCTCTTCCATGGGACCGAGAATGTGCTGGGGAGGACGCAGGCAGTTCATGCCGACAATGTCGGCGCCGGCATCGAAGAGGGCCTTGGCCGCGTCGGCCGCGCTTTTGCCCTCGGCCGTCTCATTTTTATTCTCGAAGCAGATGGTCACCATCGCCGGCAAGCTTGTCTTCTTGGCGCGTTCCACCACGATCAACGCTTCTCCCAGCCAGGAGAAGGTCTCGCCAATGATGAAGTCCACGCCTTCGTCGACTTGCACCGCGAGTTGCTCATCGAAGGTTTTTCGCACTCGGTCGGCAGCCGTCGGGCTTGCGGGCTCATACATCCACGTCAGACTGAGATTGCCGGCGACGAGGCAACGGTCTCCCGCGACCTCGCGGGCAATGCGAACCGCAGCCCGATTCAGATCTTCGAGGCGATCTTCCAATCCGACCGTGGCGAGCTTGTCGCGGCTGGCGTAGAAAGTGAGTGCTTGCAGGACTTCGGCCCCCGCCTCGCGAAATTCCACGTGCAGCTCCCGCAGCGCATCGGGATGAGTCAGCGCCACCTCCGGCGTAAACGGACCTGCGCGCACCCATCCGCGCTTTTCCAGTTCGAGCAGATAACCGCCGTCGCCGAGAACCGGACCGTCTTTCAATCTCTCGAGAATGCCTTTCTTTTTCATATTGTGTGATTGCTCCTAGTCATCCAGGTATTCGCATTCCGCTTTGATAGGTTGGCGCTCGGCGAAGCGGCAGGGACGAAATGCGCTGATATCCACTGTCTGGCCTCGTCCGTCTAGCACCAGTTCGCTCATGACCAGCCCGATCGCGGGAGAAATTTTGAAGCCCATGCCGGAGAATCCCGCACAAACATACAGACCTGCGATTCCCGGAACTTCGCCGAGCAGCGGCCGCGAATCCGGCGTCATGTCATAGACTCCCGTCACGCCACGCATGATCTCCGCGCCCTCGAGCCTTGGGATGCGGCGGCAGGTGCGCTCGATGATCCCCTCCAATGATTCGTCGGAGGCGCGCTGCGGAAAGTTGTCCGGGTCGACGCCGCGCTGACCGTAAAAATCGCCGATGAGAAACTTGTCGTGCGCGTCGGAGCGGAAGTAAGTCGCCGTGACCGAGTCAATGCAAGCGCATCCGCCACTCTTCATTCCGGGTGGGAGACGGAGAATCGCCACCTGATGGTATTCGCATTCGATGGGAAGGTCGCAGCCGATCTGCGCAAACAGAGGACTTGTCCATGGGCCTGTCGCGGATATGACCACGGGAGCAGAAATGGAAATCGCATCATGACCTGTGGTCACACCGACAATGCGATTCCTTTCAACGACGAAAGCGACGGCTTGAGTACGCGGCAGATAAACCACACCCATCTCCCGTGCCCGGCTCAGGAAATCGATTGCCACGCCGGCACCATCACCGTATCCCGAGTCTGGCTCGTAGGCCGCAAGTTCTACGTCATCGGCGTTCCAGTCCGGCTCGAGCTCATGCAACTCCTGTTTCGTGATGAGTCTTACTTTGACGCCGAGCCGGTGCTGCATCCCCACATTCAGTTTGAGGCGTTCCGTCTCATTCGGATGCACGATGCGCACAAAACCCGTCTTGCGAAAATCTCCCGGCGCACCTACGATATCCTGCCAGTTCTCAAACATGTGCAGGCTGACCAGAGCGAGTTGCACTTCGGGGGCAAAGCTGTAATGCATGCGGATCAGTGCGGACGATCGCCCGCTGCCTCCCCGCGCGACCTGGTCTTTTTCGATGACGACAATCTTGCCCGCTTTGCGTCGCGCCAGCTGAAAGGCGATCGACGCACCCATCACGCCAGCGCCCAGAATCACGATGTCGGCGGTCTTGGCGGAGTGCGAGTTCCCGGAGTTCACGCCGCGGCCTCCTTGAATCTCCCCTTTTTCCAATCCCGAAGAGCCTGATGCGCGGCGTTACGTCCAGGTGCTCCGGTGACGCCGCCGCCTGGATGCGCTCCCGCGCCGCAGAGGTAGAGCCCATCAATGGGCGTACGGTACTGCGACCATCCCGGCACAGGGCGCATAAAGAAGAGCTGCTCCAGCCGCAGGTCGCCGTGGAAAATGTTGCCCTCGGTCAGACCGTAGGTGCGCTCCAGATCGAGCGGTGTGAGCACTTGACGAGCGAGAATTGACCCCGGGACATTCGGCGCGTACTCCGCAATCTTCTTCACCACGCGATCACCCAGCAGCTCGCGCTTCTCGTCCCAGTCTCCTTCGCGGAGATGATAGGGCACGTACTGCACAAAGCAGGTGAGAATGTGTTTGCCAGGCGGCGCCAGCAAATCATCAGCATTCGAAGAGACGACACAATCTACCCAGAGCTCTTCCGGGATGTCACCGAACTTCGCGATGTCGTAGCAGCGCTCGGCGAATTCAAGCGACGGAACTAGCGTGTAAAAAGTTCGCTCGAGGGGAGTCGCAGCCGGCGACGTTCCCGTGAACTTTGGCTCCGCTGCCAAAACCATGTTCACCTTGGCGCAAGGGCCCTGCATCTTGATGCCGCGGATGGCGGAAAGAAAATCCTCTGGTAGTTCTTTCGTCGCGATCATTTTCAGAAATGTCCGCTTGGGGTCGGCGTTCGACAAAATCATGCGCCCGCGAATTTCGGTTCCATCATCGAGAACGACGCTTCGGGCCCGGCCTGCGCGGATTTCGATTTGGCTAACAGGAGCGGAGGTGCGAATCTGGACGCCAAGTTTTCGGCCGGCTGCCGCCAGTGCCTGCGTGATCGATCCCATACCACCGATCACGTGTCCGTAAAATCCCTGCAGCTTGTGCTCTCCGCCACTAAGCAGATGAAACAGCAGACCGATGGCTGTGCCCGGCTGGTAGGGGCCCCCGTGCTTGCCATAGACGTTGTTGGCCAAAAACACAGCCTTCATTTTCTCGGACTCATAATTGTGGTCGAGAAATTCGCCCAAACTGCCCGTAAAGAACGAGACCAGTTGCGCGATCTCGCTGCTGGAAATGCTGCGGAAGCGCTTGCCTACTCGAAACAGATCCGCCCATCCGCTCATGGTTGTCGTGTCGATCTCTGGCGGAGGCTCCAGGAAGAATGGCTGCAAGTACCGAGCCAGCTTCTTCAGTTGATCATCGACCTGTACGAAGCGCGCCGCGTCGTGCACAGAGATCTTGCTGAATTCCTGCCGTGCCCGCTCGCGATTCGCCCACCACGGTACGACCTGGGCATCGAGGAAAGGGACCTGAATCGCGGGATCACAGGGAATCATGCGCAGGCCGTGATCCTGAAGGCGGAGCTCCGAGATGACCTCGGGGCGCAACATGCTGGCGATGTAGGAAGTCGTCGACGCCCGGCAACCGGGGGCGATTTCCTCCGTGACGCAGCAGCCGCCTACAATCTCTCTGCGCTCCAGCACAAGGGCAGAGAGGCCTGCGCGCGCCAGATAGGCTGCAGCGGCGAGTCCGTTGTGGCCGGCGCCCACTACGATGGCATCGTAAACGGTTCGGGAGACCCCAGTTTGCATAATGAGCCGAAGTCAAAGACACCGGATAGCAAGCACCAACATTACTGCAGCGCCTCGAAAAAATGAAGTTGAAATCCGTTAATGCTTCGTATATCGTCCTCATGACTTGAGGTCACTTACCCACGTCCATGGCCGGAATCGCCAGCAACCGTGTCGGTCCTCCTCTGTATCAGCGACATGTCGCGCCCCGACCTCGTTCCGAGACGAAGCGCTCTCTGATCGTCGACACCGCTATGCAACACTTCGCCGAGCACGGGTACCATGCCGCGCGCGTGGGTGACATCGCGGCTGCCCTCGGGATCGCCAAGGGTTCAGTCTTCCAACACTTCGGGAGCAAAGACGGCTTGTTCTTTGAAGTGTACAAACGCGCGGTCCGCTCATTTCCCAAATACCTCGAGGCGCCTGCTGAAGTCCGTCAGGCAGGTTTCTTTGAGGTGCTGCGTTACTGGTTGGTGCGAACCGAGCATCTGGTGCACGAAGACTGGATTCCGTACCGCATCGCGTTGCTGGGCAACTACGGTACTGATTTTGCCCTGAAGCGTGAGATCAATCGCTTTCTCATTGCCGAAGATCCGTACGGCACCGTGGATTTTGTCCGCTTTGGATTGGAACGCCGCGAATTGCGCAAAGATATGGATGTGGAGATGATCGCTTCCATCGTGGACTGGATGATGGAGCGCTTCCAGGATGCGCTGCTCACCGCGGAACTGGATCCGGGCCTATTCCGGCGTCAGGGCGAGCTTGCGGAAAAAAAGGACGCAAGAATTCAGCAGTTCCTGGCTCTGCTGCAAAGGGCAATCGGCAGTGCAACGGTGACGCCCATGCGCAGCCCCCGAACGGGCCCACGGAGATCCGCTCCGCCCGTTCGTTAGCGTAAGTGTGTTCCATAAACGGCGTGGGGAAAAACCTTAATCTCATCAGGAACGCAAACATGCTAGCTTCCATTGAACAGATTCTCACCAGCTATGACGATCAGGCTGCGCTGCCCGAGGCATCGACCATCCCTGCGCCGTGGTACGTCGATCCACGTATCGCCGATGTCGAACGTCTGGCCGTATTCAGCAAAACTTGGCAACTGGTCGCGCGGACCGACCAGGTGCAACGCCCCGGGGAATTTGTTTCCACCGCCATTGCGGGCGAACCCATCGTCGTCGTGCGCGGCGGTGACGGTCTCCTGCGGGCGTTCTACAACGTTTGCCGTCACCACGCCGCTGCCGTTGTCACCCAGCCTTGCGGCCAGGCGAGTATGTTGCAATGTCCCTATCACGGCTGGAAGTACGGGCTCGACGGATCATTGAAGGGCATGCCGGAATTCGATGGCGTGAGAAACTTCGAGCGTGGGCAGAACGGCCTCGTTCCGATCCGCGTGGAGACCTGGGAGTGCTTCATCTTCGTGAACCTCGACTCCGAAGCCGCGCCCTTGGCGGAGTTCCTGGGCGGTTTGGTTCCACGTGTTGCGCCGCTGGGGGTTAGCCAGCTCCATTTTTTTGACCGCAGGAGCTACGACATCCACTGCAACTGGAAAGTTTTCGTCGACAATTATCTCGATGGCGGCTATCACGTCCCCCATCTGCACAAGGGATTGAGCTCAGTGCTCGACTACAAGCAGTACACCATCGAAAACGAAGATCGCTACTGTCTGCAATCCAGTCCCATGGTTGCCTCCGACGAAGATGCCGCCACGCGTGCGACGCGCAAGGGAGATCGCGCGTGGTACTTTTGGCAGTATCCGAATTTGATGATCAACTGTTACGAGGGATACATGGACACGAACTATGTTATCCCTGTCGACGTGGACCACTGCCGTGTGATATTCGATTTTTACTTTAGCGATGTGAGTGAGGCGCGGCGTGCATACAACACCGAGTCAGTCAATGTTGGCAACCGCGTACAAGAAGAAGATCTGGGAATCTGCGAAGATGTGCAGCGCGGTCTGAAGTCGCGGGCCTACGGGGCGGGCCGCCTCTCGGTGCGGCGCGAGGCCGGAGAGCACCTGTTTCATCGCCTTCTGGCGGCCGATTTGAAGCGCGCTTCCGCCAGCCCGGCGGCAGCCGCCGAATAATAGGTGACTGCAGCTCATCGCGGCCGACTATTGATGATCGCGCGGAATCGTCTCCTGCCAGGTTTTTGATTTGATCATCTGGCCGTCTTTCAGCAGCTCCCGCGTGTACTTGTAATAGAAATTCTTCTGGTCGGTGGTGAGTAGAAGATGTCCGCGCCAGATTAACGTGCGGCCTTTCAAGGTGAAGACGCTTTCCGCCTCGCCGCGCACCGAAGAAGTTTCAGGATGCGCATCATCCGCATCGTAGGTGAGGTTTTCGAAGTCATCCTCCTTGCCCCAGGGATATTCATATCCATCCTTGCCTTTCCAGTGCACCGTGGTTTTCTGGCGTTCCTCGTCGCGTTCGACCGTCCACTCGCCCGGCCAGGGGAAGCCTTGGCTCTTAATGTCGGTGCGTTCGTCAGAAGGTTGCGGAGGCAAGAACGACGGCGGTGCGACGCCGTGCACGGGGACAGNNNTAGCCGCGAACCGCTACTTCCGCCGAGCTCGAGCGACGTGGTCATCGCATAAGGCGTCGGCAACACCATCGGCCACAAAGCGTTTGAAATCGCGATCCGAATGCGATGACCTTTGGGAAAGACCCAAGAGGTCAAATGCATCTCGATGTCGAGCGGATAAATCTCGCCCGGCTCGAGACCACGCGGTTCGCTCATCGACTCGCGTTGCGCGCCATTCAATCCCGCGCCGGTGATCTGCGTGACCGTTCCGTCCGGGGCGACGTCGGATAGCCGGGCGAACCAATCTGCCAGGGGTGCGGTGGCCGACGCCCGCAAGAGCGCGCGCGGACGTCCAAGAATGGCGACTTCCTCTTGCAATGGCGCCGAATCGTAGACCAGGCTGAAGGCGTCGACTGGCCGCGCATCGCTTAACAACTCGCCCCACCAAAAGCCGGCTTCCACGCCAATCGAAGGCACATACTTCAGCTGATGTGCAGTGTCCGCTGACGGAGAGTCCGCGAGAGTGTGATTTGATTGCAAGAATAATGTTGACGGCTTGGCCTCGCGCGGGGGCCACGCATCTTCGCGCCGCCACTCGCCGGGAACTTCTTGCAGGTTCGGATCCGGCGGATGCCAATGCTGCATGTAGATCACGAGCCGCGGATCCTGCTCGACTCCGGTGTCTCGGCCCTTGAGCCAGTGGTCGAACCAGCGCACCGCCAGATCGCGCCATTCGATCTGCGGTCCGGGTACCGCATCGTGAGGGAACGTGTGATTCCAGGGACCGACGATGGCTCTAACCGGCCCCTTCGCTTGCATTAGCATGTCGGGGGCATTATCACGGTAGCCATCGAGCAGGCCGCCGATCAGAAAACTCGGAATCGTGATCTCGCTCAGCGGCCGAACACGATCGCGCCAGAACGGCCCGTCGTGCTGGTGCTTGAAGTAGAGCAGCGACCATGGCGGCGTGTCGAAGCGGGGGCCGAGAACTTTCTCGTCGAGCGTGTAGTCGGGAGCACCTGTCCAGCCCTCGGCCATATCCATATTCAGTTCGAACTCGTCCACATGTGCCATGCCGTCGACATAGTGAACATCGTCGTGAAATAGCTCCGCGGTGCCGTCAACGGTGAGGATCGCCTTCAGCGCAGGTGGATGTCGCATCGCCATTTGCAGCGAGTTGAAACCACCCCACGAGATGCCAAACATGCCTACATTGCCATTGCACCAGGGCTGCCGCGCGAGCCATGCGATGATCTGTTCGCCATCCACCTGCTCTTGCTCGGAGTATTCCCGCTCCGGGGGAACGCCTTCACTCGCGCCAAAGCCGCGAATGTCGACCCTCACGCCGACGTAACCGCGTTTGGCAAAGTACGCGTGCTTGGGATAGTCGCCGGCGGCCGTGCCGTCATCTTTGCGATAAGGAAGGTACTCGAGCAAAGCAGGAAATTTCTCACCCGGCTCTGCGCCATCGGGCATGTAGAGAGTAGCGGCAAGGCGAACGCCATCCTTCATCGGAATCCAGGTCTGTTCCATGCGGACGCCGTAAACGGCAGGGGAAGGAGGCTCGACGGCAAATGCGGTGAAAGAATATGCAAGAACAAGCCACAGGGAGGGAATCCAAAAGGTTGGTCTGGCCAAGGCGATCTCCCGAATCTACTGGTAGCAGTGACCCAGGGTCACTCCTGTACGCCTTGCTCGCGTCGCAGGGCGCGCAGATCGATCCCTAGCTGCTCCGCTTTCTTATACAGGTGACTGCGCTCCAGACCAAGCGCTTTCGCAGCAAGGCTGACATTGTGATGACTGCGTTTCAACTCTGCCAGAATCACGTCGCGTTCGAACGACTGCACGCGATCCCCCAGCGGCCCCGTAGAAGTCGCGACACTCACCATGCCGGTCTGTTCTGAGATTTTAGGCAACGCGAGCTGAACGGTCGCCACGTCAACCTGACCCTGGGTCGCCAGCAAGAGTAGTCGCTCGGTCATATTGCGCAGTTCGCGGACATTTCCCGGCCACGGATACGATTGCAAGGCCTCGATCGCTTCCGGTGTGAACGGAACTGACTTCCATCCGTTCTGCGCACATACTTCTGCAGCGAAATGTTCGACCAGCGCGGGGATGTCTTCGCGCCGCTGTCGCAGGGGCGGAAGCGTCAAAGGAAAAACATAAATGCGATGAAACAAGTCCTGGCGAAACTTCTCCGCCCGCACCCGCGCTTCCAGGTCGCGATGCGTGGCGACCAGAACTCGTACGTCCGCGGCAACCGGCTTGTCACCGCCGATCCGCTCCACTTCTCCGCCCTCTAGCACGCGCAACAACTTAGCTTGCATGGCGAGGGGCATGTCGCCGATTTCGTCGAGAAAAATCGTTCCTCGATCTGCCTGTTCGAACTTGCCCAGGTGCCGACCGGCCGCTCCCGTAAACGAGCCTTTTTCGTGTCCGAAGAGTTCCGATTCAATCAATTCTGCCGGGACCGCGGCACAATTGAGCGTGACAAACGGACCACTCGCACGAGAACTGCGTTCGTGGATTGTCCGCGCCACCAATTCCTTGCCCGTGCCGGTTTCTCCGAGGATGCAAACACGTGTCTCGCTAGCCGCAACACGCTCCACTTGCGCCATGACGCGCCGCATCGCTTCGCCCTTCCACACGATCTCGTGTTTTCCCAGGCGCTGGCGCAGTTGGCGATTTTCGCTTTCGAGGCGCTGCAGCTTGAGCGCGTTGTCGACCGTGAGCAGCAGCTTCTCAGTCGAGATGGGTTTTTCCAGAAAGTCGAGTGCGCCCAAGCGCGTCGCGCGCACCGCCATCTCGATGTGTGCCTGGCCCGACATCATCACCACAGGTGCCGCTATGGATTGTGTCTTCAACTCCTCAAGAAGAGTCAACCCGTCTTTTCCCGGCATCACGACATCGGAAAGAATCAGGTCGAAATGCTGCGACTTCGCCAACTCCAACGCTTTTGCCCCGTTATCACAGACGGTCGCTTCGTGCCCGGCCAGGCGAAAGGCGCGGGACAACGATGCCAGCGTGTTAGCTTCATCGTCGACGATCAGCAGATGAGCTTTTGGTGTCAACCCTCCTCCTCGCTTAATTACGCACCACGACATACCTCGGCCGATTCGCTCCTGGGGACGACCTTCTGCGTCATCTCCGCGTTCGGTGGCAACTCAATCGTGAACGTCGTACCCTGGCCAGGCTGGCTCTGCACGCTGATTCTGCCGCCGTGATCACTTACCACCGATTGCGCAATCGCCAGGCCCAGCCCGGTTCCGTGTTGCTTGGTCGTGTAATAAGGAGTGAAGATGCGCTCACATTCTTCGAGCGTCAGGCCGGCTCCGGTGTCCGCAACCTCGAGGATGACGTTCCCATCCTCGGGACGCGTGCGCAGCGTCAGCGTGCCCCCTTGCGGCATCGCATCCAACGCGTTGAGTACAAGATTCGTCACCGCCCGATGCAGAAGTTCGGGATCGGCATTGATAGTTTCGATGTTTTTGTCGAGCTCAAGCTGGCACGTGACCGGCGGTCGTCCTGGAGCCTGCATTTGCGGTTCGACGAGTTGTGCGAGGCCTCGCAGAACTTCATTCACGTCCACCGGCTGCCATTGCGGGTGCGGCATTCGTGAGAACTCGCTGAAGCGGCCGATGATCGTCTTGAGGTTGGCAATCTCGGCCAGCAACGTGCGCGAGCTCTCACGGAACACTTCATCGAACTCGGGCTGTCCCTGCTCGCGGGCACGAACAAGATTCTCCACGGTCAGTTGCAGAGGGAACAGCGGGTTCTTCAGTTCATGGGCCAGCCTGCGCGCCAGTTCCCGCCACGCCGCAACCCGCTCCGCT
>OCOJ01053112.1_pt6 | contig 42045 bp, 41 predicted proteins | sample 1539251 | NCBI WGS metagenome assembly OCOJ01 (sample SAMN01911457, study PRJEB22624) | soil metagenome | biome: Soil | place: Malaysia | collected 2012-04-30 | depth RA_metagenome m
TCCGTTGCCGGAGCGCTCGAGGGCCTGCGCAAGGACATTGCCGGCACGTCGGAGGAACTGCGGCGCCTGGCCAGCGAGGAACTGGAAGCCGCGCGCAAGCAACTGGATGTGGTGCGCGAGAGGATCGGCGCGGCGGCCCAACAGGCGGCACAGGACTCGCTGACCACGCTCGACGCGCGGGTGGAGTCCACGCGCGGGCGCGTGGCCGAGTTGGCCCGCGAGGCCGCGGACCTGGACGCGGCCATCCAGGAGAAATTGGGCGCGGGCCGCGGGGCCTGGCAGGAACACCTGGAGAAGGAACTGGCTGCCGCCCGCACCCGCTGGGACGAACTGGTCGCGCGAGCGCTCTCTGGAGCTACGGACTCCCTGCGCGCACAGCTTCGGGAATTATCCACGGCAGCCACAGCGCCGGCGGTAGAAATGCTGAGGCAGGAAGTGCAGGCGCAGAAGGCGGCCGCGGCAGAGGCCCTGGACTCGGTCAAGGCCGAGGCCGGACACGCGGTGTCCAGCATGCGCGAAGCCGCGGCGGAGAGTTCCGCGCAGGCGCAGCGCGCCACGGTGGAAGCACAGCGCGTATTCGGCGACCTGGAGACGGCCATTGAAGCCCGGGCCGTTGCCGCGCGCGCCGCGATGGAAACGATTCGCACCACGCTGGAAAGCTCCACCGCGGATGCCCGCGCGTTCGTGGAAGCGCAGAAGGGCGCGCTGGAGGCCGGAGCGGGCCAGGCGCGAGCCAGTCTGGAGTCGGCCCGCGGAGCCGTGGAGGCACGCGCCGCGGAGCTCCAGGCAGGGCTCGATGGCCTGCGCACGGCGCTTGAAGAGGAGCGGCGCCGCATCGAGTCCTTGCTGGAGGACGTCCGCCAGGCCCAGAGCGGAATCAACTCGGCGCGCGCGGAGTTCGAGTCGCTGCGCGGCGCAGCCACTGCGGAAATCCGCCAGGAACTGGAAGCCGGCGCGCAGGCGCGCAAGGAGGAAATTGACAGGCATGCGCGGCAGGCCTGGGAGGAATTGCAGGCGCAGCACGCGCCGGCGCTGGAAGCGGCGGGACGCGCGGCCGCGGAGAGATTCCGCGGCGAGATGGAAGAGCTCGTGCGCGCGCGCCTGCAGCCGGAACTCGAGCGCGTGAACGAAACCGTGGCCCGCCTGGCGGGCAGCGAAGCGCACGCCGAGCAGGTGCTCACCGGCTTCCGCGAGCGCCTGCACGGGGCCACCGAAGCAGCCCTGCGGGAGACCGCGGAGCGCGTTCAGGCGCGCGTGCGGGAAATTGAGAGCGAGTTCACTGCTGCCGGCCGCGAGGCCACGGCGCGCTTGCTGGCGGAAATCGAGGAGAAAGCGGACGACACCACGCACCAGACGTTTGAGCAGCTTTACAAGACTTCCGAGTGGTATCAGAAGAAGACCCAGGCCAGCATGCAGACGGCCATGGACCGCGCGCTGGAGCAGGCACTGGCCGCCCTGCGGGAAAAAGCCGGGGAGATGTCCAGCCTGTTCGCCAGCGAGCTGGATCACTACAGCCGCAGCTATGCGGAGCATACCCGCGGCCTCCTGGAAGAGACCGCCGGGAAAGTGAAAGAAGCGGTGCGCGGGGAGATCGAAGTGGCCGCGGAGGCCTCGCGGGCGCACGTGACCGAAGAAACGCGCCGCCTGGCCGAACAGCAGATTGAGCGCGCGCGGCGGGCCACGGAGTTCGCCGCCGGGGAGGTGATCGCCCGGGTCAGCGCGCAGGGCCACGAGGTCCTCGAGAAGGCAGGCGAGGCGGCCGCCCGGGCCGTGGAACACATCGAGGAGCGCGCGGCACAATCGCGCGACCGCATGCAGGAAGTGGTGGCGCAGTCCTCCACGGCATTCGCCGAGCGCCTGGCCCAGGAAGTAACCGAGAGCCTGGGCCGTGCGCAGCAGGAGCTGGATCGCGCCTTACAGCCCGTGGTCGAGCGATGGAGAGAGGAGCGCGGCGAGCTGCAGCGCCAGTGGAGCGCCAGCCTGGCCGAGCAGGGTGCCCGCGCCCTCGAAGAACACCGCGACCATCTGGGCAACGTGGCCAACTCCCTGATGGTCACCACCGTGGCGTCGCTTTCCGAACACTCGCAGACCATCCTGGACCAGCTCGCCCGGGACGCCGAACAGCGCGTCCGCCAGATTTGCAGCGGGGTGTTCGCCGGCCTGGGCGAAGTGCTCCGCCAGAAAATGACCGGGCTCTCGAACGAGTTCGCCCCGCCGTCTGGCGCCGTCCCGCCCGCTTCCAGCAGCGAGAAGCCTTAGCTCTGCAGAATGGCCGTATCCCCGGCCGGTCGATTCATTCCATGCGCTTCCGCAGCCCGGAGACACCCGGGCCGCGGAACAGGGAACTAACTGGCCTTCTTCATTTCCAGCGGCTGGGCCATGGCGGCCGCGGGTGCCGCCGCCATGCTCTGCCGCGGCGCCGCGGTAATCGCGGAAACTTTGAACAGCGCGGTCATCATAAACGGACCGATGAACGCTCCGAGAATCGCCGGAAGGATGTAGACGCCGGCAAACTGCGGAGCCCAGTGCCCCAGCACCGGCGAAGCCAGCCAGGCGCCCAGCCAGCCGGCCACCCACTTGCTCAGAAAACCATCCAGCCCGTTGAGCATGCGGTAACCGATGAACACGTGCATCACGAAAGCGCCGATGAATCCCAGAATCAGCAGGATCAGAAAGGCAGGAAAACTCATGCCGATCATAACAGCCTCCATCCTCCGGGCCATTGCCTCGCCGCCCGGAGCAGTTCTCGCACTTTTTCCATATTTTAGGATGCCGTTGCCGGAGCAAAGGTAGGCGCGCGGCCCCGCTTGAATTGAAAATATATCGTGATACGATATTTATGGCAGGCGCATACTGCTGGGGAAGTCCCTTCATACCTTTTTCCGAAAGGCAATCACACGCCGCCTGCCGGAGGAAACCCATGAAACAGAAGAGTGCAGTTCTCCCCGTAGCCGCTTCCTTTCTGGCCCTGCTGTGGTGCGCGCCGGCCGCCAGCGCGCGCAGCGACAGCGCGGCCTCTAAGCCCTCGGCAAGAACCACCGGTCACGTCATGTCCGATGCGGAGTTTGCGAAGGCCGCGGCCCAGGGCGGGCTGGCGGAGGTGAAACTGGGAGAACTGGCGGAAACCAAGGGCACCGCCCAAAGCGTGAAGGACTTCGGCAAGCGCATGGTGACGGACCACAGCCGCCTGGATGGTGAACTCAAGACCGCTGCCAACACCGGCAAACTGACCCTGCCCACGGAGCTGAGCGCCAAGGATCAGGCGCTCTACGACCATTTGTCCAAGCTTTCCGGTTCCGCCTTTGACCGCGCCTACGCCCGGGATATGGTCCACGATCACATCGCGGACATCGCCGCATTCCGCACCGAAGCCAAGGACGGCAAGGACACTTCCCTAAAAAATTTCGCTTCCAAGTCTCTTCCCACCCTGGAAGAGCATCTCAACCTGGCGCGCGAGATGCGGCACGAAGTAGCGCCGGCGAAAACAACCGGGACCAGCAAGAAATCCTAGGAAGGGATTGGACGGCAGTCAGACGCCTGGAGTTCGGAGCTGAATAGGCGCGCGCCGCGGGCGGTGACCGGTGGCAGTTCCTTCCGCCCGCGGAGACGCCGGCTAGCCCGCTGCTTCCATCCGCAGAACGATGGGCTCGAGTTCGGCCACCAGATCTTCCATGTTCCGGTAACGCTCGGCGCGGTCTTTCTTCAAGGCCTGCCGGAGGACGTTGTCGAGTCCGGCGGGAAGGTCCGGCCGCAGCTCGCCGATGGGCTTTGGTTCCTGGCTCATGATGGCAATCATCTGTGCGTTTGCGGTCGCGCCTTGGAAGGGTTTTGTGTAGGTCAGGAGTTCAAACATGACGCAGCCCATGGACCAGATGTCCGTAGCCCGATCCAGACGGTCCCCGCGAACCTGTTCGGGAGACATGTAGTCCATGCTGCTGCCCATGTGGCCATCCGAGACGGGAGAGTACGCCTCCGGCAGCCGCGCGTGAACGAACTGCGTGAGTTTCACCTGTCCCTTGCTGGTCACAAAGATGATTCCCGGCCGGACGTCCCGGTGGATGATCCCCTGCTGATGCGCGTAGCCCAGCCCGCGGCAGGCTTGCAGGACGTAATCCAACAGCGTGACGGAGCTCCGCCGATCCGGCGCGCCCTCCTTTTTCTTGCGCTCCAGGATGTGCCACAGGTCCTCGCCTTCCAGCAGCTCCCGGGTGATGTAGGGATTGCCCCGGTCCACGCCCAGGTCGTAGATGGCCACGATATTGGGGTGTTTCAGGCTGCCCGCGGCGCGCGCCTCGCGGTAGAAGCGCCGCAACAAATTGGGGCTGTCCACAGCTTCCGCGCTCGGCACCGTCAGCACAATCGTCCGGTCCGTGGCCGGGTCTCGCGCCTGATAGTCCACGGACATCGGCCCGCGCCCCATTTCATCCAGGATCTCGAATCTGCCGATTTTTTTTAGAATCCCCGTCCCCCTGCCGCCCGAACCCCTGGTCCCGTGTCCGTATGATACGCCATCCGGGTGGAAGCCGGAGCCGCCCGCTGTTTTTCTGGTGTACTCTTTCTTTACGAGGTGCTCCCATGAGACACAACCGCAGAAGCTTTCTCAAAGGCACGGGTGGGGCCATGGCCCTGGCGGCAACCAGCGGATTGACGGTCGCCGGCACTCCTGCCGCCGGAGCCGGCGCCGCCCGGTCGCGCGGCATGGCCCGCGCGCTGACCCTGCTGACCTTCCGGCGCGCAGGCGAGTACAGACTGGGCGTGAAGACTGCCCAGGGGATTCTGGATGTGCCCGCGGCCGCCAAGCTCCTGAAGCTCTACGCGCCCGCCACCATGGACGAGTTGCTGCACAACGAGGATGGCCCGAGCCTGAATGCACTGGTTGAAGCAGCGTCGAAATCCGCCGCCGCGAAAAAGGCGTTCCTCACCGAAGAGGGTATCGAATACGGCCCGGTAGTGACGCGGCCGGAAAAGATCATCTGCGTGGGGCTGAACTACCGCCGGCATGCCATCGAGATTGGGGCTCCGATTCCAAAGCAACCCGTGCTTTTCAATAAATACAACACGGCGTTGAATCACCACGGCGGCACCATCAAGCTGCCCACCGGGGCGGCGAAAAAGTTCGATTACGAGGTCGAGCTGGTCATGGTCATCGGCAAAGAGGCTTACCAGGTGAGCGAGGCGGACGCGCTCTCCTACGTGGCCGGCTACTGCACGGGCAACGACTTCACCGCGCGCGATCTGCAGCTCGAGACCGGCGGCCAGTGGATGGTGGGGAAGACCCCGGACCAGTTCGCGCCGATCGGGCCCTATCTGCTGACCGCGGACCAGATTGCTCCCGATAATTTGAAAATCGAATGCCGGGTAAACGGCGAGACGCGGCAATCCTCGAGCACCAGCGACTTTATTTTCAACACCCGCAAGCAAATCAGCTACATCTCGCAGGTCATCACGCTGAAGCCCGGAGATATCATTTTCACCGGAACGCCCTTTGGCGTGATTCAAGGCCTGCCGCCGGAAAAGCGGGTGTGGCTGAAGGCCGGCGATAAGATTGCCTGCAGCCTGGAGAAACTGGGCGAGCTACGCTTCGATCTCGTCTAGAACCTGTCTGCATCTGTTGACATCCTACTGCCGGGCGTCTTGCAGTTGCGATCGTCATCGCGCCTGCCCTGAGCACCGTAGAAGGGAATCCCCGCGTCCCTCCCGATCCCGAAACTTCGGGACCGGAGCTTCGGGACCGAAACTTCGGAACCGAAACCTCAGGATTCGGGACTGACCGTGACTAACCCTGCAGGCCGGCGCCCAGCCTGCTACGCAGCCGATTCCCCGGAGCCGCTATAATGGCGGGGTGTCAAATCGCGCCTATCTGAGGGTGTGGTGTCGCGGGGTGGCGGCGGAGACGCTGCCCAACCTGCTGAGGGAATTTCTCGAGACCGTGCCGTATTCGCGGGTGCGCCCTGCCTGCACCAGGCTGGCCGCGCGGGCCGTGGACCATGCCGAGGCGCCTATCCTGGAGCGCGACCTGCGCACAGCCCCGCTTGCGCCTGCCGAGATTGTGACCGAACTCGGGGGTTTGCTGGAGGCAGACTCGTCCGTGGAACTGGAAGCATGGTGGGACCTTTGGGTCTACGAAACCGAGAGCGGCACTTGGAAGGAGCAGCCGCAGCGCTTGGAACTGGTTTTCAACGCTCCGGAGTTTGATGACGGCGCCTGGCGCGATGCCGGGCATTTGGTCGCAGACCTGGGTTTCGAGCATCTCTTCACCGGCCATGCCGGACTACTGAGCAGCGATGGCCGCGGCGGCGCCGCGCCGCAACACCCCGCGGAGCGCGAATTTCTGGCGCGCATGGCGCGTCCGGAGGCGCTGGCCGAATACGCGGCGCGCACCTGTGAAAACATCGGGCGCTTGAAGGGCTGGGTGCAGCGCGTGGCGCAGACGCTTCCTGTCGAGCGGTTCGTGCTCGAGTCGGAAGGAGAAGAAGATTTCGAGGGACGAATGGAAGAAGTGGCCAGCGGCCCATAATCCGGCGCCTGGCTGGTGAGTTGGAAGTGGAGCGTGTTTGTGGGGAGGCATCGCACTTGCGTCGGACCGCACGGGATTTGGTGACCCTGGCGCTCGCCGCGGCTGGCACGCTGGTGGTTCTGGCGGGCTACCAGCTCTGGCAAAAGCGCGGCCCAACTCCCGCCCAACAGGCGGCGCTGACGCCGAAGCTCGCGCCGCAGGCCACCAGACCTGCCCCGGCGCCAGCCGCGGCAGAGCAGCCCGATGCCGCTGCCGCCGCTCACGGCGCCCTGGGGCCCGATGGCGCGGTCCTGGCCGACGCCGATTTTGGGGCGACTGCCGGGCGGCAGGTCCTGGCGGTGCAACGGATGCCTGCGGGCTCGGGATTGCCAGCACCCAGCGCGCCACCAGCGAAACAGGAAGGCGAAACCACCGCCGAGGTGATTCGCGTCTCAATCCTGGTGCTGGAGAAAGGCACCTGGAAGGAAGCTTTTCGCGCCGACGAGCATCTCAAAAACAGGCGTGGGTATCTGCCCGGTGCGCCGGCAGATGCCGTGCCAGGCTGGCACATGGCTTATTCCCAGACGCCGCAGGACGGTTTCCGGCTGGAGTTCACGCCGCTGGGGCTGCCTGCGGGCAGGAAACAGGCCACGGTGCACGCGGCTTGGAACGCAAAGCGCCGGGAGTATGATGCAGTGACGGCTTCGGGGAAAGGGATTCTGGAGGTTTCGGCTACTCCGGGGAATGCGCCGGTTCCCATCAAACCATGAGCGCGGCAGCTACAACCTTGACGGCAGGGAGGCCGGCGGCGCGCGTGTCGCCGGCGGCGCACCTGATGCGGCTGGCGCCGTATATACGGCGCTACCGCGCAGAGACCGCGCTGGGCATTGTGACCCTGCTGGTGGGCGGCCTGGTGGGTGCGCTGCTGCCGCTTACCATGGGCACCATCGTGGATTCGATTTCCGGGGCCCACGCTCTCGTGGCGCGCATGGGCGCGCTCCCCGGCCCGCTGGAGAAGCTGCTGCTGTCCTTCTACCGCCCGTTGACGCGCGAGACCCTGATGTTCTACTCGGTCGCGCTGCTGGTGCTGGTGGTGCTCAAAGGGACCTTTTCCTTCCTCACCCGGCAGATTTTGATCGGCGTCTCGCGCGACATCGAATTCGACCTGCGCAACGATCTGCTGGACCGCCTGCTGCGCCTCGAGCCGGCCTATTACGTTCGTAACCGCACCGGCGAGCTGATGAGCCGCTGCACCAACGACCTGAACGCAGTGCGCATGGTGCTGGGGCCGGGGATCATGTACAGCCTGAACACCATCGTGATCATGGTGATGGCGGTGAGCATCATGACGCGGATTTCCCCGCGGCTCACCCTGTATGTGTTTCTGCCCGTGCCTGCGGTGGCCCTGGCGGTGCGCTACTTCGGCAAACTGATTCACGACCGCTACGAAAAGATCCAGGCGCTCCTGGCCGCGCTCTCCGCCCGCGTGCAGGAAAACCTTACCGGCATCCGCGTGGTGCGCGCTTTCTGCCAGGAAGATTACGAGAGCCGGGAGTTTGAGCGCCAGAACCGGGAATACGTGGACCGCAATATGGAGCTGATCGCCGCCTGGAGCATGTTCTTCCCGGCGCTGGAATTCCTGATCGGCATCGTATTCCTGATTGTGCTGTGGCAGGGCGGGCGCCAGGTGCTTCTGGGCGGCTTTTCGCTCGGTGCGCTCATGGCCTTCTACGGCTATATCACCCAACTGGTCTGGCCGATGGTGGCGCTGGGCTGGGTGACCAACATCTTCCAGCGCGGCGCGGCCTCGATGGGGCGCCTGCAGCACGTGCTCACCGCGAAGCCGGAAATTGACGACCGCGGCGTGCGGGCAGCAGTAAGCGAGGAGATCCGCGGGGAGGTCGAGTTCCGGCATCTCACCTTCCGGCATCCCACCGCGGAAAACCCCGAAAACGGCAGGCCCGTGCTGCAGGACGTTAGCCTGAAGATCCCCGCGGGTTCGACGGTAGCCATCGTGGGCCCGACCGGAAGCGGCAAATCCACGCTGGCGGCCCTGGTGGCGCGCCTCTGGGAGGCGCCGCCGGGAACGTTGCTGATCGATGGGCGGCCGGTCACCGAGTGGCCGCTCGACGCCCTGCGCCGCTCCATCGGCTTCGTATCCCAGGATACGTTTCTCTTCAGCGATACCATTCGCGAAAACATCGCCTTCGGCGTGGACTCGGCCACGGACCTGGAAGTGGACCGCGCCGCGCACATCGCCAGTATTCGGGGAGAAATTCTGGAATTTCCCAAGCAGTTCGGGACCATGGTCGGCGAACGCGGCCTCACCCTTTCCGGCGGACAGAAGCAGCGCACCGCGCTGGCGCGGGCGCTGGTGCGCGACCCGAAAATCCTGGTGCTGGATGACGCCCTGGCCAATGTGGATACGGAAACGGAAGAGCGCATCCTGCGCGGGCTGACGGAAGTCATGCGCCAGCGCACCACCCTGCTCATCTCCCACCGGTGTTCCACCGTGCGCCACGCGGACCAGATCGTGGTGCTGCGCGAGGGGCGCATCGTGGAACGCGGCACGCACGAGAACCTGATCGGCCGCGGCGGGTATTACGCGGACCTCTATCAGAAGCAACTGTTGGAGGAAGAGTTGGCGCGGGTGTAAGCGGCGCGGACGCGCGGCGAGGCGCGAGCGGGCGAAGACGAGCGAATCAGCATGGCCGGCCCACACGAAGAAGAAGCCCTGGGAAAAGTTTACGACGCGCGGCTCACGCGGCGCTTGCTGGGGTATTTGCGGCCTTACCGCGAGCGCGTGGCGCTGGCCGTGGTGCTGTCGCTGGTGAGCAGCCTGCTGGCCATCGCCGGGCCGCTGCTCTTGAAAGTCACGGTGGACCGCTACCTGGTACCCGCGCTCGGCGGGAAGATCACCTATGCCGTGGCCATGCACGGCATCGGCCTGGTCTCTCTGCTGTTTTTTGCCGCGCTCGCGCTGCGCTTTGCGCTGGACTACGCGCAGACCCGCATGATGCAGCGCGTGGGGCAACTGGCCATGTACGATCTGCGGCACGAATTGTTTGCGCGGCTGCAGCGCCTGCCCCTGGCGTTTTTCGACCGCAACCCCATCGGCCGGCTGGTTACGCGGGTGACCACGGATGTGGACACGCTGAACGACCTGTTCGCTTCCGGCATTGTGGCCATGCTGGGCAACTGCTTCGTGCTGATTGCCATCGTCGTGGCCATGCTGAAACTGGACTGGCGGCTGGCGTCGGCCGCGTTCGGCGTGATTCCGCTGATCGTGGGCGTCACCCTGCTCTTCCGCAACAGCGTGCGCGATGCCAACCGCCGCATCCGCGTGGCCATCGCGCGCATCAATGCCTTCCTCCAGGAACACATCAGCGGGATGAGCGTGGTGCAACTCTTCAACCGCGAGCGCAAGGCCAAAGTGCAGTTCGCCGAGGCCAACCGGGCGCACATGGAGGCTTTCAAAGACGCGATTCTGGCCTTCGCGCTCTTTTATCCCGCGGTGGAACTGCTCGGCGTTCTGGCCATCGCCATCGTGCTGTGGTACGGGGGCATACGCGTGCTCGCGGGTACGCTGACCATCGGCACGGTGGTGGCGTTCATTCAATACGCGCAGCAGTTTTTCCGGCCCATCCAGGACCTGAGCGAAAAATTCAATATCTTGCAGACCGCCATGGCCAGCTCCGAGCGCATTTTCCGCCTGCTGGATGAGCCCATGACCATCCAGTCGCCGGAAAAGCCGGTGCCGCTGGGCGTGCCGCGCGGGGAGATCGAATTCAGCCACGTATGGTTTGCCTACACCGGAGGCGCGGAGCCCGCGGAGGAAGACTGGGTGCTGCGCGACGTATCCTTCCGCGTGCCGCCGGGGCAGACCGCGGCCATCGTAGGCCACACCGGCGCCGGAAAAACCACCATCATTTCGCTCCTGCTGCGCTTCTACGACGTGCAGCGCGGGCAGATCCTGCTGGATGGCCGCGACATCCGCGAGTACGAGCTGCACGACCTGCGCCGGCATTTCGGCATCGTGCTGCAGGACCCGGTGCTCTTCAGCGGTACCCTGGAGTCCAACATCCGCATGGGCACCGAATGGATTGACCGCGCCGCGGTGGAGCACGCGGTGGAAGAAGTGGGCCTGGGACCGTACGTGCGTTCGCTGCCCGCGGGCGTGGAAACCACCGTCGGCGAGCGCGGTTCGACCTTCTCCGTGGGCCAGCGGCAACTGGTGAGTTTTGCGCGCGCCCTGGCCCACAATCCGCGGTTCCTCATTCTGGATGAGGCCACCTCCAGCGTGGATACGAAAACGGAGCTGGCCATCCGCGCCGCGCTGGACCGTTTGCTCGCTGGGCGCACTGCCGTGGTCATTGCCCACCGGCTGAGCACCATCCAGTACGCCGGCCAGATTCTCGTGTTTCACAAAGGACGCCTGCGGGAGCGCGGCTCGCATCAGGAGCTGCTGGCACGCCGCGGCATCTACCACCGGCTCTACCAGCTTCAGTACAAAGACCAGGAACTGCGCGTCAGCGCCCCGGCGGACGCGGCCAGCAGCGCCGCAGTCCCCGCAAATGATTGACCGGATGGCAGGACAGGCTTTCAGCCTGTCCACCCGCGGACCCCTCGTGCCGGCGCGCTCGCGGAAAGCCTGTGCTACCTTTCCCTTATGAATTTTCCGCCGCTCCTCATCTCCGCCGGCGAAGCATCCGGCGATTTGCACGCTGGAAGGCTTGCGGCGGCTCTGCGGGAGCGCGGAGTGGGCCAGATATTCGGGCTCGGGGGCCCGCAAATGGCCGCGGCGGGAGTGGAGCTGGTAGCCGAAGCGCGCGAGGTGAGCGTGCTCGGCATCACGGAAATCCTCCACCGGTTGCCGGAATTGCGCCGGGTGTTCCGCCGCCTGCNTGTTCCGCCGCCTGCTGGACGCGGTGGATGCGCGGCGGCCGCCGCTGGCGGTGCTTGTGGATTTTCCTGGGTTTCACCTGCGGCTGGCCCGTCACCTGCGGCGCCGCGGCATCCGCAACGTTTACTTCATTGCTCCCCAGTTCTGGGCCTGGCGGCCGTGGCGCGTGCGCGTGGTGCGGCGCCGATTCGAACGCGTGCTGTGCATCTTTCCGTTTGAAACGGATTTTTATGCCCAAAACGGGGTGGATGCGGAGTTCATTGGTCACCCGCTGTTGGGCCGCGTTCACGCTTCGGCCTCGCAGGAGGATTTGCGCAAGCGTTGGGGCCTGGATGTGGCGCGCCCGGTGGTGGCTCTGTTGCCCGGAAGCCGCGGGCGCGAAGTGGCCCAGAATCTGCCCCCTCTTCTGGATGCGGCGCGGGAACTCACCGGCACGCGGGGCGCCCAGTTGCTGCTGGCGGCCGCCCCTGGCCTGGAGAGCTCCGCGCTGGCGCCGGTGCGCGACGCGGGGTTGGGAATCCGGGTGCTGGAAGGCGCGGCCTACGACGTGCTCACCGCGGCGGATGTAGCGGTGGTCTCCAGCGGTACCGCCACGGTGGAAGCGGCCCTGTGCGGCGCGCCCATGGTGGTGGTGTACCGCGTTTCTCCCCTCACCGCGGCCATGGCCCGCCCGCTGATCCGCTCGCCCTATTTCGCCATGCCCAACCTGATTGCGCGCCACCGGGTGGTGCCGGAACTGATTCAGGAGGCGTTCACGGGCCCGGCCGTGGCGCGGGAAGTGTCCCGGCTGCTGGACTCCGCCGAGGAGAAAAAATCCATGAAGCATGGTCTGGCCTCTGTGCAAGAACTGCTGCGTGGCCCCCGGGGGGACGCCATTGCCCGCGCGGCCGACGTGGTGTGCGAAATGCTCGCGGCCCATACAACGCCTGGCCGTAAAACCACGTCCTAATTCAGGGTAAACTGAGCGCTATGGAGAAGGTGGTGAACAGGGCAAGCCGGAGGGCCGCGGTCCTCTTTCTGTTCCTTGCTTCCGTGCCGGCGGCACAGGCGCAGGTTCCCCGGAGGCCATCCTTCCGCGCGGTGAATTACGACATCACCGCGGCCCTGCTCCTCCAGCAGCATTCGCTTTCCGCGCATGCCGTGGTGACCTTTGAAGCCATCCAGCCTTCCGCGCTGCTGGATTTGGAGCTGCACCGCGACCTGGGAGTGCAGAGCGTGACCCTGGCGGACGGGCGCCCTCTGCATTATGACCGCGACACCAGCCAGCCCATGCGGCTGATGATCAGCCTTCCTCAGACCGTCATTCCCGGACAGAAATTCTCCCTGATTTTCGATTACGCCGGCCCGCTCATCAACGACGAGGTGAGCCCGGTGCGCGGTGTGCGCCTGGCGTACATCGGGGATGATTCCGCAATCCTGCTGCGGGCCGGGCGCTGGTTCCCTATGGCCGAATTTCCCGGCGGGGAATACACCGGAAACTTCAACATCATCACGGACGAAAAGATCGTGGTGGTGGGCACCGGGGAAGCGGACCCGCCGCAGAAGCGCACCATCGTGTTCCAGCAGGCCGCGCCCGCCAAGCCCGGCGAGACCAAAGCGAAGCCGGACGCCGCGAACAATTCCACCGTCGGCTTGGTGTACAGCTTTCATGTAAAGCAGCCTGCGGCCGCGGGCTCGTTCCTGGCCGGCACCTGGAAAACGCAGACCGCGGAGGCCGGCGGCATCCACGTAACCGCGTTCGGCCCCCCGGCGGCCCTGGCGGACGAAAAACTGGCGGAGGGCTACGCGCAGTCGCTCTCCAACATGCTGGCCTTCTTCTCCTCGGAGTTCGGGCCGCTGGAGCGGACGCAAATGATCGTCGGCCAGCTCCCGCCAGGCACGCTCTCCGCATACTCTGCTCCGGGGATGTTGCTTCTGGGGCCGCGGGATTGGGACCCGCAGCGCAATGGGCGCACGCTCTCGCAGTTGGTGGCCGGGCAGTGGTTCGGCAACAGCGTTCAGGCGGCTACGGCGGACGACGTGTGGGTGACGGACGGCCTGGCGCGCTATGCGGAGGCCCTCTACCTGGATAACACCGCCGGGCGGGAAGCGCTGGACCTGGCCCTGGAGGATTTTTCCGTGGGCGCGCTCATGTACGAGCAAAGCGCTCCGATTGCCCATGCCTCCGAGCTGAAACCGTTCACGCCGCAATACCGCTCCGTGGTGCAGAACAAAGGGGCCGTGGTGTTCCACATGTTGCGCGCGCAACTGGGAGACGACGCGTTCGCCGACCTCTTGCACCGCTTCTACAAGAAATATGCGGGCGGCCAGGCGCGGCTGGACGATTTCGAGGCCCTGGCCGCGGAGGTGGCGGATGAGTCCGCGGCCAAGCGCAAGAAGCCGGGGCCCAATCTCAACGCCTTCTTCAGCCAGTGGCTCAATTCCACGGGCGTGCCGGAGTTCAAGCTCAACTACGTGGTGGTCCGCCTGCGCAAGGGCTTTGCGGTCCGCGGCACCATCCGCCAGGAGCTGGAGACTTTCAGCATGCCCGTGACCATGCGGATTTCCACCGAGGGCAATCCGGAAACCAAGACCGTGCAGGTCANACCAAGACCGTGCAGGTCACCGGGACGCGCACGGACTTCAATGTGGAAACCTTCGGCCGTCCCAAACCGATGGGCGTTACCATCGATCCCAACAACGAGCTGTTGAAGTCCAGTCCCAAGCTGCGATTGCGTTCGCTGATCGCTCGCGGTGAAGAGGACGCGCAGCGCGGCGATTTCTACAACGCCATCCAGGAATACCAGCGGGCCATCGACGTGCAGCGCAACAGCTCGCTCGCCCATTTCCGCATGGGAGAAGCCGCGTTCTATCAGAAGAATTACCAGGCTGCGGCCAGCGCCTTCCGCGAAGCCCTGGATGGCGACCTCGATCCGAAATGGACGGAAGTCTGGAGCCACATCTACATCGGCAAGATTTACGATCTCTCCGGCCTGCGCGACCGCGCCATGAATGAATACTCGAAGGCGCGCGATACGCGGGACGATACCGGCGGCGCGCAGCAGGAAGTGGCCAAGTACTCCGCCCAGCCGTTCAAGCTGGCCCCCGCGGACTCCGGCCATCGCGCTCCGTAGCTTCACCGCGCGCTCTCCGCGCGCGGCCTGCCCGGCCGCTTCCCGCTCGCCGAGGTTTGCAGCGCAGGGCAATGTCCTGCGGTTCATTCCGGCTGCCATTCGCTCTGCGTTTTCGTTTCTCACCATGCAGCAGGCATTCATCAGAGTTCTGCCAAACCGGTGAGCCGCGGCGCCGGTAATCCCTTGTGCTGGATCAGCACCTGGAACGTCTCCCCCATTCCTTCGGGATAAATCAGGGTTTTCAACTGCAGCCGCGAGCGGAGCTGCTCTGCTTCGGACATGCCCGGGTCGTAGCTATCGGCAAATTCATTGGCGCGGCCGAGCGAGAGCAGGAAGCGCGTCTGGCTGGCCAGGCCGGTGCGTTCGAGTCCGGCAGCGCGGCCCCACACGTCCAGGGCCGTGAAGCTTACGTGCGCGGTCAGGTCTTGAAGGCCGGGAGCAGCGTAATACTCTTCTGTGGCGCGGTGACCGCGATAGGCGAGCAAGGTGCCCCGCAGGTGCTGCGCGTTGTAAAGTGCCGGGGATTCGTGGCCGTAATCCACCGTCAGGACGAAGCCGCGCTCCAGGCGCCTTCCGGCCTCCTGAATCCAATCGCAGGCGGCGAGGGCCGCCTCCGCCTGCTGGCCAGGAGCGAGCGTAGCGCCCTGGCGGCAGAAAAATTCCGCGATCCGTGACGAGCTCGGAGCCGCAAGAGAATCCGCAAACCAGCCGTTCTTCTCGCCTACGCAGATTTCCCGGATTCCCTCGGCGGCGCCCATCACGCGGTGCACGGGCAGGGCATCGAGCAGCTCGTTGGAAAAAATCACGCCGGTGGGAACGCGCTCCGGCAGCGCGGCGCTGGAGAGAGCGCGGCCGGCGGCTAGATGCCGGGCGACCGTCTCTGCATGCAGCGCGCGGCGCCCCGCGGAGGATTCCACAGCCACATAGCGCAGGCTGGAGAAGAACTCCGGCAGCGCGCGCTCGGAAAAATCCAGGATGTGGGCGGCCAACCGCCCCGCTCCCGCGCCCGCTTCCACCGCCAGAAAATCCGCGGGCCGGCCGAGCAGTTGCCACATCTCCGCCAGTTGCCGCGCCAGCAGCCGGCCAAAAATAGGATGGACGTCCGGGCTGGTGTAGTAATCGGCAAACCGTTGCGCCTCGGCCCGGGAATAGTATCCATGCTCGGGATGGTAGAGACATTCCTGCATGTAGTCCGCAAAGGTGATTGGGCCGGACACGCGGATACGCGCAAGCAGCAATTCCGCCAGGGGGGTACGCTCGGCGAAGGCAGAGGGATTGGCGGCCACGGAAGTCCTAGCCGCGAAACTGCGGGTTGCGCGTAAACATTTCCACGACGTAGTCGTGCAGGCAGTCGTAGAGTTGCCGCTGGAAGGACCAGCGGAACTGGGGGTGATCAATGTCCCGAGGCTGCAAGGTATAGACGTACGTGTGCACGGGCGGATCAGCTCCGCGGAATTCGATCACTACCTCCACCGCTTCTCCCGAGGGACGCGCGCTGAACGCAAACAGCGGGTGCTCATAGGAAGCCAGTTCAGCCAGGACCTTGTCCACCCGCGCGCTGTTTGCGCCCTGAGCGCAATCCAAGGGCTCGCTCACAGCCCCTCGCCCTTGGCCTGCATGTTCTTCCACACCTCCTTGAACGCGGCAAGCGCGGCGGCATCGAACAAAACGAACTGGACCGTCTCGAGAGAGGTCTCTCCCCGCAAGTGCGCCACCGCTTCGCGCAGCATGATTTGCGCGCAGTCGGGTACCGGAAAACCGGCAATGCCCGTGCCCACCGCGGGGAAGGAAATGGATTTGAGCCCGCGATCGTTTGCCAGGCGCAGCGACCAGGCCGTTGAGCTGCGCAGCGCCTCTGCCGTGGTGCCTCCGCCCAGAGACATGCTGGCCGCGTGGATCACAAAACGCGCCTTCAGATGGCCCGCGCCGGTGATGGCCGCGGAGCCCACCGGGATGCTGCCGATTTCGTCGCACTCGCGCTGGATGGAAGGCCCGCCCTTGCGGCGGATGGCTCCGGCCACGCCCGCGCCCAGTTGCAGGTCATTGTTCGCAGCGTTCACGATCGCGTCGGCGTCGGATTCCGTGATGTCGCCCTGGGTGAAGCGGATTTCCTTTTTTGCAGCCATTTGAAAATCCTATCAGACTCGGCGCACAGGCATCGCTGCGGGAGAGCCCGGGGGCGTCCCGGGGTTTCGGGAAGCCGTGCTCCTAGGACGGCTGGCCGGCCGGATACTCGAAAACGCCGCGGCCGGATTTGCGCCCCAACCGGCCCGCTTTCACGTATTGGACCAGCAGCGGGCACGGGCGGAACTTCTCGCCCAGCGATTTGTGCAGGTACTCCAGGATGGAAAGCCGCACATCCAGCCCCACCAGGTCCACCAGTTCAAACGGGCCCATGGGATGATTCAGCCCCAGCTTCATGGCGGTATCTATGTCCCGCGCGGAGGCGATGCCCTCCTGCAGCATGTAAAAGGCCTCGTTGCCGATCATGGCGTTGATGCGGCTGGTGATGAATCCCGGCGACTCGCGCACCACCACTACCTCTTTGCCCATGCGCCGGCCCGCTTCGCGGCACGCCTCCACGGTCTCCGGCGAAGTTTCCAGCGCGCGCACGATCTCCAGCAGCTTCATCTTCGGCACGGGATTGAAAAAATGCATCCCGATGCATTGCGGCGCGCGCGTGGTCACGGCGGCGATTTCCGTGATCGAAAGCGACGAAGTGTTGCTGGCCAGAATGGCCCCGGGGCGGGCGAATTTCTCCAGGATGCAGAAGATGTCGATTTTCATTTCCAGCTCTTCCGGCACCGCTTCGATCACCAAGTCGGCTTCCCGGCAGGCCAGGTCCACCGAGGAGGCGGTCGAGAGCCGGGCGAGCGCCTGGTCTCTTTGCTCCGCCGTGGATTTGCCGCGGGCGATGGCCTCGTCAAACCAGCGGCGAATGTCCGCCTGCGCGTCCGCGATCCGCTCCGGGAGCACGTCTTCCAGCACGGTGCGGTAGCCGCCGGCCAGCGCCGCGTAGGCGATGCCGCGGCCCATGGTGCCCGCGCCGATCACGGCAATCGACTCAATACTCATCCGCACCTCGATCTGCGGGGGTAGCCACGGTCAGTGTCCCGAGTCCCGAAGCTTCGGGATCGGGACTGACCGCGGGTTTCTTGCATGCAGCGCTGCCCCCCATCGCAACAGGATCCGGAACGCACCCACGGTCAGCAAACCACTGACCGTGGCTACCGGGCGAACAGGCGCGCGGCATTTTCATACAGAATCTTGCGGCGCGCATGGGGAGAAATGGGCAAGGCCAGAAAGCCGTCAATGGCCGCGCGCAGATCGTTGACGCTGAAACCCGGCCAGTCCGAACCATAAAGCACCTTGTCCGCGATTTCCTCGAGGCGCGGAAAATATTCGAGCAGCCGCTTCGGCGGGATGCTGGAAATATCCATGTAGAAGTTCGCGTGGCGCCGCACCAGGAAGAATGCCTCGTTCATCCACAGCGGGCGTCCGCCGTGCGCCAGGATCACGGTCAGGTCCGGGAAGTCCACGCCCAGGTCGTCCGCCAGCAGGGGCTGGGCATAGAGGTTGCGCGCGCCCTGGAAGATCGAGGTGCCGGTGTGAATCATCACCGGCATGCGGTGCGCGGCAGCGCGCCTATAGACAGTGGCCAGCGCCGGCAGTTCGTTGCGGTACGCGTTGGGAGCGAACCATTGGTGCGAGGGATGCACCTTCAGGGCGCGAATCCCGATCTTGGCGAGCCGGTCGGTTTCCGCAGCCGCGTCCGCCACCCGGCGCGGATGCACCGAACCGAACGCAATCAGCCGCGAGGGGTCCGCCGAAGCGTAACGCGCCACCCAGTCGTTGGTCTCTTCGCCGACCCCGGTCACGTCCGGGCTTACGTAGTTAATCAGTCCGGCGCGCTCCACTCCGGCGGAATCCATGTGCCGGAGAAAAGCGCTCGGATTTTCGCAGAACTCTTCCACTTGCGCCCAGCCGGGATGACCATGGCGGGTCAGGGTGATGGCCTCCGGCTTAAACAGGTGATACGGCGAGATATGGACGTGAATGTCGATAACCGGATCCATGTTCGCGGGTCGCCCGGCTCCTATCGGACTGCCTTCTTTTTCTTCGATTTGCCGCCCGCTACGAGGCCTTCAAGCGCCGGCTCGTTGTAGCCGAGCACGATCTTTCCGCCGGAGATCACTATCGGGCGGCGGATCAGATTCGGCTCGCGGGCCATCCGGCGGATGGCCTCCGCGCGCGACGGGGGATGCTCGGCCATGTTCTCTTCCCGGTAGAGCTGGTTGCGGGTATTCAGGAACTGGCGATAGTCGCGCGCGCCGATCAGCGCGTCCAATTCTTCCGCGCTGAGCGGCTCGGCGGCCAGATCGCGCGCCTGGAGTTCCGCGCCCCGCTCGAGCAAGAGACCTCTTGCTTTCCGGCAGGAGGTTCAAGTGGGTTTGTGCAGAAAACGGATGCTGGCCATCGTTGCGGTCCTTTCCATGCGTGCAAGCTTTTGGGAAAGCGCGGTCAATGCCCGGTCCAGGCAGGGGCGCGTTTTTCCAGATATGCGCGGATGCCCTCGGCGGCGTCCTTGGTGCGGATCAGCTCGTCCAGATAGACGTTCTCGATTTCCGAGAGTTCCCGCTCTTCATCCTTGAAGCCTGCGGCGCGCGAGGCGCGGCGCGTGAGGCGGAGCACGGCGGGGCTCAGATGCTTCATTTCCCCGAGCAATTCTTCCACCGCCTGTGCTGCGCTCCCCCTGGGCACCACCCGCGTGACCATCCCCTGTGCCGCGGCCTGCGCGGCGGATATGGTGCGCCCGGTGAGAATCAAGTCCAGTGCGGCATGCGCGGGCATCATGCGCGGCAACATGACCAGCGCCAGGGGAGGGAAGCAGCCCAGCTTGATCTCCGGGAAGCCGAAGGTGGCCATCTCATCCGCGAGGATGAAATCGCAGCACATGGCGATTTCGCAGCCGCCGCCCAGGCAGTGGCCCTCGACGGCGGCGATGGTGACGGCATGGCCCGCGCCCATCTCGTGGAACACGCGGTGCGTGGCGCCCAAGAGGCGCCCCACCCGTTCCGGGGTATGGTCCGCGATGTCCGTCCCCGCGGAGAAAACGCTGTTCGCACCCTGAAAGACGATGAAATTATTCTGCGCGGGAAGGCGCACCAGGGCCTCGCCGATTTCCGCCACCATGGCGATGTCCAGCACGTTTACCGGAGGACGGTCGAAGGTGATGCGCGCGACGCCGTCCCGGGTTTCGATGCGCAGATTGGTGGCGGGCATAGGAGGTTCAATGTAGCACAGCCCCGCCAGGCTGGTGAGCGCGGCCGGCTAGGCTTTGCCGGCGCCCAGCTTGTGGCTGAGGGCCGGGAGGGAATCGAATACGCGATTGAGCTCCTCCTCGCGCCACTGGGAGTCGCTCACCGTCAAAATTTCGCCTTTCACGCCTTTGAGGCTTTGCAGCATGAGCTGGCAGACGTAGGTGAGCGCCGCGGCCTGGCTCTTGGGAATGCGGTTGCCGGCCAGGAGCACGAAGATGCGGCCCAGGGCGTGGTTGACGGCCGCGGCCGTATGGAAATCGTCAATGGGACCGAGGAGTTCTTTCGAGAGGTCGCGCGGCGGCTCGAGGCTGCGCAATAGCTGGCGCGCATGCGCGGGGCACAGCGTGACCACCTCCGAAATGCGCGGCAGGCGGCATTGCCGGTTCGCGGCGTCTTTATGCAGGCAACGGGTTTCGGCAGGCGGCTGAGACATGGGCGGCTCCTTGGGACGCAGTGCCGGGCGGCGAGTTTCCTCCCGCGCCGGGGTGTTCGAGGCGCGCGGCGAGCTGCGGCGGGAGGGACCCTCCTCCCCTGGGGAATTTGAGTTAAGAGTTGCTTCTAAAGGGGTTAGCGGCGGAGAGGGCGTAAGAGTTGCTTCTATTGGAGTTGCGGGAGATTGCGGATGGCCCACGGCTGGATGGCAGCTTTCCTGCGCCGCGCCCGGCAGGGCTGCGGAGGGTCGATCCTCCCGGGCTGAAGTTTCTGAATGCGTGCTCACGGGCGCCGGGCCTGCGGAGGGCAGGCCTCCCTTTGGCGGGCTCTTCGGCGGGAGATTGGGAACCCAAAAGAATGGCCGCCTCAAGCTGGCCTCCTTCCCCGCTCCGCGCCATCCGCCGGAGCGAATCGCGCGCTGGGTGATCTCACGGCCAGAGGATAGTGAAAAAGGGACAGGCTGGGAACCCCGTATAAAACAGAATAAAAGAGGCAATTCTTTACGCCCCGGGGGAGAGAGCTACCGCTTGCGGCCGAGCGCGTTGGCGGCAACCTGGAGGCCGCGGGCGGCCAGCGCCAGGACGATCTTTTTCGATTCCTCAGGGTGGGTAGGAAAGGGGAGGGCGAGGCGGGAAGCGAACCAGCGCTGGACCTTTCTGGACCCGAGCAGGTGCTGGAGCCTTTCCGGCTGGCCGGCGCGGCCCATCGCGGCGCTCCAGACCAGCGTGGCGTAACGGTCGCAGCGGTTCTCCAGCGTGCGCAGATTCCCTTTGGTGGGCCGGATTCCGGCGGCCAGAGCCACTCGGCGCCAGGACCAGCCCAGGATTTCCCGCTGCCAGGCGAGTTGGAGGGCTCGGCGGAGCCAGGCCGCGTCGTGCTGGGCGCGGGGCCTTCCTCTTTGGCCCTTCCGCGGGAAGGATTTCGCCCGGGCGGCAATGGCGCGGCGCAGGGCCTTCAATTCGGCGGGGCTGGCGGAGTCCACGAAGAAGCGAAGGAATGCTTCCAGAAACACGGGGCGGTTGAAGTCGCCGTAGAGGAGGCAGAGGTCCACAAAGCGGGCATGATGCAGATCTCTCCGGGCGCCGGACGCCGCCCTCCCGAAGGCGCGAGACCGTGGTGCACCCGGCTGAAAGCTCGATGGCAAGGTGTGCTCACCCTGAACGCGGTTCAATGCGGCCGGAAGGTCTTCCCCGTCTCCAGCAGAGTTTTTAATCGCGAAAGAATCCGCGGCCAGCCATCCGCATTCTGGAGATAGGCTGGATCATCCTCCGCCCACTCATCGTTGATCACCACAACCTTCACCGCTTCGGTCTCCGGAGTCAGCTCGATCTTCACTCTGGACATCACCGCGCCATCGCCCATGCCGAACTGGTACTCGAAGAGCCTGGGCCGCTCCACCCGCAGCACCTTGCCGGTCACATAGCGCATGGGCTTCCCATCCTTGCCCGGCCCCGACCAGGCCATGGCCCCGCCGGGCTTCAGGTCCACCTCAAAGTCCGCGCCCATAAAGATTTTCTGATTCGCCTCCTTGGAGACGAACCCGTCCCAGACCTTTTCGATGGGAGCGGCAATGTAGCAGGTAAAAATTAGTGGCGCCCTCGCCATGTCAATCCTCCAGGTATTGCTGGCAGATCACCGCCCGCAGCGGGCGATTGCCCGCGTGGTCCAGGCGCGTGACGCGCGGAGTCGCTGGCCATCCCATCTTAAGGTTGCCATCGCAGGCGAAATATATCACTGGCGGACTTAGGGACGGCCTGCCGCGCTACAGCTTGGCGGAGTGGGACCTGCAGCGCCGTAGTCCGCTGCGGCGAGACCGTTGTACACTCGGCGGCAGTCAGGGCGAAGCGGGCTCGGAAGGAGGAACCGGTGGAGCAAATCATCAGCGGGCTTCTGCAGGATTTTGAGGCGGGAAGGTTGACGCGCCGGCAACTGATCCAGGCGCTTGCTCTTGGCATGACGGCCGGACCGGCTGCGCTCGCGGCCGCGCAGAAGCCGGCGGTCGAGTCCAGCATCCCGCCTCCGCGCTCTCCGGCGCCGTGGAAGACGGTCTGGCTCGATCACATCTCCTACACGGTGTCCGACTATCGCCGCAGCACTGCGTTTTACCGCGATCTGATGGGCTGGGAGATCCTTCACGACGACGGCCAAAAACAGTGCACCCTGAAGACCGGCAATGTGGGCGGAATCATTATCCGGAATCGCGCCGGATACCCGGGCCTGACGGAAGGCGCGAATCGGCCGGGAATCACCGGCCTGATCGACCACGTCTCCTGGGGTGTGGAGCCATGGGACACGGGCAAAGTGAAGGCCGAACTCGAACAACGCGGCCTGGACCCACAGCCCGATATGGTCGGCAAGTTCCAGAGCTTTCACCTGCGCGATCCTGACGGCTGGGATCTCCAAATCAGCAATCAGACCGATACGAGCCNAGCTCTAACAGGCTGCTGAAAAACCTGTGGGACAGGCATTCTTGCCTGTCTCCCGTGCCGCAATCGCTGTCAAATCAAAGGGCTGGAAAGCGCCCCTTCCACAAGATCGCTCAAACGCCGGTTTTTTTCAGCATCCTGCCAAACGCCGGGGACTCGATCCGCACACCGCGCCTGGCGCAATGCTTCGATACAACCGGGGAGTTCTGGCTGAACCTTCAGACGCGCTACCACCCGGAGACCGCGCGGGACAAGGCACAGCGCAGAGTGAAGCGTGTAGTGCGGCGGATTCCACGCCGCGTCCTGGCGGGAGCGTAAACAAGGAGCGGCCCCGCCGCGCCGGAGTCCGCCTGTCCGCCGTAGTCTTGGCGAAGGTGGGCTGTGGCGGAAGTGGGCGGGCGTCTGTCATCCCGAGTCCGCCGCGGCGGACGACGAGGGACCTGCTTTACGCCTGTACGGGCCTGCCGCGCCGGAGTCCGCCTGCCCGCCGTAGCCTTGGCGAAGGTGGGATGTGGCGGGCGTAGGCGGACACCCACGTCCTAGCTCCTATACTCCGCGGTTAGCTCACGCACGTGCTGTCCTCCCAGCCGGGCCTGCGGGGTTGAGGCACCCGCCATAGGGCTTCCCGGAACGAGGGCAGGGCCACCGGAGCATGTGGACAACATAATTCTTCGGCGTTAATGTCCGAACATGAACGAAACATTGGTCAATAAGATCGCCGAATACCACAAGGACAGATCGGCCAAACAAGAAAACGAGAAAGTATGGAGCGAGCACAAAGAATTCCTCAGGTTATATCCGTTCAGAAAGCGCCCGGAACGAATCGACAGACTAACAGCGCAGGCAGTTTATAACCCCAATCAGCGCGACCGGACTTATTTCTTCTACTGGATAGAGCACCGTCTCAAGGCGTTCGCCCATCTCGGGATTGGGTCCGCAAGGGTGTGGGAGAACGCTAGAAACAACTTGTCGAAGCTCAGGGAGCTATTGAGGACAAGCGTGGACGATTCGAAGACTCTCGCTGAAAAACTGGACGCTCATTGGGAAGACATCCCAAGATTCGGTGGCGACAGACAGATCGCGAAAAAAATTATATTTTGCTATTACCCCGGCATTGTCTTACCGGCTCTTAAAACGGAGGATCGCGAGTTTTTTTGTGAGCAGCTAGGCCTGCGCTATCGCGAAAAGGCATATCAGAAATATGGGAAGGACTACGACACTCTTTCAGTAGGCCAAAAGTTCGAGCTATCGAACGATCTTCTCTTAGCATTCAAGAAAGAATATCGAGAATTTCAAGGGTGGGACAATGCGTACTTCAGCCGTTTCCTTTACACGTACTTAACCCCGGATTCGAGAACTTTGGAGCAGATTCCTCGCCGAGAGGCAAAGCCATTTTCGGCCTACGGGTTAATAGCCGAACCATCTTACGAACAAGAAGTGGTTTTTCTTTTTTCCAAATTTCATGTGGAGCTGGGTTTTCCGTTCATAGTAAAAATACAGGAGGCCTTTCCCGATGCTGAGGCAATGAACAGACAAAGGGAATTGAAGAAAATTGAGTTTGAAGTTCGGGCGAGCGATTTCGTTTCCCACGGACACAACCCGGCCGGCTGCGACTATATAGTGTGCTGGGAGGACGACCTTACTGATGAGAAAAAGACTGCCAAAAGGTTGCCGAAGGTTATCGCACTGAAGGAGGAGTTAGAGAAGTCATGATTTGAGTATCCAGAGTAAGCGACTGCGCCCCTCAGTGATCAAAATCCACGTCAAGGACTTACCTCAAAAATTACCTCCCACAAATCTCTTGCATTCACACCTACACGCCTGCATTCGGCGATTAGAGCTGAATCAACAGAGAAGATAGTTGAGTTCGCCCTTCCGAGGCCCGACGCGAGTTGCAGAATTCCTGCGTCTGCGGCACCGAAATCTGCCACAAGCTGTTGAGGCATCTCAACAAGCTTGAGAACGTCTTCGTCCATCCCCATAGCAGAAAATTCCCTATAAACAAGTCCCCAGACCGCAAAATGGCCTTCTGACCGCGTATTTCGAATTATCCAGGAACTGATCTCAGTGATGACGTGAGCCGTTGTAGTTTTTTTCGGAAAGAAGGCGACGAAGTTTGAGACTCGTTCGTAAGATGAGGGGTCCTGAAGATATCGCAAATAATCTTTCAGACTCGCGAACCCGAGAACGTGAACAGCAGAATAGATTACAAGTTCGAGCAGCGGTCCCGTGTCAAATATCAGAGTCGGTTGCGGAATCACCGGACCGGCACGCATCGTTATTCTTCGAACGACACACCCGGAACGGGGGCAGCGGGGACATCATGGCGCCGTGACAAAATCAGCCGGAAGCTCTCCAAGGCTTGCTGGAGCTTTGCGGAATGTACAAGAAGGGTTTCCCTGGATTGATGGAGAGGGCGAAACTCTGCACGGTTTCTAAGAGAGAGTAGGTTTGAACCAATTTCATTCCAAAATTGAGAGATTACGTAATGAGATGGCAAACCCTGGACGTTGTTCATGATGTGCTGTGCAATCTCTTTTGAGATTTCATTGCCCATATCTGCCAACGGCTGGGCTCGTGGCCCTAGTAATGCCCTTTTGTTTTCATAGCTTGTGAGGGCGTTTTTGACTTCCTTCACAAAGTCAGGCAACGTAAGCAGGCGGTCGAAGAGCGCGTCTGCAACATTGTTCAAGCCTTCGACGTTCGAATCGTGCTGCTTAAATCCCGGAACGAAAGCGGATCTAGGGTGCTCTGCCAGGAAATCCTGATAGTTCGGCCATTGCCTCGAGTTCACGTATTCCTGAATTGCCTTTATCACCTCGCATCGGCGCGTATGAGCTCTCCAGGTCAAATTCCCGGTTGCCAGAAGGGAAACCTCTCGCTGAAGAGAGTCGATTATCGGATTGATTACAACATAAATCCAGGCAGCGACGCGTCGAACTTGCTTCGGAACGGAATTTCCAAGGCGTTGGGGCATGGTAGCCTAAGATTACTACATCCTGCCGCAGCTTTCTCGTTGTCCGCCTTTCTCTCCGAGATCTCGGATGAGCTAGCGGCCCAGAGGGCGTGCTGACTTCACTGGCGGTCCACGCTCGTCTCTTGCCCGAGCAGTGCAGGTGACCGAGTTGGACGCAGCCGGACTCAGTTCGATTTCATCACGCGTCGGCCGGGACCTGCTTCGGCGAGATCCAATTAGGTTCGCTGGCTTCGATATCCGCGAGCAGCTTCAGGTCGTCCCCGCCGCGGAGAACTTCTTTCAGGTGGTCGGCATACGCGGCTTCGCTCATTTCCGTCCCGTGGACGCACCAGCGCTGGCCGACCGGCCAATTACCACAATATTTCGATTCCGGCAGAGCGGAGCCGCCGGTCGCGAGTGACCAGCGGAAGGCCAAGATGAACTGCGGTGGCCGCGATGATCCGGTCGGGCATCTCGGAAACCGATTCCCGCGAAATCCTCTTCAGCGCATTGGCGATCTGCGAATCGACTGGAACGACTCTGAAGGCAGGATTCTCGCGGCTTAATTCGCTGACGAACTTGTCGAAAGCGTCGCCAGGAATGCGCCCGCGCTCGGCCAAGTAAACGATCTCCACCAACGATATCGCAGAGATGCACGCCGGCGTGCCGCGGTTCGCTGCGCCATCGATCAAAGAGTAGATTTGATCTGGAAGATTCTTGGAATCGAGCAGATACCAGACGGCTGCATGCGTGTCCAGGACCGCAGGCATCAGGAGATTTCCCGCGGGAAGTTACCCCACATCTCCCGGCGGGCCCGAGCGATGTCCTCTTCCGTGATCTCGGCCGAAAGGCCTTTCCACAATCCGCGGAGACTTTGGAGAGGCTTCTTCGTCCCGTTCTGCCCCCTCAGAAAGTCCGCAAAGTCCAGCACTTCCTTCTGTTTTTCAGGAGGCAATCCACGCAACTTTTCGAGGACCTGCTCTTCAATGGTCATCGGCGCACCTTCCACAGCTTGCTTTGATTATACGCCTGCCGGACCTCGTTACTCTTCCTTCGGCGCACTGGAGTCAACAGCGCACGGGTGACCACGGGCCTCTTGCCCTCATCTGTTTTTGCCGGAGTTGGACGGAGACCGGCGTCGTCGGGTCCCCCTTGACTCTGCTGCTGCAAGCCGGAGAAACCAGTGTGTTGATTCCCCCCTTAAGGCTGGGAGCGGAGCACAGACGGAGACAGGCAGCCCCTAAGCTTTGCGAGCGCTGGCAGCAGGGCACGGCAAGCCGTGCCCCTACTCCCTACGCGTCGGCCTGGGTCAGCTTCGGTGCGATCCAGTTGGGTTCGGTGGCTTCGATATCGGCGAGCAATTTCAGGTCGTCCTCGCCGGGGAGAACTTCTTTCAGGTGGTCCGCATAGGTGGCTTCGCTCATCTCCGTGCCGTGGACGCACCAGGGCTGGCCGGCATAGGCGCCGATGCGGCGGTTGAATTTCAGGTCCGGCACGTAGAGTTTCGGCTGGCCCGCGGGAACATATTTGTTGATCTGGTCCACGAGCTGGCAGCACTCCTGGCGATACAGCGTGCGGCTGTGCTCGTTGATGTGCTCGAGGTCCGCCGGAGCGGCATTGCGCGGCTCGTCGTAGCGGCCCTTCAGTCCCCACACATAGAACCAGTGCGCGGAGCTGGAGCGGTCCACGCCGAAGAGGTCGAAGCTCACCGGGATCCACTTGTTGATGTATTTCTGCACCACGGAAAGCGGCACCACGCCGGCGCGCACCACGCGCTTGAGCCCGTCCTGGCCGGTGCCCAGATGGAAGGACTCTTCGCGCAGCATCGGGGTCATGGACTGGGCCAGCGGCTCAAAGCTGGAATAACTAAGCATGGTGAGCTGGAATTTTCCGTCGCGGTCCACGAAGTCCGTGTAGGTGAAGAAGTCCAGCCAGTTGCGCACGTCCTGGTTGAAGGCGCCCAGCAGGCGCTTGCTCTCGAAGGCGCGGCGCTCGAGCATTTTCTGCGCCTCGATGCGCCCGCCGTGGCCGAAGTGATGCACCAGCAGGTGGCACATCTGCCAGCCGTGGCGCATTTCTTCCGTCACCACGCGGCAGAGCGATTGCCGGTCGTGCTCGGAGGGCGCGGACTGGAACAGGCGCCGCTGCTGCTCGACGGAGGCGAATTCCGTGTCGCCCTGGTAGATGATCAGGTTCATCAGCGCGTCGCGCACGCGCTGGTCGGGGACGTCAATCANCCCGGCGCCATTTCGGCTGGCCCTTGTAATGGCCGAACTCGATTTCGCTGGAGCGCATGGGGCCGAACTTGGCTTCGAACTTGTAGCCGGTGATCTCGGGATAGGCCACGTCGATGTCCCGCTGCCAGGCGCGGAACAGGTCCACCCAATCGTCGAAATTGCTGATGCGTGTTGCGGGCATTGCCGATCCTCCGTGAATCCGTGGCGCCGACTCCCGTATTGGTAGCCACGGTCCCGCAGGGCGGGACCGTGGGCACGTTCCGTGGGCTCTTTCCGGCGCGCCTCGCGGAATCGTTGCGCCGCGCGGCGAGCCGCCAGAGAGCGAAAATTCCACGGTCAGGAAAGCACTGACCGTGGCTGCCCAACCGCCGGCGCGGGCGGACACGCGGGTCCGCCCCTACAGGAGCCGTTACATCCCGCGAAAGTGCGGGGCGCGCTTTTCGATAAACGCGCGGATGCCTTCGCTGGCGTCCGCCGAAAAATAGCAGCGCATCTGCTGCTCGACTTCGAATTCGAGCGCGCGCTCCAGCGCCGCGCGGTCTGCGGCCAATACGCATTTTTTCACCGCCTGGATGGCCAGCGGCGGCCCGGCAGCGATGCGCGCGGCCAGTTCCTGAACTTCCGGCAGCAGCCGGTCGTGCGGCACTACGCGGTTCACCACGCCGATGCGCAGTGCCTCGTCCGCGGAAATCATTTCGCCGTGATAGAACAGCTCGGCGGCATGCGCCTCTCCCACCAGGCGCGGGAGCAGGTAAGTGCCGCCAAAATCCGGGAACAGGCCGATTTTGGTGAACGACTGGCCGAAGCTGGCGCGGTCGCTGGCGACGCGGAAATCACAGCCCAGGGCCACGTTCATGCCTCCGCCGGCCGCGGGACCATTCACCGCGGCGATCACGGGCTTTGGGATGGTGCGCACGGCCAGGATGTAGCGCACGCCGGAGCGCAGCAGGGGTTCGAGCTCACGGCCGCGGCCGCTCTCGCGCATCTCGCGCAGCAGCCCGAGGTCGCCCCCGGCGCAGAAGGCGCGTCCCGCGCCGGTCAGAATCACGGCGCGGACTGCGGGATCGGCGGCGGCGCGCTCCACCGCCGCCACCAGCGCCTGGCCCAACTCGATGTTCAGAGCGTTCAGGCGATCCGGGCGGTTCATTTGCAGCGTAAGCACGCCGGCCGCGAGCGACTCCATCAGGACAGGGGCCGCGCTTACGGCAGGTTCGTTCACGCGCGGGCTCCTTTGGCGCGCGGGGCAGACTTGGCCGCTGCGGTGTGGCCGTTGACCACCGTCGCCAGGCTGCGGAAGTGCTGCAGCTTCTCCGCGTGCGTTTCCGTAGTGTTCTGCCCGCTGGTGGAAGGCAGGATGTAGACCTGCGCGCCATAGAGGCGTTCTTTGAGCAGGCCGAGCTTCACCGGGCGGCCGGAAAACTTTTCGTACACGAGTTTGCCGTTGAAGGCGATGGCGCGCGGGGCGTGCTGCTCCAGCTTCTGGCCCAGCATCACCCGGCCTTCGGTAAAATCCTCGCGGCGGATTTCTTCGATGCCGCGCGAGGGGCGCTTGACCAGGTCGGTCAGCCCGATGCCGAATTCCAGCAGGCGGCGGTCGTCCTCCGGCGCGAGCGGCTCCGGAATCAGTCCGGATTCATAGAGCAGCGGCCAGAAGCTGTTGCCGCGGCCGGCGTAGTAGTGCCCCGCGCGGGCGGAAGCCTCGCCGGGATTGAAGCCCACGATGATGAGCTTCAGTCCCTCGCGGAGGAAGTCCGGCAGGATGCGCATGGTTGTCTCCCTTCCCTAGAAGCGGCGTGATTGGTGACTCGTGACTGGAGGGGAGAAGCCAACAAGCCGCACCTCCTCCCAATTTTCAGTCTTCAGTATCGCCAGTTCCTCCAGCCGATCGAGCTCTTCGTCTTTTCTCCAATCACCAAGCACCAGTCACGAATCACCATTCACTTTGCCTTAAAAACCGGCTGGCGCTTTTCCACATACGCGGCCAGGCCTTCTTTCGCGTCCTCGCTGGTAAACAGAAGCTGCTGGAGCTCGCGTTCCAGCGCCAGGGCTTCCTGGAAGCTGATCTCCGCGCCGGAAACCACGGAGCGCTTGATGCGCCCCACGGCGCGCGACGCCTTGTTGGGCGGACAGAACTGGCGCGCATAGGCCATCACGTCGTCCCAGAAGGTCTCGCGGTCGTAGATATCGTGGATCAGCCCGGCTTCCTGGGCTTCCTCAAAGCCAAAGGTGCGGCCGGTGACCATCCATTCCATGGCGCGGGCGCGGCCCACCACGCGCAGCAGGCGCTGTGTGCCGCCGGTGCCGGGAAGCACGCCCAGGGTCACTTCGGGCAGGCCGATCTTGCCGCCCTCTTTTTTCGCCAGGCGAATGTCGCAGGCCAGAGCGATTTCCAGCCCGCCGCCCACGGTGTGGCCGTTGAGCGCGGCGATCACCAGCTTGGGGGTCTGCTCCAGGCGTGAGAGCGTCTCGTTGGCGTGCAGGCAGAAATAGTATTTGAATTGCGGATCGACCTTCTGGAGCATGCCGATATTCGCCCCGGCGGAGAAAAACTTTTCGCCCGCGCCGCGCAGCACCAGCACGTACACGGACTCGTCCATGCGCGCGCGCAGGATGGCTTCATCGAGCTGGCGCATCATTTCGTAGGTGTAGGTGTTGGCGGGCGGATCGGTCATCTCCAGGATGGCGACGCCGCCTTCCACCCGGTAGGTCACGAGCTGTTTCTGTTCCACTGCTTCAAGCGTGGCCATGTGCATGTTTCCTTTCGTGAGTGAGCTCCCGGTCCGGGCGCAGGTGATCACTGCCTCTGGCGCGTCCGTGCCTGCCATTGGTGTTCGAACTTCCGTTGCGCGCGGGCAGGGCCAGCGCGCCGCGCAGGAAAATGCCGGTGATGACGGCGGCCAGCTCGCGCGCGTCCGGATCGGATTCGGGCCGGTGCCAGGTGTACACCCAGTTCATCATCCCGAAGAGCGCCAGGACGGCCACGCGCGGCTCGAGCGCGCGGGCGCGGCCGGCCTGCTGCAGATCGCGGAACAGTTTCACCGCCAGCTCGTAATAGCGCCGCTTGATGCCCGCCACCTCGCCGCGGTAGGGCTCCTGCAGCGCTTCGGCCTCGTGCGCAAAAACCTTCATCTCCACCGGGTGGGTGAGGAAGTAGTCCAGGTGATTGCGAATGAGGATGCGGATGCGTTCTTCCGGGTCGCGCACGCCGGCCAGGCGCGCTTCCAGGCTCTCCAAGATGCGCGCGAAAGCGTCCATCTGGATGCGGTGGAGGAGTTGCTGCTTGCTGGAAACGTAGTGATAGAGGCCGGCCAGGGAGATGCCCGTCGAGCGGCTCAGGTCGCGCATCGAGGCGCCTTCGAATCCCTTCCGGGCAAAGACGCCGGCGGCGCGCTCCAGGATGAGNCTGGAGCTTGCGGTCGGACTTGCGCTGCGGCAATGGACGCGCGGCGGACACGTGGACGGAACGAACTGTCGAGAAAAGGCAAGGGGCGCCCGGCGCCGCGAAGTGGTCCCCACGAACCATTCTCCGAGCACAGGCCAGAAGCCTGTGCTACCTCAGCCTCGTTCGAACGTTCGTTCGAGAATCATGTTAGCCGGGGCCAGGGCGGGTGTCAATCGCCCGGCGCGCGGCGGATTCTTCCGGTGCGGCTGGTCTGCGCCGGAGAAACCGGGGCCGCCGTTCCGCGGAACAAAGGTCAGGCCCCGCGGATCGCGTGACAGTCCATAGGTGCTGTGATAGGATGCGCGCGAATCGGCGATGCCGGAGCAATACATCCCCGTTTTGATCTTCGCCCTTCTCGCCGCGGCCTTTCCGGCGGTCACCCTTTTGATTTTCCAGCTGTTGCGGCCGACCAGCCGGGCCGTGGGCGCCAAGCTGAAGCCCTATGAGTGCGGAATCACTCCGGAAGGGGACGCGCGCGGGCGGTATTCCGTGCGCTTTTATATCGTGGCTATTCTCTTCGTCATTTTCGACGTGGAGACGGTGTTCCTGTTTCCCTGGGCGGTGCAGTACCGCGCCCTGGGACTCTACGGCCTGGTCAGCATGTTTGTCTTCCTGGGCATCCTGATCGTTGGCTACCTGTGGCTGTACCGGAAGGGCGCACTCGAGTGGTTGTAGAGACGGCCAAGAGGGATCGCGCCTGCCCCTTACACCCCTTCGAGCACGCCCGGTCGCCATCCAAATCGGCGCGGTTTTTCTCGCGGGCGCGTTGACGCACTCGGCCGCCTGTGTTAACAATCACGGGCTCATTTTCCGGCCGGCAGATGGAGGAACAAGTCGCCGCCGGACGCACTTCTAAAGCGAATGGGAAGCGAACCTCCTGAGAAGCAGCCCGCCGCCGGCGGGCCCGCGCAGCCGAGTGGCGAGGCGCCGAAACCGGGCGAAACCGGAGCGGCCGCGACCCCGTCTGCGCCGCCCGCGGCGGAAAAACCAGCGCCGGCTCCGGCCCGCGCGGGCGAAAAATCTGCTGCGCCTGCCGCGCCCGCGGCCGCCAAGCCCGCGGCCGCCGCTCCGCCTGCCAAGCCCGCCGCGCCGCCTCCCAAGAAGGAAGAACGCACGCCGCTGGATAACGATCTGGTGAAACGCTTCAAGGAGCGCTTTGGCGACGCCATCCGCGAAGCCTGGCTGGACCGCAAACAGGCCATGCTGGTGGTGGACGCCGCGAAATTCCAGGCCGTGGCGCTCTATGCGCGCGATGACGAGAAATTTAACCTGCTCTCGGACCTGACCGCGGTGGACTGGCCGAAGCGCGAGAAGCGCTTCGACGTGGTTCTGCAACTCTATTCCTTCGAGAAAAACGAGCGGCTGCGCCTGAAATGCGCGCTCGGCGATAACGAGCCGGTGGCCAGCCTCACGGGCGTCTGGCCCGCGGCCAACTGGATGGAGCGCGAGTGCTACGACATGTTCGGCATCGTGTTTGAAGGCCATCCGGACCTGAAGCGCATCCTGCTGCCGGAGGAGTGGCAGGGATTTCCGCTGCGCAAGGATTACGACATTCTCCAGCAGGATGAAGCCTGGGTGCGGGAAAACCTGGGCATCGAGAGCGGGCAGTAGGCGGGCGAATGGACGAGACAGGCACACTCGGAATTCCCTCGGCGCCGGACGCGGCCGTTCCCGGCGCGGAAGAAATCATCCTGAACATGGGACCGCAGCACCCCTCGACGCACGGCGTGCTGCGGGTAAAGTTGAAGCTGGACGGCGAAAAAATTGAAGGCTCGGAGTGCTTCATCGGCTACCTGCACCGCGGCGTGGAAAAAATCGCGGAGCATCGCAGCTACCAGCAGTTCGCGCCCTACGTGGACCGGATGGACTACGTGGCCGCGGTGTCCAACGGTCTGGGCTACTGCGAAGCGGTGGAGAAGCTGCTGAATGCGGAAGCGCCGCCGCGGGCGAAGGTGGTGCGCACGATCCTGACCGAGTTGCAGAGAATCGCCAGCCACCTGCTATGGCTGGGCACGCACGCGCTGGATATCGGCGCGCTCACTCCCGTGTTTTACTGCTTTCGTGAGCGCGAAGAGATCCTGAAGATTTTCGAGAAGTATTGCGGCGCGCGGCTGACCACGCACGCCTTCCGCATCGGCGGGCTGCAATACGAGACTTACGACGGCTTCGAGCACGACGTGAAGCGGTTCTGCGACGACTTTGCCACGAAAGTGGACGAGTACGAGCAGTTGCTCACCGCGAACCGCATCTGGGTGGGCCGCACCAAGGGCATCGGAATCCTGAAGGCCGAGCAGGCCATTGCCCTGGGCGTTACCGGCCCGCCGCTGCGCGCCAGCGGAATGCAGTGGGACCTGCGCAAGGCGCAGCCCTACGCGGCGTATGATCAGTATCAGTTCGACATTCCCACCGGCAAGAATGGCGACACCTACGATCGCTACCTGGTGCGCATGGAAGAGATGCGCCAGGCGCGGCGCATCTGCCTGCAGGCGATTGAAAATATCCCCGCGGGGCCGATCATGGCGAAGGTGGGGAAAGTATTGAAGCCGCCGCCGGGCGAGGTCTACCACGCGATTGAAGCGCCCAAGGGGGAGATCGGCTATTACGTGGTGAGCGACGGAACCACGCAACCCTACCGCGTGCGCGTGCGGCCGCCATCATTCATCAACCTGCAGGCGCTGGACACCATGGTGCGCGGCCACCTGGTGGCGGACGTGGTGGCCATTATCGGGACATTGGATATCGTGCTGGGCGAAGTGGACCGGTAGGGGCACGGCGCAGCCGTGCCCGTGTTGTTGTGTTGAGTTTGCGAGCGAAGGGCACGGCTGCGCCGTGGCCCTGCGGAGCGGAGGAGGAGCCGGTGATGCAGGCGGTAGTCAACTTTCTGCTGCGCTACTGGGTGCAACTGGTGGACGCCCTGGTGATCGTGGCCATCTTCCCGCTGCTGGCGGGCTATGTTGTGCTCATGGAGCGCAAGCTGATGGCGGACATGCAGGCGCGGCTCGGTCCCATGCGCGTGGGCCCGCATGGCCTGTTGCAGCCGCTCGCGGACGCCGTGAAATTGATGATCAAAGAGGACATCATCCCGGAGCAGGCGGACCGCATGATTTTCTGGCTGGCGCCGATTCTTTCGGTGACCGCCGCCATGCTGGCGTTTGCGGCCATCGCCGTTGGTCCCGGTTTTCTGATTGCGGACATGAATATCGGGCTGCTGTTCATCCTGGCCATCAGCTCGATGGGCATTTTCGGGATTGTGCTGGGCGGTTGGGCTTCGAACAGCCACTACTCGCTGCTGGGCGCGCTACGCAGTTCCGCGCAACTCGTCAGCTATGAAGTGGCGGTGGGCATGGCCATGGTCGCCGGCTTGCTGCTGGCCGGGACGCTCTCCATGAAGGATATCGTGCTGGCCCAGGCGGACCGCGGCGTGTGGTTTGTGTTTGTGGCTCCGATTGGTTTTGTGATCTACCTCATCGGCTCCGTGGCGGAAACCAACCGCGCTCCGTTCGATATGCCGGAAGCGGAATCGGAGCTGGTGGCCGGCTACATGACGGAGTACAGCGGCTTCCGCTGGGCCCTTTATTTCCTGGCGGAGTACGCGAACATGGTGGTGGTGGGCTCGGTGGCCACCACGCTGTTTCTGGGCGGATGGCTGCGGCCGTTTCCCAGCGTCGCCTGGCTGAATTTTCTGGATTTCGTCCCGCCGCTGGTGATGCTGGGCGTGACGGGGTATTGCTTCTACCGCGTGCCGCGGCAGACGGGCAAGGACCAGAGCTTCATCATGCTGATCTTCGCGGGCATCTGCCTGCTGATCACCATTCCGCTGGCCCTGGTGCTGGCGCCGATGCCGCAACTGGCCGCGCTCAAGCCGGGGATTCACGGCGCGTTCTGGTTCATCGCCAAGGTGCTGGCCTACGTGTACGTCTTTTTGTGGGTGCGGTTCACGTTCCCGCGCTACCGCTTTGACCAGTTGATGCGCCTGGGCTGGCATCACCTGATTCCGCTGTCCATTGTGAACGTGATGGGCGTGGCTACGGCCATGCTGCTCAGGGAAAACGGCGTGAACCCGTATCTGGCGTTCGGGGCGACGATCGTGGCCACGATCCTGGTGGCCATGTGGCTGGTGCGCGCAGGCCAGCGGCGCGAGCAAATCCGTGCGGCCGAGAGTGAGGGTGCGGCCTGAGGTGAGTTTTGTTCCTGATCCTGGCGATCGTTTCGGCTGCACTGTTAGCCACGGGGTGGGCAGTGGGTTTTGTATGGGCGGCGATTCGCGTTAAGGGGATCTGGGAGCGCCTGCTTTGCGCGGTGCTCTCTATACCCGGCTTTTTGGCAATGTTGGTTACCTACGGGGTTCTGGCCTTCTTTGTGGCTCACGGGCCCGGAATCCTGGGGGGCTTCGGAACAGAGCCGCCGCGCGTACAGCCGGCGGGTGCTGTCTGGGTATCTCTGGCAGTGGCAGCTGATGTCAGTATGGCTGTGGCAATCCGGGGGATTTGGGCCAAGGGGCACAGTAGCGCATGATGGCGAATCAGGTTCTCTTCTATTTCTTTGCGGGGCTGGCGGTGCTCAGCGGGGCGCTGGTGGTGACCATGCGCAACGCGGTGCACAGCGCCATCTTCCTGATTACTTCGCTCCTGGCCACCGCGGGACTCTACCTGACGCTGAACGCGGAGTTCCTGTTTGCCGTGCAGATCATTCTGTACGTGGGCGGCATCATGGTGCTGTTCGTGTTCGTGATCATGCTGGTGAACCTGGACGTGGCGCTGCACCAGGTGCAATTCAACCGGCAGACGTGGGTGGCGGGACTGCTCTCGATGGCCCTGCTGGCGGAACTGCTCGCCGCAGTGGCCCTGGCGCGCACCAGCACCACGGGCATGCAGATTCTTCCCGCGCCGCACGTGCCCGCGCCCACCGGTGGAAACACCGAGGAAATAGGGCGCCTGCTGTTTCACAACTACGTAATTCCGTTTGAGATCGCTTCCATCCTGCTGCTGGTGGCGCTGGTGGGAGCGGTGGTGATGGGCAAGAAACGGATTTGACGCCGCGGTTGCATGGGCTGGCCGCAGGGGCGCTGCTTGCTGCGCCCTGTTGCGAAGGGATGGCGCCCGAAAGGGGCGCAGCAAGCAGCGCCCCTACGATGGCCCCTGGGGGCGCGGGCGATTGCGGAAGCGGGAACGGGTGAAGGAAAACGAACGATGATACCGACCGGCCATTACGTTGTCGTGGGGCTGCTGCTGTTCACCACCGGGGTGATCGGCGTGCTCACCCGGCGAAACGTGATCATCATTCTGATGTCCATCGAGCTGATTCTGAACGCGGTGAACATCAACCTGGTGGCCTTCTCCCAGCACCTGGGCAATCTCAACGGCCAGGTGTTCGCCATCTTCATCATTACAGACGCAGCCGCGGAAGCCGCCGTGGGATTGGGAATCATCATCGCCTATTTCCGCAACCGGCAGACGCTACTGGCCGACGAGATGGATTTGCTGCGATGGTAGGGCCGCGTGCGAATGCAAACGACATCGCCGCAGGGGCACGGCATGCCGTGCCCCTGCGGTCGCGGCGGCTACGATACCAGGTGATAGCTGAATGAACGAAAGCGCTTATTTTCTGGACCACATTGGCTGGATCCCGCTCTTCCCGCTGGCCAGCGCCGCGCTGATGCTGCTCTTCGGCCGGCGGCTGCCGAAAGCGGTGGTGAGCCTGGCCTGCGTGGGCAGCGTGTTTCTCTCCTTCGTGTATTCGGCGGGCGCAGTGATGCAACTGGCCGCCAGGCCCGCCGAGGAGCGCGTCTTCCAGAAAATCTTCTTCGTGTGGATTCCGGCCATCAGCTATCACGCCGAATCCGGCGTGCTGCATAAATTCCTGGCCGATTGCGGGATGCTGCTGGACCCGCTTTCTTCCGTAATGATCCTGGTGGTTACCGGCGTGGGCTTCTTGATCCACGTCTATTCCATCGGCTACATGGGCCACGAGGGGGGCTACTACCGCTTCTTCGGCTACTTGAACCTGTTCATGTTTTCCATGCTCGTGCTGGTGCTCGGCAACAACCTGCTGATGATGTTCGTGGGCTGGGAGGGCGTGGGCCTGTGCAGCTACCTGCTGATCGGCTTTTACTTCCTGAAAAAGTCCGCCGCGGACGCGGGGAAGAAAGCTTTCGTCGTCAACCGCGTGGGCGACGCCGGATTCCTGCTGGGAATTTTCCTGGCTTCGGCGGTGTTGGGCACCATCCGGTTCACCTCCGCCGGGCTGCGTTTTGCGAATCAATTTCCGGGAATGAATGAAGCGCTGCGCAGCGGGGCATTTTACGCGGGGATGCCGGTGCTGACGGCCATGGCCATCCTGTTCTTTATCGGGGCCACGGGAAAATCCGCGCAGATTCCGCTGTACGTCTGGCTGCCGGACGCGATGGAGGGTCCCACGCCGGTGAGCGCGCTCATCCACGCGGCCACCATGGTCACCGCGGGCGTGTATATGGTGACGCGCATGAACGCGCTCTACCAGCTGGCGCCCACGGCCATGCTGGTGGTCGCGGTGGTAGGCGGGGCCACAGCGTTCTATGCCGCCACCATGGGCATCACCCAAAACGACATCAAGCGCGTGCTGGCCTACTCAACGGTCAGCCAGCTCGGCTACATGTTCCTGGCGCTGGGTGTGGGCGCGTTCACCGCGGGCATCTTCCATCTGATGACCCACGCGTTCTTCAAAGCGCTTCTCTTCCTCGGTTCCGGCAGCGTGATCCACGCGCTTTCCGGGGAGCAGGACATGCGCAAGATGGGCGCGCTGTGGGGCAGGATTCCGGTCACCGCAAAGACCATGATGGCCGCGACGCTGGCCATTGCCGGAATCTTTCCTTTCGCGGGCTTCTTCAGCAAGGACGAAATCCTGTGGCGCACATTCACCGGCGGCGGGGGCGGCGTTGACAAAGTGCTGTATCTGGTGGGGCTGGTCACGGCGGGCATGACCGCGTTCTACATGTTCCGGCTGGTGTTCATGACGTTTTTTGGGAAGTCCCGCGTGGATCACGAAGTGGAGCACCATATCCACGAATCGCCGTCCAGCATGACCGTGCCGCTGGTGATTCTCGCCTTTCTTTCCGTGGTGGGAGGATTTGTGGGCGTGCCGCACGCCAGTCTCTTCGAGCGCTGGCTGGAGCCGGTGGTGGCTCCGGTAAAGGGCGGGGTGGAGCATGCGGAATCCGCGGGGATGAGCATGGAACTGAGCCTGATGCTCCTCTCTCTCGCGGTTGCGGGCGCGGGCATCTGGCTGGCCTGGGTGGTCTATCTGAAGCGCGAGGGCCTGGCGGACGAGCTTGCCGGAAAATGGAAGGGCCTCTACGAACTCGTCTATCACAAATACTACATGGACGAGATTTACGACGCGCTGTTCGTGAATCGCACGGAAGATCTGGCCACCTCGCTCGGCGTCTTCGACCGCAGCGTGGTGGACGGCCTGGGCGTGGACGGCTCGGCCTGGCTCGCGCGCTTCACTTCGCGCGTTTCCATGTGGTGGGACAAGTGGATTGTGGACGGCCTGGTGAATTTCACCGGCAACACCGTGCGCCTGCTGAGCTATCCGGTGCGCCTGCTCCAGACCGGACTGGTGCAGAGCTACGCGCTGTTCATCGTGCTGGGCGTGCTGGCGCTATTGGGTTCTTATCTCTACGCGCTGCTGCATACGGCTTGAGGGAGACGAAACTGTGGATTCGAGCGCATTGATGCAAAACCATCTGCTGAGCGTGGTGCTGCTCCTGCCGCTGGCCGGAGCCATCCTGCTGCTCTTCATACCTGGCCGGCTGGTGAACGGTATCCGGCTGGTGGCCAACCTCGCCGGCTTCGCCGGATTCCTGGTTTCGCTTCCGCTGATCGGCCGCTTCATTCCCGGGCAGTCCGGGTTTCAGTTGATGGAAGACGTGGACTGGATTCCTTCCATCGGGGCGCGCTACACGCTGGGAATTGACGGCCTGAGCTTCGTGCTGGTGATGCTCACCACTGCGCTGGGCGCCATCGCCATCCTGTCTTCCTGGAGCGCCATCCAGACGCGGGTGAAGGAATATTACATCCTGTTGCTGCTCCTGCAGACGGGCATGCTGGGCGTGTTCATGTCGCTGGATTTCTTCCTGTTCTACGTCTTTTGGGAAGTGATGCTGGTGCCCATGTACTTCCTGATCGGCGTGTGGGGCAGCGACCGCCGCCTCTACGCGGCCATCAAATTCTTCCTGTACACGCTGGTCGGCTCCGTGCTGATGCTGCTGGCCATCCTGACCATCTATTTCAAGCACGCCGCGCTCGCCGCTTCCGCCGGCCAGTACACGTTCAACATTCCGGTTCTGCTGGAGAGCACCAAGTCTTTTGATCCCCACTTGCAGCAGTGGCTTTTCTGGGGACTGTTCTTCGCCTTCGCCATCAAGGTGCCCATGTTCCCGTTCCACACCTGGCTGCCCGATGCGCACACGGAAGCTCCCACGGCCGGCTCCGTGATCCTGGCCGGCGTGCTGCTGAAGATGGGAACGTACGGCTTCCTGCGCTTCTCCGTGCCCATGCTGCCCGAGGCCGCCAAGAAATATTCCCTGCTGATGATGGTGGTCTCCGTGATCGCCATCATTTACGGCGCGCTGGTGTGCATGATGCAGAAGGACATGAAACGCCTGATTGCCTACAGCTCGGTGAGCCACCTGGGCTTTTGCACGCTGGGTATTTTTGCGCTCACGCCGATGGGCATCGAGGGCAGCATCCTGCAGCAGATCAACCACGGCATCTCCACCGGGGCGCTCTTCTTGATTGTGGGCGTCATTTACGAGCGGCGGCACACCCGCCTGATCTCCGAGTTCGGCGGGCTTTCCACGCCCATGCCCAACTATGCGGCCATCTACCTGATCATCACGCTCAGCTCGCTGGGCATGCCGCTGCTGAACGGTTTCATCGGCGAATTCCTGATTCTGCGCGGCACCTTTGAGGTGCCCCAATATGGCTCCGCGCTCTGCGCCTGGGCGGTTGCGGGCATCGTGCTTGGCGCCGCGTATCTGCTGTGGCTCTACCAGCGGGTGATGTTCGGCGCGGTCACCAATCGCGCGAACGAAAAACTGCCGGACATGAACGTCCGCGAGTTCGTCTGCCTGGTGCCGCTGGTGCTGGCCGCGCTGTGGATCGGCCTCTATCCGCAGCCGGTGCTGAAATATCTGGAGGAGCCGGCCACGGCCATCGTGAAGCGTGTCAATCCCGCGTATTTCAACGTGCAGATGCGCTCGCCGGTGGTTCCGGTGGATATTCTTCCGCCCGCGCAGCCGGTGCCCGCGCCCGGCGCGGCCGCGCCTCCGGCGAGGTAGCCCGGAATGTACCATCAGCTCATCGAATGGTTCCGCAGCCAGCGTGAATTTCCGCTGGTGCTGCCGCAGGTGCAACTGGCCATCTTCGGCATGGGCATCCTGTTGACGGATTTCTGGCTGGACGTACAATCTCGCTGGTGGAATGCGCTCCTGGCGCTCACCGGGGTGGGCTTCAGCGCCTGGGCGCTGCTGCGGCTGACCAACCTGGACGTGCTCGGATTCCATAACGCCGTAAATGTGGACCCGTTCAGCGTCTTCTTCGGATTCCTCTTTCTGGCCTCTGCGGCCCTGGTCATTCTCCTTTCCGTGCGCTATCTGGAAATCGAAGAAGAGCACCACGGGGAGTTCTACGCCCTGCTGCTGTTCGCCACCATCGGCATGATGTTCATGGCCTCGGGCAACGATCTGATCACTCTGTTCCTGGGCCTGGAGACCATGGCCATCTCCTTTTACATCCTGAGCGGCTTCCTGCGCGGGCGGAAGGCTTCCAACGAAGGAGCGATGAAGTACCTGCTGCTGGGAGCATTTTCCAGCGGCATCCTGGCCTACGGCTTCTCGCTGATGTACGGCATCGCCGGCTCGACCAACCTGGTGCAGATCTACCAGGCGTATTCCACCCGGCCCTCCGGAGACGTTCTGGTGCTGGTCTCGCTGGTCACCGTATCCGCCGGGCTGTTCTTCAAGATTGCCGCCGTGCCCTTCCACATGTGGGCTCCGGACGTTTATGAAGGCGCGCCCACGTCCATCACTGCTTCCATCAGCGTGGCTTCCAAGGCCGCGAGCTTCGCGCTGCTGCTGCGCATTTTCTCCACAGCCTTCTGGCCGGTGCGGCCGGATTGGGAGATGGTGCTCGGGGTGGTGGCCGTGGCTTCCATGACCATCGGGAATTTCGGGGCCATCACCCAGGACAACGTGAAGCGCCTGCTGGCCTATTCGTCCATCTCTCACGTGGGATACATGCTGCTGGGGCTGGTGGCCGGCACGCCGGATGGGTTCAAAGGCATCGCCATCTACCTGCTGGTCTATGTGTTCATGAACACCGGGGCCTTCGCCATTGTCATCATCATGCGGCGCGAGGGTTCCATTGGCGACAAAATCGATGACCTCAATGGCCTGATCTCCCGCCGCCCGGTGGCCGCCGTGCTGCTGTTGCTCTTCATGCTGTCGCTCGCGGGCATTCCGCCCACGGCGGGCTTCATCGGAAAGTATTTTATTTTCCTTTCGCTCATCGAGACGAAGCATTACCTGCTGGCTGTTTTCGCCGCGCTGTATGTCGCTCCGGCGCTCTACTATTACTTCCGCGTGGTGGTGCACGCCTGGATGCGCGAGCCGCAGGACACCTCGCGTCCCGCGATTTCCCTGGGCCAGGGCCTGGCGCTCGCGGCCTGCACCTTGATCGT
>OCOJ01052732.1_pt1 | contig 41419 bp, 40 predicted proteins | sample 1539251 | NCBI WGS metagenome assembly OCOJ01 (sample SAMN01911457, study PRJEB22624) | soil metagenome | biome: Soil | place: Malaysia | collected 2012-04-30 | depth RA_metagenome m
GTCGATCGAACGATTGTTCGTCGGGACCAGTTCCGGAGTACTAATGTACAACAGTACCTCGGGAACGGAGGTAGGGTCTACGTCGTCTCCTCTGGGAAACTCGAGTCAAATGGTTCTCGACGCGCGGGACAATCTTCTCTGGCTCTCGAGTGGCTCTCTCGGTGTGGTCGCGGCAAACCTGACGACCCTCAGCGTGACCGTCACGACCGGCCTCACGCTTGCGCCGGGGGCGAGCGAAGGGATCGCCTACGACGCGAGGGATTCCAAGGTGTTCGTTCTGGTGTCCTCGTCGATGATCAGCGTCCGTGATTCCGCGACCGGAGGACCGATGGCGACAGTGTCAGCGGTGGGAACCAACGACACGGCGCTTGTGTTTGACCCTGCGGACGATCAGCTGTACGTCGCAGGAGACTCGGTGACCCCGGTCAACGGTTCCAGCGGGACGGTCGACGGTGATCCAATCTCTCTCGGGCCCTCCCACCGGGTCTTGACGGGCGAGTTCGAACCCTCTCGCAACGCGGTCTACCTCTCTTCCCGCGGGATCCTTCCCGGCAAACAGGGTGCCCTCTTGGTCCTGGACGGTTCTTCGCTCTCGGCGAGCGAGAGTTCAGTCTCGGAAATCCCGGTCGGGGAGGCACCGGATGCCATCGGAGTTGTCTCCGCCCCTACCGTCAGCCCAGATTCAGGCGAAGTGTGGGTGGGGAACGCTCTCTCCGGGACGGTCAGCGTGATCGCGAGCGAGCCCGAGGTCACGGGGTTTTCCGTGCAGCCTTCCGTCGTCGATTCGGGACATCCGGTCGCGTTTTCGCTGACAGCCTCGGGAGGGGCGGGAGGATTTGCGGTGACGTACTCCGGGCTCCCCGCCGGTTGCCAGGCCGAGAACGCCCTCTACCTGAATTGCGAACCAACCCAAGTGGGATCCTTCCGGGTGACCGCGATTCTCAATGACTCCCTGGGGGATTTCGTGCGCTCCTCGGTGAACCTGACGGTGATGCCGTCGCTCTCGGTCACCGTGTCTCTCAACGTCAGTTCTGTCGTGGACGTCGGGTATCCAGTCCTAGCCACCGCTCACGCCACGGGTGGGTCACCGCCGTACCATTACGAATGGTCGTTCGGGGATGGAACTCAATCGTCGGGCCCCAACGCTTCCCACGCTTACGGGACTCCGGGAGCGTACTCGATCTCGGTATCGGCGGAGGATTCGACAGCGGCCTTCAACAGCACCTCACTCGCTCTCACCGTCGTTCCGCGGCCTTTCGCAAGTCTCTCGGTGACGCCCGGAAACCGGACTGACGTCGACTTCCCATTGAACTTCACTCCTCAGGTCGATGGCGGAGTCGGCGGGTCGTCGTACCTATGGACGTTCGGTGACGGCACTCAGTCGACCGAACTCAACGTCACTCACGCCTGGATGAGCGCCGGGAGCTTCTCCGTGAAGTTCGAGAGCACGGACCGCCTCGGAATCTCGGCGAACCGTACCGTCAACATCACCGTGGCGCCCGCCCTCGCGGGCTCGTTCGGCGCCGGCAACGTGTCGGCTGGGTCCCCGGCGAGCCCGGGGTCCGTGGTCAACTTCACCTCGAAGATCACCGGCGGGACTTCGCCGTACTCGATCACCTGGACCTTCGGGGACGGATCGTTCGCGACGGGGGCGTCGACGTCCCATGCCTACGCATCCGCCGGAAACTACACGGTCGGCGCAACCGTGGTCGACGCCGTGGGCGGGAGGGTCAGCGCCAACCTCACCGTAGTGGTCGCCACCGTGACGACCTCGTCGGGGGGAATCGTCTCGACGAATGACAACTTCAGCTCCGGGCTCTTCCTCGGACTCGTGTTCGGGGCGACGGCGGCCGCGGTGATCCTCTACATCGCCGCCCCGAGGAAAGGAGACCGACCGCCCGCGAAGCCGGTCTCGCCGTACGTCCCGCCCTAGTCGCCCGAAGCGCCGATGGCGCGCGACCGCTCGCTCCTCTTGGGCCGACCGTCGATGCCGGCTTCCGTGAAGAGATACCGGACCGGCACGCGTCGCGTCCCGTGGGTCCAGTAGTCGCACCGGGTGCACTTCTGGCCGAGAACGACGGTCTCCCCGGTCAAGGTCCGGTTGTGGATCGGAGCCAGCGGGGACGAGCAAACGGGACATGCGACGAGCGGCCGCGCGGTGGGTCGTTCCGTGAACCGGACAGTCATCCGGACCCCCGGAACGTCGATCAGCAGCTTTCGGAGGCGCGGGCCGCCGAGGACCGCGAGCGGCTCGTCCCGACGGATCATCTTGAGGAGTGCTTCCCGGAATTCTGCCTGGGAGGAGAACGATGCCTTGCCACCCCGGACGAGCCGACGCGCCGCGCGCTGGACGACGTCCGACGCCGGTCGGCGGTAGTGGACCACCGGCTCGTGCTTAGGCGGCCGCGCGACCGTGTCGCCCTTCTCGGGCACGGATCTCCTCCTCGTAGAAACGACGGGCGAACTCGGACTCCTCCGATCCGATGCGGATCGCCTCCGACATCGAGCCGCCAAAGTAGGTGAGCAAGGATGCGGCGGCCGCCAGGCGGACGGCGCGGGCCTTGAGTCGCGGGGAGAACTTCGGGAAGTCGGTCACCTTGAGCGCGCGCTCCGAGACCTCTCGGAGCTTCTCGTAGAGCGCTCGCTCCAGGCGCACGGGTCGCAGCCGGAACTTTCCCGAGACGAGCGGGTGTCCGGTCTCGATCGCGTACACGAGGGTGAGGTGATCGCGGATCGTGCTCGCGAGGGCGAAGTCAAGCTCTCCGAGCTCGAGGCGCTCGGCCGCCGATTCGACCGCGCGGAACCGGGCGCGCGTCATCGGGTGGAACCGGAGGAGCATACGGTCCTCGAGGGCGGCGAAGTTGGGGTCCGCGATCGTCGTCCAGTAGTCCTGCGCGCCGGCGGTCCGAACGTTGTAGTTGACCGAGAAGAACGAATGGAAGGTGTATGGGCCGACGGTTCCGAACGTCGTTTCCCACTTCACTTCGCGCTGCTCCATCACGAGCTTGAGCGGCTCGACCATCCCTCGGTACTTGAACCAGTCGTTGAACTCGGGCACGATGAAGTTGAAGGTGCGCCCGGTGTAGGCGGCCCCGACGCGCAGGAACTGGACCGGCGTGATCCCGCCGCAGTAGCGGTTGCGCCCCGGAAGTCCGTGCGGGGGGACGCCGCTGCGAGGATTGCCTCGGATGAGGTCGTCGATCGAGAAGGTCTTCCCCGTGCCGGGGGGGCCGAACAGCGCGAGGTGGAAACCGGTGGTCCCAGTGGGCCGGCCGGTCGGCGCGAGGAGCGGAGTGTCCGCGAGCGCGTACTGCTGGAGGAGGGAGATCAGGGAGTCGAAGTAGAGTTCCTCGCCGAACAAGCCCTTGAAGTACGTCGCTAGTTTCTGAACGGTGAACGACCTCCCGAACTCGATCGTCGCTTCGAGCCGGTCCCGCAGGACCTCCCGGAGACGGTCGAGGAACTCGCCGTCCATCGCTCGGATCTCGGCGCGCTCGTCCGGGACCGGACCGAGGGCGGACGTCTCCACCGCCTCGGAGCGTTCGACCTCGTCGAGCAGGAGTTGGCGCAGCTCCTCCGGGTAGGGGATCTGGTAGACCTTGTCGCCCCGGCCCTCGGGGACCTCGGCGAGGAGACCTCGGCGTTTCAGCCGCGTGAGGAGGCGCGAAGGGTCCTCGAAGACCCGGTCCCGGAGGAGGCGGGTGCGGAACTCCGAGAGTCGGAATCGTGCCGGTTGCGCGGCTAGGCCCCGCACGGTACGACGCCGGTCCGAGTCCGAGACCATGACGGCAAGGACCCGGGCCACCGGAACGTCCGAAGCGAGAATCTCTAGTCCGGCGGGCGCTGCCACTTTCCGCCGCGAGTCCCCCGACCGACTTATATTATCCCACCCGAAGACTCTCCGACCGTGGTCGGGCACAGCGCGTCCGCCTACGAGCGGGAGTTCCGGAGCCTGCTCGAGGGTCAGCCGGGAGCCGTTCGAGCGTATGCCCGAGCGCTCCCTCCGACCGAACGGTCCGAATTCGAAAGAGTGATCGAGCGACCGTTCCTGATCGTCCGTGCGGCCGGATCGCTCGGATTCGACCTGGTCGCGCTTCGACGAGAGTTCGCGTTCCCGATCGAGGTGAAAGCTTCGTCCGAGGCCGTGATTCGATTCTCGGCGGCGAGCGGTCGGGCGAACGAGCAGCTCGAGGCGCACCGCAAAGCGGTCTCGCGGGTCGGCCTCACGGTCCTCTACGCGTACCGAAGGATCGGGCTTCGCTCGGGCGAGACCTGGCGCGTGTTCGTCGCGGGCGAGCTTCCGGAAACGGGAGTCCTTCGCCTCGTCTGCCGGCGGTTGCCTCCGGTGAGCACGACCCCCGACGGCAACGGGATTCTCCGATGGGAAGAGGGCCTTCCGCTCTCGCGGTTTCTCTATCAGGCTCTCTTTCTTATGGACCCCATCGGTCGGTCGCGCGGATGACGGTCCACCTTGCCTCGGTCGGGATGGGGCGATTCGGCAAACGTCCCGAGGGCCTCATCGACCTCTCGGCGGAGGCCGCGCACCTGGCCCTGGAGGGTGTGGGCCGGAAGCCGATCGACCTGCTCGTCGCCGGCTCGATGTTCGCTCAGGGTCCCCATGGCCGAGAAGCGCTCCTCCCGCGCCTTGCGGGCCGGCTGGGCCTCGAATCCGCCTCGGGATTCCGCGTCGACTCGTCGAGCGGAACGGGGGGCATGGCGTTCCATGCGGCCGTGGTCGCCCTCGAAAGCGGCCGGTTCGAGCGGGCACTGGTCGTCGCGGCGGAGAAGATGACCGACCGCACGACCGCGGAGAGTACGAAAGACCTCTCGTCGTCCCTGCACGTGAGCGAGGTCGCATCGGGCGCGACGATGCCCGCGCTCGCCGCGATCGTGGCGTCGAGGTACATGGAGCGCTACCAGCTCACGAGCCGGATCTGCGACGTGGCGACGGTCCATGCGCGAGCGATGGCTGCCCGGAACCCGAACGCGCATTTCCAGAAGCCGGTCACGCTCGAGGAGGCCGCGAACAGCCGACCGGTCGCGCTGCCACTTCGGCTCCTTCACTGTTCGGCGATCTCGGACGGGGCGACGGCGGTCGTCCTCGAGAAGGGGAGCGGACCGGCGACCGTGCTCGGCTTGGGCCAGGGGTTCGACGCCCTACGGATCGTTGACCGCGAGGACCTGACCGCGTTCCTCGCGACGCGGATCGCTGCGCGACGGGCCTACGAGTCCGCGCACCTGACGCGTAAGGAGGTCGGTGTGCTCGAGGTCCACGACGCCTTCTCCCCGTTCACCCTCATCCACCTCGAGGACCTCGGATTCTGCGGCCCGGGGGAGGCGATCGGGTGGTTCGACAAGGATTGGGTGGGGCTCAACGGCCGCCTTCCCGTGAACCCGAGCGGTGGCGTCGTTGGCCGAGGGCATCCGGTCGCCGCATCGGGGCTCGCGGAGATCGCCGAGGTCGCGCTGCAGCTTCGGGGAGAGGCGGGAGCCCACTCGGTCGGGACCCGGCCCAAGGTGGGCCTCGCCCAGACGATCAGCGGGATCGGCTCCCAGAACCTCGTGACGATCCTCGGTCGGGTGGGGTCGTGAGCGGTTCGGCGACGATCGAGCTGAGCCTCTGCCGTTCGTGTCACACGCGCTTCCTTCCGACCGATGGTCCGTGCCCGAAGTGCGGGTCGGTTGACTGCGTCCCGTACGCCGGGGGGGCGGTCGGAAAGGTCCTCGCGGCGACCGAGCTTCTGGTTCCCGCGACCGGCTGGCAGGCGCCGCACCGGCTCGCGCTCGTGGAGCTCACGGACGCGGTCCGAGTGCTCGCCGTGGTCGACGGCCCGAGCCCGTCGCAAGGTGCGCTCGTCGAGGTTCGGAAAGACGGGGAAATCTACCGCGCGCGTTCCGAGCCCAGTCCATAGGTGGGACGCGGGGAGGGGGACGTCCCGGAGGGCGGCTTCGGCCGACCCCCCTTTTGAACCCCCGAGGTGAAACCACCACTGGATTAGCAATCCAGCGCCTTACCGGGCTGGGCTATCCCCGCGCGTGGCCCTCGAGCCGTGTCCGCTCCTTAAACCTTCGGTTGGGAACCGGTGGTGCGACGTTCTTCGAAGCGAGCCGCGACGGTTTCGGGTCCGGGACCGACCCGCAACGTCGTCCGGCAGGCGCCCTCACCGGTAGGTTATGTAGCGGGTCCGTGCTCCCACGCCCGGGGCCGGTATGCGGGTCGCAAAGGCAGGCGTCGTGGGCGCCGGGACGATGGGAGCCGCCATCGCGGAGGTCTTCGCCCTCAACGGAATCGAGGTCTACCTGAAGGATATCGACCTCCCGCTCGTCGACAAGGGGCTCACCCGGGTCCGCGAGTACGTCCAGGAGCTCGTCCGGTTCCACGAGGGCCGGGCCCAGAAGGAGATCGACCGGATCACCGAGGAGGCGGGGGAGCTCACGGAGGAGCAGAAGGCGAAGGTCCGCGAGAAGCTCGCCCCCAAGTTCTCGAAGGACCGGGGGAACGACGCGATCGCGCGGGTCTACGGAACGACCGAGTACCGGCCGTTCGCGGAGGTCGACTTCGTCGTCGAGGCCGTCTTCGAAAAGGAGGAGGTCAAGCGACCGGTCCTCGAGGCCCTGGACGAGGTTCTTCCGGAGCACGCCGTGATCGGCTCGAACACCTCCTCCCTCTCCATCACGCGGCTCGCCCGAGGGCTGAGGCACGCCCGCCAGACGCTCGTCGTCCACTTCTTCAACCCCCCGACGACACTTCCGCTCGTCGAGGTCTCGGGAGGCGTCGACACCCGGGAGGACGTCATCACCGACACGATCGACTTCCTGCAGGGGCTGCGGAACCACCGGTACCCGCTCGTCCCGATCCGGATCAAGGAGTCGCCGGCGTTCCTTGTCAATCGGCTGTTGATCCCGGTCCTGAACGAAGCGTCGTTCGCGCTCGACGAGGGCGTCGCCTCGGCCCGCGACATCGACCTCGCGATGAAGACGGGGGCGGGGATGCCGATGGGGCCGTTCGAACTCGCCGACATGATCGGCCTCGACGTCTCGCTCGAGGTCGCCGAAACGCTGTTCCGGGAGTACGGGGACCCCAAGTATCGGCCGTCGACCCTGCTCCGTCGCCTGGTCGACGCGGGCCACCTGGGCCGCAAGACCGGACGCGGGTTCTACGACTATTCGACGTGAGCTGCCTCGGGAGCGGCTCGCCGGATACTCTCATAGTTCCCCGCGCGGTGGTCGGGAGCGATGAAGTTCCCGTCCGAAGAGTGGGCAGCGGCGTTCCGCGACGCGATCAACCAGAACGAAGCGTACCGCGAAGCGGCCAAGGCCTGGGAGGGAGACATCGTCTTCCTGGTCCGGATGCCGGACCCGACCGCGGCCTCGCCGGGAGTCCATCTCGCGCTCGCGCATGGGACGTGCTCGTCCGCGTCCTACTACCCCGACGCGCGGGAGGTCTCGAGCGAGTTCGTCTACGAAGGGAGTCCCGAGAACTGGAAGAAGCTCCTCGCGGGAGAGACCGACCCGGTCAAGGCGATCCTCGAGGGCACCTTCCGAATCAAGGGGAACCTCGCGAAGGCGATGCGGTTCACGCGCGCCGCGAAGGAGCTCGTCGAGACGGCGGCGAAGATACCGACCGACCCCTGACCGGTCGCCCACCGCTTACGCGGAGGGGGCCGGGGACGGGGGGCGGGCAGCTGACGAAGGCACTGTCGGTCCCGAATTCGTCGACGCTGCGGTGGGAGTCGGTTTGGCCGCCGGCCCCACCGTCGGGGGAGCCGCTGGCTTCGGTGGCATGCTCGGGGGCTTCGGCGGCGGGGGCAAGAGGTTCTTCGTCAGGAACGCGACGATCTTGGTCCAAGCCGCTTCCGCCTTGCCGACCTCGTAGGCGGGGAGGTCCCGGGCGAGGAAGTTGTGCCGCGCCCCCGGGATCTCCACGAATTCGAAGGAGCCGTGGGTAGAGGATTGGGCCGCGACGATCTGGCTCCACGCCTTCGCGGTCGACCGGTCGGATGCTCCCCGAACGTAGAGGACCGGAACCGTCACGAGGTTCGCGAGGTCGGGCGGGTGAACCGGCATCGGATAGGCGAGGGCGACCGCGGCGACCCGGGTGTCCTCGGCCGCGAGCGCGAGGGCGAGGCTGGCTCCGTACGATGTTCCGAACACGGCGGCCTTCGAGGGGTCGACCATCTCCCGGGACCGCAGGTAGTCGAGCGCGTCCCGGTAGAGCTGGAGAGCCCGACGGACCCGGGGCGAGGTGACGGGGACCCCTCCGCGCATCCGGACCCCCGAACGGAGGGCGAGGTGCAGGCGAGCGGTGCTCTCGTCGGACTTGAACAGGTCCGGCACGAGGACCTCGAAGCCGGCGCGGGCGAAACGGATCGCAGCATCGAGCATCGTCGTCGTGATCCCGTACGTGTCCGGCGTGAGGAGCACGACCGGATGCTTGACGGTCTTCGTGGGGGTGAGCACGATGCCCTGGGCCGTTTCCGAGCCGGTGGCGCTCGTCTCGAACGTCACCCGGTCGCTCCGATAGACGGGGTTCGGGACCCCGGGCTTCTTGTCGGTCTTGAGCCAGGTCTTGTTCAGGAAGTCGAGGACGCAGAGCTTGAACCGCTCCTTCGAGAGGACGACGACCGCCTGGCGCTCGCCGCAGATGTCGCAGACGCCCACGACCCCGCTTCCGAAGTGGAGGTCCGGAAGGTTGAGCAGCCGGTCGTCGTCGCGCATCGGCTCACCGAAAGGGCATGCGCACGAGCCAGGCCCGATTCATAACCGTTGCCGACGGCGCGGTGCCCGGCCCCGCGGAAGACCCTCGACGCGCGGTCCGGCGGTCCGGGTTCCGAGACGCAGCTCGAGGCGGTGCCGGTCTCTCGGCGCGAGCACGTCCACCCCCCGTTCTCGAAGGCGCTTCCCGAGCGCCCGGTCGGCGGTGAGCACCCGGACGTCATGTTGTGCGGCGTACTCGAGGATCGCGTCATCTCCCCGGCCCTCGACTCGAAGGATCGGGAGCGTTCGCGCGAACGCCGCGGCTGCTCGGGCACCCTGTACGTCACGCTCGACCAGGCTGTCGAGCTCCTCGAGGACGGAGGACGGCACCCTCAGGGCGGACCCGGGGTGAATTCTCTCGGCCTCGTCCGCGAGGGGAAACCGGACGCGGACCGCCAACAAGAGCGCGTTGGCGTCCAAGAGGACGGTCCGTCGGGTTCGGCCGCCGCCCGGGTTACGGTTTCGAGAGGACGACCCCGAGCTTGTCCCGGTCGTGCTCGGCCTCCCCCCGACGACCCTTGAGGAGGAACCGTTGGGCCTTCTGGTTCGCGGTCTTCGGGATCTCGTCGAGGAACTCGATGTACTTCGGGACCATGAAGAACGGAAGGTTCGCTGCACAGAACTCGAACAGCTCCTTCGGAGGAGGATGGGCTCCCGGCTGAAGCTGAACGAACGCCTTCACGTCCTCCTCCCCGAGCTCGGAGGGGACGCCGACGACGACCGACTCGAAGACCGCGGGATGCCGGTTGAGGACCGACTCGACGTCGTACGGGGCCAGGTTCTCCCCCCGGCGCCGGATCACGTCCTTCTTCCGGTCGATGAAGTAGTAGTAGCCCTCCTCGTCCCGCGTGACGTAGTCGCCCGTATGGAACCAGAGGTTCCGCCATGCCTCGACCGTCTTGTCGGGCTTGTTGAGGTAGCCGGAGAACATCGTGTACGGAGTCTTGGGTCGAACGACGAGCTCTCCTCTCGTGTTGGGGGGGAGGGGACGGTCCTCGTCGTCGACGACGTCCGCCTCGACGAACCCGAGCGGAGTCCCGATCGAGCCGACCCGGATCGCCTCCGGAGGGTTCATCGTGGTGGTGCAGCCGCACTCGGTCATTCCGTAGAGCTCGATGATCGTGAGACCGAAGCGACGCTCGAAATCCGGCCACACGGCCCGGGTCGTCCCGGCGGTCAGCGCGGTCCGGACCGAGTGCATCCGGTCGGTCGGCTTCGCCGGTTGCTTGAACAGGACATTGATCATCGCGATCAGGAGCGAGATGTGCGTCGCCCCGAACTTGGCGGCCGTTTCCCAATAGGTGCTCGCGTGGAATCGCTCGTCGAACGCGGCCGTGAGGTCGTTGAGGAGTGCGTTGAGCGCCGTCATCTCCTGCGCGTTGCAGTGGAACAGGGGAAGTCCGGAGTAGAGGACCGAATCCGGGCGGAGCCGGCTGCGGAGTCCGATCTCGTACGGGGTCGTGATCAGCTTCTGGTGCGGAATGATCGCCCCCTTGGGGGGTCCGGTCGTCCCGCTCGTGTACATGATCGAGGCCGGGTCGCTCGGACGGACCGTGGGCGCCGGGGACAATGGCCGGTCCGAAGGGAGGTCCGCGAACGAGAGCGTTCCGGGCGGAGGTTCCGTATCTCCTCCATCCCGGGAAACCACCCACTCCCGGGTGATGTGGAGCCCTTCCCGGAAGGGCGCGTACGGTTCCCACAGGCGCCGGTCGATGACGAGGCCCGACGGCGCGCTATCCGCGAGCTCGTAGCGGAGGATCTCCCCCTTGAGCCCCGTGTTGAGCGGCACTAGGACCGCCCCCCGCTTCGCGGCGCCGAACCAGACGAACGGGAACTCCGGCGTGTTGAAGAGGAGGCACGCGACCCGGTCGCCGACGCCGATCCCGGCCTTCGCGAGCCCGCTCGCGACCCGGTCCGATTCGCGGTCGAGCTCCTCATAGGAGACCTCTCGGGGAGCGAACCGGAACGCGACCCGGCGTCCGTTCTTCCGCGCCTTCCCGCGAGCGAGCTCGGCCAGCGTTGAGTACGTCTCGTCCGGATCGAGCACGTCCCGTCACGAGGAACGGCGGTCCATAAAGTTCGTCGAGGGGAGCTTTCTTAGCTCGGGCACGGCTCGGGCCCGCCGTGCCGTCCCGGAACGCGCCGTACCGGCCCGAGGAACCGATCGTCCCCGAGCTCGCGGCCGGGGCGATCCTTCTCTCGGGGACGGGTGCCGAGACCTTACTCCTGCACCAGAAGGACGAGGACCGTTGGTGCTTCCCCAAGGGGCACGTAGAAGCCGGAGAATCCCTGGAAGGTGCTGCGATTCGGGAGATCCGGGAGGAGACCGGCATCTCGGACGTCCGGTTGGGACCCGAGGTGGACGAGGTCTCGTACCGTTTCTACCGGCCCGGGGAGCGGCGAAACGTGCACAAGACCGTCGTCTACTTCGTCGCGTTCACGGAAGAACGATCGGTGCACCCCGAGCCGACGTTCGACCGCGCCGAGTGGGTGGATCTCGCGACCGCACGAGAGCGGGTCATGTATCCCGCGGACCGAGACGTGATCGACGCTCTTCGGGGCCGGGGCCTTCGGTCGAGCGCCTGACGCCCGTTCCGATTCTCCCCAGAAGAAGAGTGGAAGGGGTTGGTGGGCCCCTTTCGGGGCCCACCGTCGGTCTTCGGCTCTCGCTCAGGGCCGCAGGTTCGTGTCGCCCGAGGGGTCCTTCATCTCGGGCGCGTTCGCGGCGGGTGGGGAGACTGCCCCGGCGGGGGGAACGCCGTTGGGCCAGCTCTCCCCGTACCCCCCGACAAGTCCTGTCGGGAGCCGGCGCCGAGAGTAGGCGCGCCATTCGATCACGCCGACCGTTCCGACCACGACGACCACGGCCGCGGCGATCAGCGCGATGAACAGTCCGCCCATCGAGGCCGCCGACGAGGCAGCGGAGCATCCGTGGACGAGACAGTTCGACTCGGCGTTCGCCTGGGCGACGCTCATCGGCTGGGCGAGGACCGTGCCGGTGGGCGACGGCTGGGACGCCGCCGGGCTGACTTGGCTCACCGGGGTCGCGAGAGCGTTCGCGGAGAGCGCGTTCGCGCCGAAGGTCGAAGACGCCGCGGTGATCTGGTAGCCGCCCGCACCCGAACTGAGGTACAGAGTCTCTGCCGAGATCGCCGCGGAGCCGAGCGACGCCGAGTCGTACACATGGGCCGCGCCGCCGAAGAGGTCGAAGGCGCGGGGTACGAGGATGAACCCGTCGTAGTTGTTGAAGACTCCCTCGTAGACCAGGACGACGCCGACCCGGTTCTTGCCGTCATGGAAGACCGAGGGGTCGACCTTCACCTTGAACCCGGTCACACTGACAGGACCGGATCCACTGAGGGATCCGACCTTGGAGCCCGAGCCCGACCCGCTGGTGCCGTTGAACCCCTGGTCCGCCCAGCTGTAGCTGACGTTCCAGCTGGCCGAGGGGGTCGCGGTCGCCGAGGAGTTCCACTCGTCGACCCCGGTGAGGTTGAGCGGGATGAGTCCGAGCGACGGGGTGAACGAGGTCGACGCCTGGGCGACGCCCATCACGTTCAGGGACGCGCTCGCCGTCAGGCCGTGAACCGTCTTGGATGCCGACTCCGAGAACGAGCCGTTGAGCGCCGCGGACGCATTGTCGATGCCGAGGGCGGGAACGGGCTGCCCGTTCACGTAGACGGTCGACAGGTTCGTCAGGTTCGCGAAGGCGGTGTCGTGCTCCTGCGCGTGGTAGTTGTAGGTGGCCTGGACGACCGGTCCCGTGTACGTCGCGGCCACGGTGATTCCCACCGCCCGCTGCTCTTCGAGCTGCCACGTCCCGGGAGAAGTCGGTGTCAGGGTGAACACCACGGTCCATCCGAACGACGCATCCCAAGTGATCGTCACGTTTCCGTACTGGAGAGTGTTGTTCGACCAACCCTGCCCTCCGTACGCCCATTGGGTCGACGGATTGGTGTCCGCCGCGCTCATGACCGGGGAAGCGCTCGCCGCGCCCGAGAGCGCAGGGACCGCTACGAAGGCCAAGAGGAGCGCGACGCCCGCCGTCACGACCCACCCTTTCGTTCCGCCGAGTTTCGCCATTTCTTTCCTCTGACGGAGCTCACTCCGTCAGAGACCCAACTCGCCCCACCCCGAGATAAGTCGGTGTTCCGAGAGTCCCTTCTCTCGTTAGACCCCGTGCGAAGGTATAGCACGGAACCACGGAACGAGGACGGAAGACGACCCCGCGCCCCGGTTCCGCCCTCGACCGACGCGGCCGGCCTCGCCTCGGCAGCTCGGCTCGGCGAAGCGAGCGGCACTAACCTTGGCCCGGTCTTCCCCCGCGCCCCGGGTCCGGCTCAAGCCCCGGAAGCCGGAAGCGAGCCGACTGCACGATCTTGAGCGAAGAGGCGTAACCCGCATCCGCGTGACGCGCGACGCCCAGGCCCGGGTCGTTGTGAAGGACACGACCGATCCGCCGGTCCGCGTCCTCCGTGCCGTCCGCGACCACGACGAGGCCCGCATGGATCGAGTTGCCGATCCCGACACCGCCCCCGTGGTGGACGGATACCCAGGTCGCGCCGCCCGCGACATTCAGGAGCGCGTTCAGGATCGGCCAGTCCGCGATCGCGTCCGAGCCGTCCAGCATCGATTCGGTCTCGCGGAACGGGCTCGCCACGCTCCCCGTGTCGTGATGGTCACGACCGATCGCGACCGGGGCGATGAGCTCGTGGTCGTGCACCAGATGGTTCACGAGATGACCGAACTTCTCTCGTTCCCCGTATCCCATGTAGCAGATGCGCGCGGGAAGCCCCTGAAACTTCACTTTCTCCTCCGCGAGGCGGATCCAGCGGCAGAGGTGGTCGTTCGCGGAGAACTCGGAAAGGATCATCCGGTCGATCCGGTGGATGTCATCGCTTTCGCCGCTCAGAGCGAGCCACCGGAAGGGGCCGCTCCCGACCGCGAACAGGGGCCGGATGTACCGGGGGACGTACCCCTCGATGTCGAAGGCGTTCGTCACGCCCGCATCGCGGGCCTGGGTGCGGAAGTTGTTGCCGTAATCGAACGCCTTGGCTCCATGATTGCGCATTTCGAGAATGGCGCGGGCCTCGACCGCGATCGAGGACCGGACGCGGGCCAGGTACGCGGGCAGGTCCTTGGCCCGGGCGACCTCGGCCTCCTCGACCGTCATCCCCTGGGGGATGTATCCGACGCGAAGGTCGTGGGCCGCGGTCTGGTCGCTGATGATGTCCGGGACGATCCCCCGGCGCGCGATCTCGGGGTAGACGTCCGCAGCGTTCGCGCGAAGACCGACCGAGAGCGGCCGCTTCTCTGCGACCGCCTTTTGGACGCGCTGGAGGGCATCGTCCAGGTCGCTCGCCGCCGCATCGAGGTATCGGTGGCGGAGCCTCCGCTCGATCGCCCGGGGGTCGACGTCGACGATGAGGCCGACGCCGCCGAGCATGGTGATCGCGAGGGGCTGCGCGCCGCCCATTTCTCCGAGACCCGACGTGAGGGTCCAGCGGCCGCTGAGGCTGGAAGCGTTGAACTCGATGCGAGCCAGCGACGCGAGCGTCTCGTAGGTCCCCTGGAGGATGCCCTGAGTCCCGATGTAGATCCAGCTTCCGGCGGTCATCTGACCGTACATCGTGAGGCCCCGGCTCTCGAGGTCCCAGAAGACGTCGTCCGTCGCCCACCGGGGGACGATGAGCGCGTTCGCGATGAGAACCCGTGGAGCGTCTGGATGGGTGGGAAAGATGCCGACCGGTTTCCCGGACTGGACCAGGAGCGTTTCGTCATCTCCGAGGGTCTTGAGCGCCGCGAGGATCCGGTCAAAGGACTCCCAGTCGCGTGCGGCTTTGCCACGCCCGCCGTACACGATCAGCCTCTTCGGGTCCCGCGCGACCTCGGGGTCGAGGTTATTCTGGAGAAGGCGGAACGCTGCCTCCTGGGGCCATCCCCGACACGAGAGCGAGGTTCCTCGTGGAGATCGGATTACGCGGTCCGACTCCAGCGTCCGGGTCATCGATGCTGGGACGGAGCGCTCCCCTAATAGCGTGTCCCGAGGCCCCGACCTGCGAGGAAGGGCGTACCGTGCATCACGGCCGTTCCGAGCCGAGGAGTTCGAGAGTGGTCCAGCGCGCCGCCGGTCGGGTCGGTCTTGAAGTCGAGGAGGTCGCCGGCCGGGGGGAATTCGGCGGAGCACAATCCGACGTTTCTCGTCTGGCAGGGATAGTTTGATAACCCGTAATACGCATGAATACCCCAATGCGTTCTCACCGCCGGTGGACCCTGGCCCGCCGCCGAGGGATCAACGAGACCATCGGGGCGGTGCTGCTGATCGCGTTGACGATCGTTGCCGGGGTAATCCTTTGGTCGTTCCGCCTCAACCTTCCCCCGGGCGCCCCCTCCATCACGATCGTCATCCGGTCGGGCGGAAGCAACCCCGTCTGGGGCGACCCGACGGACTGTCAGCCGTGGGGGTACAACCTGTCATTCTACACCTCCGCGTTGACGACTACCCAACTCCACACCTGGCTCGGCCACCCGAGCGATGGGCCGGGCGTGCAGAGTTGGTTCGGTCAGTGTGGTGACGGGGACGACCAGGCCGTGACCGGCAACTTCTCCCAGCTCAACACGAGCGAGTTCGTCATCACTGCCCACACGCCCTCGGCCATTCCTCTCAGCGACGTGCAGTTCACGTTCGTCTGCAACAACGCGTCCAACCTGGGCGGAACGACGATCCTCGTCAATGGCTCGCTCGCTTCGATGACCTGGTTCCCGGGATCCACTTCCCAGCCCGCGGCGAACGCTCCGTACCTCGGGTACTGCGGGAACTTCTACGCACGGAACTGGGGGAGCGGAGCGGCGGGGACGTACTACAATCGACTGGGCCTGTTCATCCCCTTGAATCAGGGCATCTCGGTGCTGGAGAACGGGGACACGTTCATCCTCTACATTCATAACGGTGGATATCCGCTGGACTTCGAATGCGTTGCGAACGCCGCGGGGATCGGGTTCTCGGGAGAGACCCCCTCCAACGGATGCCACCACCAGAGCCCGAGCAACGCCACGCCCGTGGTGCAGAACGATTTCGACGACTATCACGGGGCCCCACCGTGGTGCTTCCTGAGCGTGGGCGCGTGCACGATCTACCTGACCTACACCGGGTACCCTTCGGCGCTTCTTGCCTCGATCCCGGTGTACTCACTCGCTCCGCCGGCGCAGTAAGGACGGTCCCGATGAGTACGGACCACCGGCCCCTGCCGCCGAGCTAGCAAGGACGGTGTCGGCCGTGCGTCGCCAGTCGACCCGAAGACTCGTCACGATCGCGATCATCGCGGCGTCGATCGTGGTCGTGATTCTGGTCGCCCTGATCGGACTGGGGGTCCTCGTTCAGCCCGCGTCCCAGACGTCCCCCGTCACCATCACTTCGGTGCACCTGGAGATCGACCAGGGAACGAGCTCGTCGGGTCTCCCCTGGTTGGGCCCGAGCTCGATCAATTACACTTCGGCCGAAGGGTACCCCGTGCACGTCTCTCCGGGAAAGACATGGACCGTCGTCTGGACCTTCGCGAACTTGGACAGCGTCTTTCACAACGTCTCCCAGGTGTCACCGAATTCTCCGTTTACCAAGCCCGCGACGGATCCTTCGCTTCCGTACGCGGTGGGCCCGGGCGAGGAGGGCGCTCTTTCGATCATCCTGACCGCCCCGTCCACCCCGGGGGCCACCTACGCGGTCACGCTGAACGTCAGCGTGGCGGGTGCAATCAGTTAGCTGGGTCGCTCGCCCGAGCAGCGGCGGGGAAGGATCCTTCCCATCGGGCCGGGGCCCGCAATCGGGGCGGTTGCCAAGTCCCGGGTGCCGTTCGTGAAGACAGGAATCGTCCGGGCCGTGACTGTCGCCAGGGACGACACCCCGGCTAGCGGGAACGGCGGGGTGCCTCGAAGCGGGCCCTTCTGCGCCGCCAGAGAACGACTCCCAGCACGACCGCAACGACGAGGACGCCCGCCAAGATCGCGGCGTCGAGGGGACTGAAGTTGAGATTACCCCCGATTCCCGTCCGGGATGGTGGTGTGAGATTCGAAGGCAGGTTCATGCCGAACGCAATGAACCCATACATCCCGAGCTGAAAGTGCCCGGCCACCGTGCAGACGAACTCGTACCAGCCCGGCCCGGGAGACTGGAAGGTCGTGACGTTCGTGTCTCCCGTTCCTGTCACGTTGGCGTTCTCCAGCGCGGGAGGCGAGTGACCCCATGCCAGCTGATCGATCTGGGACTGTGTGTCGTTGCTCGGGACTACCCAACCCTCTCGACCGAGTATCGTGAAGGAGTGCGCCATCTGCGACTTGTCGGTGAAGGTCACGGTGATGGTCGAGTTGGTCGGCACCTGTTGGAGGTTGGCGGGGGAGTAACCATAGTCACCCACCGCGGAGATGTTGATCCATCCGACGGACGTGGCGGGCGTTGATGCTGCGGAAAGCGCGCTCGCAGCCGGTGTGGGAATCGCAAACACTCCCCCTACGATTATGACCGCCAAGGCGAAGCTCGTCGGTCCGATACTTCTCATTACGCGCCCCGTGGTGTTCCGACGGTAGAAAAAACCGGGTTCCGGCAGATAACTCCTTCGTGAAAGGAGCGCCTGAAACCCCTCTCGGAACCGGGCACGCACAGGGCCTGCCGCCCGTCGGAATGCACCCTACCGGCGCCGGATGCAGTAGGCCGTCCGTCCTGAGGCGAGAAAGGTTTATCGGCGTGACCGAGGGTGTTTTCCTCGCCGGCCGCGGGGGCGCGCAACGTTCGACGGTCGCAATCGAATCCGGGTGCGTGGACGCCGGCGGTCTGTCGTCGGGCGAAGGAGGATGGGATGAGGGCGAGCGCCGGCGGTTCTCCGGCGGGCCCCGAGACGCGGAGCGGGGTCCCCCGCCACCGGACCTCGGACCTTGAGCATTTCTGGATCATCACGGCCCATCAGCTGGGCCACTACCTTCGGACGAACCGGTTCTACGGACTCCTCGGGTTCGTGAGCCTGATCTCAGCCCTGACCCTTGCCTCGCAGGTCGATGCCGGTGTGGCCACGATCCAGCTGCAACAGCTGTACCGAAGCTCGGAATACCTCAGCAACTTCCTCGTTTACACGGGGCTCTGGGTCGTTCTCGCCGCGGCGTTCTTCGGGGGGGACGCTCTCAGCGTGGACTTCTCGACCGGCGCCGGGTACTACATGCTCGTACTCCCGGTCCGACGGCCTGTGCTGCTGGCCGGACGCTATGCGGCCGCGACCCTCGTCACGCTCGCGATCGTGGGCACGAGCTATGCGTTCGCCACGGCAGGCGCGATCTACTTTTTTGGGGCCGAACAGATTCCCTGGTCCCTCTTGGGCGGGTCCCTCGGAATCGCGATCGTGTACAGCCTCGCTGCCGTGAGCGTCGCGTTCTGCATCAGCGCCTTCGTGCGCACGCCCGCGGCCGGAGTTCTGATCACGGTCCTCGCGCTCTACGTGGGCTTCACGACGCTCCAGTCGGTAGTCGAGCTCGCGAACATCGAGCCTTGGTTCTCGCTCTCCTATGCCGGCGGCGCGATGGCGGCGATCCTGGACACCGACTTCCTGCACATCCAGACGATCCCCCTCGGCCAGCAACAGTACTACACGATCTGGGTGGCGACCGTGGCCGAGGGCCTCGAGATCATGGCCGCGTACGTCGCCGTCTTTCTCCCCCTCAGTGCATACCTCTACCAGAGAGCGGAGTCGACCGGCTGACCATGGGCTCGTTCGAGGTCTCCCAGCTGTCGAAGCGATACGGGGCGGGACCGCCCGTTCTCCAGGATGTATCCTTCCGGTACGAGGGGGCCGGAGCGATCGGGTACCTCGGACCGAACGGGGCGGGAAAGACCACCACCCTCAAGCTTCNGGGCCGGAGCGATTGGGTACCTCGGACCGAACGGGGCGGGAAAGACCACCACCCTCAAGCTTCTCGTGGGGCTGCTGCGGCCGACCGAAGGGCATGCGTACCTGAACGGAGTCGAAGCGACCGTCGACCGAAAGAACGCCCTCTGGGACGTCGGGGCTCTCATCGAGACTCCGGAACCGTACCCCACGCTGAACGTGCATGAATCGCTCGACGTCGTCGGTAGAGCCCGGGGACTCCCCCGCGACGAGATCGACCGGGAGGTCGATCGGTGCCATGCCCTCCTCGACCTGCCCCCGCTCGGCCAGCGGATCGGGTGGCTCTCGAAGGGGCAACGACAGCGCGTCTCGCTCGCCGCGTCGTTGATGGGCGACCCGCCGGTGCTCCTCCTCGACGAACCCACGAGCGGACTCGACCCCGCGGAGCGCGTTCTCGTCCGTCGCACCCTGAACGGACTCAAGCGCGACCACCTCATCCTGATGAGCTCGCACCAGATGTTTGAGGTCGCCGAGGTCTGCGACCAGGTGATCTTCGTTCATCAGGGCCGGGTCCTGCTCCAGGACCGCGTCGACCGGCTCGCAGAGCGGATCCGTTCTCGACAGGTCGATGTTGAGTTCGAAGGGCCGGTACCCGTCGATGCAATGCAATTCCTGCGCGAGATCTCGACCGAAGTGGTCGCGGTTTCCGACCGTCGATGGCGGATCACGTTCGATGGAACGGACGCGGCTCGCGTCCAACTTCTCCAGGCCTGTCAGAAGATTGGCCCCGTCTTCCAGTTCGCGAACAGCTCGCTGTCGCTCGAAGAAGCGTACCTCGAGTTGATCCCGAAGGTTCCCGAGGATTCGTGACGATGGCCGACCCCCTGGCGCCCCCGGCGTCCACCCCTCCCGCCGAAACCTCGCTCGACGGCGCGCGGGCACGCGGGCTCGAAGTGTCCAGGACAGGTTCGGACGCTCCTCCAGTGACCTCGGGTGGAAGGGCGCACGCGTTTCGAGAGAAGCAGGCCCAGCGCCGGAGCGTTCGAAGAGAGCGCGCCGGTCAGCTCCTGGTCGTCGCGATCATCCTCCTCGGGTTGTATGCCATCATCACGGCGAAGCCGTTCAACCCGTCCTCGAGCTCTTCTCCGCAACCCGGACCCCCGGTCAAGGTCACCTTGGGCGCTCCGGTGACCAGCACCGTCCCATGCGGGGCCGGGGGGACCGCGTACGTGGAGCGGATCCCCTGGCTCAACTCGAGCGCGCCGGTCACGACGGGTGAGGTCGTTGTCCGAGTGTACGAACTCGTGGACGGCGACTACATCGTCGACACCGGCACGGCCGCGAACGTCACGCACTCGAGTCTCTGCGCCGGGGTAGCCCCGTCGGCTTCGCTCCATTCCTGGTACGGAGTCCTGGCTGCGGGGAACGGCACGAACCTCCTCTCCTACACGCAATCTCAGGGCTGGGTGTCGCCCGCACAGACGGGATGGATCATTCCCATCGCGAACGGGTCCACGCTGATCCTCGTCAGCGGCACCTCGATGACCGGGTGGGGTCTCGGCATCGCGATCGCGGGATTCGCGAACGGGTCCCAGATATCCGGTTCGGTCCCTCTCTGATTCGACCGGTGCTCGTGGTGTCCGACTGGCGAGGATTCCTGGCCTCTCGACCTCGCTGACCGTCGCCGGGGGCGCGAGTGGGTCACTCCGCGTCCTCTCGGGTCACAAACCATCCGTAGAGAAAGATGATGAGAAACGTGGCTCCGATGCTGAGGAAGATGAGAACTTCGACAAGCGACAGTCGGAGCAACAACGCGATGACCCCGAGCACGAGGAAAACCGCCATCCCGCCGAGGCACAAGATCGCGCCCAGGCGGATTCCCGATTCCTCGTCTTGCCACACGTTTCGAACTCGGTACGGAAGAGCCGCTCCCTGACATGAGGATTGGGTCGCTCCTTGGCGTGCGCGAGCGTCGCGGGCCTCGATGGCCCGTCCCGCGGAACGTTGCGCCCGAGGGGTTCGTCGAGTCCCGAACAAGGACCACCGCCGACTTCGCGCCGCCCGGTTCTTTCCGCATTTATATCCTCGGACATCGTTCACCGGACGGGGGCACCGGGGCTACGGCCTCGCACCGGATGTGACAGGTGAGCCGCGCCCACGACACGCCCGCTCGGCGAAGCACGGGCCCCCAGCGGACCAGAGCAGTCGGTCGATGCGGTTCCGTGAACTCCAGGCGACCGCGGAGCAATCTTCGCCGGACCGGATCCTCATCGCGACGCTGCGCATCCGAATCCCGAAGGGGATCTGGACTGGGACATTCTCCTCCGCTCACCCACGGCTCTCGCTCGAGGCCCTGAACCGGGCGGACATCACGAAAGACCTCTCGGTCTCCGACTACTGGATCAGCGGAGGGCCTCCCGGCGTCTGGGCCACGGAGATCGCCCGCTCCCCGGACGTCGTGAAGGTCGATAGTCTCGCCGAGGTCGGAGAGGGATCCCTCTATCGGGTCACGTATCGAAATCCTCCGGTGATCTACTTCTACCGGGAGCTCGGCATGCCGATCCAGTTCCCCCTTCGGATCCAGTCCGGCGTCCTGCGGTGGGAGGTGGTCGCTCACCAGTCGGAATTCCAGCGTGTGCTGGAGTATGCCCGCGGCGTCGACCCCCACCTTCACGTCGTCTCTCTTCGGCGGCGACCTTTGACGAGCCACTTGCCGATGCTCACCGAGACCCAGCATCAGCTTCTGACCGAGGCGATGGCGGCCGGGTACTTCGCCGTCCCTCGGGGGATCACGCTGACCGACCTCGCGCGGAAGCTCGACCGAAGCAAGTCCGCGGTCTCCGAGGCCCTCGCAATCATCGAGCAGAAGTTGCTCGAAAGCGTGCTCCATTCTACATCGATCGCCACGTAGAGCTTCCGGGCTCCTCGGGGGCCCCGACCGAAGGAGCCGTCAGGCCTTCTCCACCCTCAGCCCGTCGTGGAATCGAATCGAGGCGTGGCTACCGTTGCAGAACGGCATGTTGGTCGACGCTCCGCAACGGCAAAGGGTCATGCGATTGCGGACCTCGTACGGAACGCCGTCGGCGGACTCGACCCGGACACCCCCTCGGACCCAGAGCGGACCGCTGCATTGCATCACAGGGTCCTCCACGAGACCGATCGAGGGGGTCAGCTTCGGCTCGACGAGCTTGCCGGTGGACTTCTCTCGGAGGACGAGGCGACCTGCGGGGCAATGGGAGGCCTCGCGAAGGACGAGCTCGCGAACCTTTGGGTCATCCGTGCGTCCGATGAGGGACCAGATCTTCCCCCCGGGGTCGCAGAATCGGGCAAACGCGCACAACTGCTCGGCATCGCTCAGAAGGTGCGTCGGGCCGTCAAAGTGCTCGGACTGCCGCTCGATCGGGCGGCGCGAGGCGGTCTCTCGACCCACGAATCCAACCCGGAGATGGCTGTTGTCACAGAATGGCTTGTTCTGGGATTGTCCGCAGCGACAGAGAAAGTACTCTTTCTCGGGCGGGAAGGATCGGCCCGGGACCCACTCCCAGGATTCGTCCCGGGCGTTGGGCGTGATCACTTGAACCGAGAGCGGAATGCCCCCCACGACCCGGTAAGGCCCGTGCGGGTTCACCACGATTTTCTTCTCGACGTTCTCGCTCATTCTTCTACCTCATCCCTGTCCACTGGGAGCCAAAACGAAGGCGACTTGGTCGCGGTCCTTCCCGTCGATCTGGAAGGATTCGGAGCCCTGTGCCAAGAGCCCGCTCCCGCGGACCACGGGCCAACCGCCGATCTGAGGAGTCCCCTCTAGGACGTACGCGACCACCCGGACACCCGAGGGAACCTCTAGAACCATCCGGTCGGTCGCGAGGAACGTCAGATGCGCCAGCTCCACTCCCACCGAAGATGAGGCGGGAGCATCTCCTCCGAGCACGGACAACCATCGAAGTCGGCTGGACGTCGGACGCCGGAGAACCGCCGGGGCGATTTGCAGGGGGGTCCACTCCGCGCTCCTCGGTTGGGAGAGTCGGACGACCAACGACAACCATCGGGCGACACCCTTCCCCGGAATCAGGTCGTGGCGGCTCGGTTCCAGCGAGGATAGGACGGCGACCATACCCGGTCGCATTTCATGCTTGGTTCCCGTACCATCGAGGTAGGTCGCGCTGCCGTCGAGAACGTAGTTCACCACCTCCTCCTTTTCGTGAGCATGCGGGTCGGAGACGGGCTCCCCGCTCGCCACCGACTCCGCGAATCGTTCCAGCGGCAGCCACGGGCCCTGTTGCATCGTCGGGAACAGCACATTTCCCTCGATACCCGCCAGCGAAGTGTGGTGGGATCGAACGACGAATCCCCTCGGTTCCGTCGCTCCGTGACCTCCCGCGCTGCTGCTCAAGTCCGCTCTCCGCCGGAGGGTTCTCCGTTCGAAACCGCCCGGCTTCTTGCCGGGCGACCGTCACCCGTCGGTAAACCCTCCCGAAGAGGGAGGTGCGAGGAACCAGGCCCAGGGAGGTTGGCATGCGTTCGGGGGCTGGCGGGGGACGACATCCGGGGGTGCATCGGGGCGGTCTGCGACCAACGACATAAACCTATTCGTTGCCTCGGTCGGTCCAGCCGAGGCAAGCGGATGCTTCCTGGGTCGCGAGCACGGGGACCCGGCCCGGTCGAGCTGGGGCGAGACCGACCCTGGGAAACCGCCCGATGAAGTGAACCGAACCTTTAACACTCGGACCGAGGTGGTAGGCACGTGACCTCGCCGAGATCCCATCCCCCACGGATCATTGCGGGCGAGATCGATTCCGGTCCCGTAACAGTACGGATCATGATCCCGACGGTCTCGCAACCGGTCTGGACGCCATTCCACCTGGTTTCCGAGGGGATCGCGGCCCGGGAGAGGCATCTTCCGGCGCACGCTCACGACCGGGAAGAGGTCGTGACCTATCTGATCGAAGGTTCCGCTGCCTACAAGCTCGAGGGTCGTCCCGCCGAACGGCTTCCCCAGGGGTCGGCACGGCTTCTCACTGCCGGATCGCGAGAGATCCACGAGGTGAGCCCATCGGAGGGGGCTTCGATCCGCTGGTTCAATCTAGTCGTAGGACTCCCGCGCTCGTTCACTGGGCCGAGCCGGCTCCAGGCGACCGGCTCGAGCTCGCCGAAAGTGATCGTCGACGAGGTGGAGGTCCGAAGACTGACCGGCCCGAACGGCCCCATGGTCTCCGCTTCCGGACTCGAATGCGATGTGATGGCGTTTCCTCAGGAGTGTACCACGTTTCGGCGGGTCGGCGCTGGACGACGGGCCATCGTCTATGCATTGGCGGGACGGGGCACCGTGGACGAGCGGTCCGTCGAGGCCGGAGAGATCGCGCTCGTGGACGGAGCCCCGGCGTTGTCGATCGGCGGGTCGGAAGGATTCCGGGCGATCTTTGCGGTGGCAGGAGTGGAGCCGGCCGGTGTCTCGTCAGGGCTCGCGGGGTCTGAAGACCTGCTCAGCCATTCGTCCGGTCCGTCGCAAGGGACAGGCTCGAGGTGACTGGTCCTCTTCTCCCCGTCGAAGTCCTCAAGCCCGGCCTCGCGCGGGTCATAGACAAATCGCACGCGCCGATCCAGAGCATTTCATCGGGCGAGCGTGCGCTACATCAACCTGACGGGTCGACGATGGAGTTATCCTCCCGAAGTCGTCCTCCGGTTCATGTGTGAATGGTGTACTTCGACCGGAAGTGCCGACGAAGAGGGCGGAACTCCGACGGAGTGCGTATGCCTCTGCCTCCCGAGGGACCTCCTCCCTAGCCCCCGACGTTGCAAAGTCTGCTATCATGATCTTCGGAGAGCCGACCCGAGGGAGGAGGGGCCGCCCGCCGGCCCCCTGCTGTACTAAGTGGATGCCGGCCGAGCCACGGCGGCGCGCAGAACCCACTGTTCCTTGCGCGCCGATTTCGATCCCATCGCACGAGCTTCGTGAGGGTTCTCTGTCCCGCGACGACACTGTAGCGGTTCGCGGGATTAACCCGGACGTCTACGCCGCCGTCAGCGACCTCGGGCGCTATCGCGGAACTCTTGAGATCCTGCTATTTCTGTATCGAGAAGGTCCCGCGACCGCCTATCGCATACGACAACGACTGAACCCCGGACCCGAGGCGATCCGGAATTGCCTGAGTCGTCTCACAACGTTGAGGATAGTCCGGCTCACTCGCTCCCAAGCCTTTCCGTTCGGAAGATGGTACGAGCTGACCGATCTGGGAAAGGACCTGGTCGAATCGCCGGTGCGTGCATGGCCGTACGTTCTGCTGANAGTGAGACCCTCGGCCTGAGGCTGGTTCCGTTGGTCGGTTTCCCGTTAACGGGAATCCCGCAAACGGGCGTCCCGTCGACGGGAAACAGTGGCAGGCCGTGTATAGCGCTTAGTCGATTGCCGAAGGGCAAGGACCAATCGGCATGATGCCGGCCAGTGAGGGTGCCTTCCAGATCGTTCCAGGCGCGGCCGCAGACCCACTCGGCAACGCGTCCCACACCTCTGAAGGAGTGTGCAGCTGGGTACCTAGCTGTCCATTGGCCGATTCAAATCGCACGCCCCCTCGAAGAGATGCGAGTCGACTCAGGGTTCCAAAACGTGGAGGAAGTGGGAGAATGGTTCGTACTGCAAGGGAAGGAGCTGGCCGAACGACGCACAGAATCATTGCGTTCATTCTTTCAGTGATGATGCTTGGGGGAGTTGGGGGTGTACTCATTCCCACCTCAGGTGCCCAAGGAGCGACCTCTCCGGGTTCAGGGAACCCTGATTCAGCAGCGGGTCCCGCAGATTTTCAAATGGCTTCAGCCGCCCCCGGAAATGTCGGTGGAAACACACTCCCGCAAAGTCTCGCGGCTAACAGCAGTTCCCCTCAAATCCCTTCACCTTACTGTAATCTTGTCTCCTTCTCCGCGACGCCAACAAAGGGGGCATTACCTCCGCTCCTGGTGAGTTTCAAGGCGGAGACCTCGGGGAATGCCTGTGCGGGGAGTGCGACGTGGACATGGGGCGACGGAAACTCGACAAACCAAGGTACGGCGAATGGATCTGTTAGATCGGGAGGCAACGGCTACTACATCTTCACCTACTGGTTCAATTTCACGCACACCTATCGGTACATAGGGGAGTTCGTTGCCCAATTCGATTCTGGAATGGGCTCGGTGAGGATTTACGTCGGCGCTGTCGGTGGGGTCTCTTTGTCCGCCGTGCCAACAAGTGGCAGATCACCGCTCATCGTGATGTTCAGTTATGAGACATTCCTTGCCACAAGCGGCTACTCAGCTTCGTGGACCTTTGGAGACGGGAACGGGTCCCATCAATCGAACCCGAATGGAACCGCCACGATTGGCGGCGTCCCATACGAATGGTGGAACTATACCCACACCTATCGTTATGGTGGTTCGTTCCAGTGTCTAGTCAACGTGAGTTTGGCGGCGCACTACGCCTACGCCTCTGCGATCATCCATGTCAACTGGCCGGTAGAAGCTGGCTTCGTTGCATCACCCAGTAGTGGCGCGCTCCCTCTGCAAGTGAGCTTCTCCTTCGAAACGGAGTACGCCGTCGGGTACTCCGCGACATGGAGATTCGGCGACGGTTACGGCGCGACCCAGAATTATCCGAGCGGATCGAGAAGCTCCGGCGGAGTCACCTATCAGTGGTGGAACTGTTCCCACACGTATCAAACCGTCGGAACTTTCGTCGCCCAAGTCAACGTGAGTTCTGGCGAGTTCTTTGCGGCTGATGCCACTACGATCTGGGCGGGCCAAGTGTGGATCACGTTCGTAACATTCGAGAACTGGACGACCAATTGGATTCCGGCTCAGATTCAGGCGTGTCTGTCGGGCACTTGCTCAATCGTCTCAAACGGACAGTCTCTAATCCTATTTGCCAACAACACGTACACCCTGACCGCGTTGTACGTGCCGTTCGCATACTTCGTCTCCCAGTGGCTCACGAGTGCCGGGTCCGTTTCGAATGCGACCGCCAACTCCACAGCGTTTACACCAAGTCGGTCGGGAAACGTGTCTCTCGTAATTGGATGGTACGCCTCGTGGGTAGGCTACGTTTACTCGCCCGCTCCGGGCGGGCAACGTGTTTCCATGATGTCAGCAGTGTTCAGTACGCCAACCGAGCTGGCCAGTACCAGGCAGGAAGTTAAGTTGGGAATATGGCTTGGTATTGGCGGACTGACTGGAACCAATCTGTGGCAGGCAGGAGTACAACTCAACGAGTCTGGTGGAACGACCACAATGGCCCCATTCTGGGAAGCATGTTCACCGGGTAACTGCAACACCAAAAATTTCACCTCTCTAAAAGTAGACCCAGGCGACGTCATGTTCGTAACTTTGGCTTTGGGCGGGGGAAAATCTAATTTTACGATTCAAGATCTCACCAAAGCAGGACATCCGAGCACCTCAAAGAGCATCACGTACACTCCGACGACGAGCACTGCTGATTGGGCCATTGAGAATTTCGCCGTTCCACATTCGGGCGGCGTTTCTGTCACGAGCATGGTAATCAATGGGGTCCCTGCCTCTCTCTACCTGTCCTATCTTCGGGATACGCAATTCCAGGGGTCCGGATCCTACTGGCTCAGTAGCCTATTGAGTGCCGGAACCGGGGGCACACAATTCAGTATCACTTATCACGACTAGTGGTGATAGCGAGTTCCGACGCTCTATGGCGTTGGATCGGCCTCCGGCTCGTTGCAGGCGTGCGCGGTTCCGTTCTTCCATGACGTCTGAGCGTGCTGTCTTCACATTGATGGTCGTGTGGTTGGTGGTTCAGAGCTGCTACTTCTCCGCAATTCTCCCACCAGGGGACCGACATCAAGAGATTGGTGGCTCAAATCTGAGTCAGATCTCGAGTGATCGGACACTGATCACCGACGCGGGTTCAACTTCATCCGCATACCACAAGGGATACACAGGAGTCGGACAAACAGAGCCGATTTCGATCTCGTTGAGTGGTAGTCCCACCGGAATCGCATTCAATCCCGTGAACGGAGACCTCTACGCCAATACCCCGCTTGGGTTGTCATCCAATGTCACCGTTATCAACTCCAGTACAAACTTAGTGATTGCGAGAGTTCTACTTCCCACGTTCAGCGACGGACCCCTTGCCGCGGACGCGGTTACAGGAATGGTCTACGTTGGAGACTACAGTTCGACGGTGTATTCGATTAGTCCGTCGACGAACAAGATAACTGGGACCGTTCCGCTCTCCACCGGCTGTTCGAATGGATGTGCCCCTTACGTTCAAATGTATGACAACTTGAACGGGGCTGTCTACATCACGAGTCTCATCACGAACGATATCTACGCAATCAACCGCGGCTCGTTCGTCGCCTCGGTTCCGGTAGGCGTCGGGCCGAATGGCGTAGCTCTCGATACGAATAATGGAGAACTGTTTGTTTCCAATGAAGGTTCGTCCATCCCATCGAACGTGACTATCGTTGACGGGAAGACGAACCGAGTCGTGGGGGAGACTTATGGAGCCGGGGGGGGCCCCGGGATTGCGTACGACAGCGCGAACGGAGACGTGTATACCTGCACGAACGGAGTTCAATCAGGTTTTCAGAACAACGTGTCTGTGGTAAACGCGGCCTCGAGGCGGGTCGTTGCCACAATCCTGACCGATAGTTCTTGTGGCGCGGCGACGTTTGACCCGGCTAACGGGTACGTGTACATCACAGATCAGTGGGCAGTTGGCACGGCGGCAGCCCTCTCGAATGTCACACTTGTCGACCCGACCACCAACAGAATTGTCGGGAGACTCCCGGTCGGGTCTGGACCTGGACCGGTCGCCTTCGACCCCCTTAATCACAACATGTACGTCGGAAATGTCGTCTCTGAGAACATCACGGTTCTGCCCCAAGTATACCGATTGACTTTCGACGAAAGCGGATTGCCGCCTGGAACAAACTGGTCGGTGGATGTCGGCCGGACAGAGTTCGCGTCGCGGACAACATCCGTGGCGTTTCCGGAAACCAACGGTACGAGGAACTACACAGTCCTCCCAGTGGCAGGGTTCGAGGCGACCCCCGCTTCTGGACAGGTCTTCGTTCTCGGCGGAAACGCGACCCTAAACGTCACGTTTGTTCGAACTCCCTACACGGTCTCTTTCAACGAAACCGGTCTGCCCACTGGGACTGCGTGGACAGTGTCAGTAGACGGGGCGGTCCAAACGACCTCCAACGCGAGTCTTCTGTTCCCGGCCCACAATGGCACGTACAACTTCACTGTCCATCCAATCCGCAACTACACCGTTCTCCCCCAGCAGGGAACCTTCGGAGTTGCCGGAGGAAACATCACGGTCGCCGTGACATTCGCCCCCGTGGCGTTTCACGTGGTCTTCACCGAGACCGGTCTACCGAACGGCACTAACTGGTCGGTGACCGTGAATGGCTCCGCGTCACACGGTATCGCCCAATCGATCTCGTTCGTCTTGAAGAACGGAACCTACGACTTCATCGTGGACTCTCCACCGGGTTACGACGTCACGCCCTCGAACGGCTCGTTCCGGATCCAGGGTACGAACCAGACGGTGAACCTGCTCTTCACGACCGCAGCCCCGAATCCGTCCTTGACTCTGCTGGGGCTGTCCGCGATGCAATGGGACGGACTCATCGCCCTAATCCTTCTCGTCGCGACGGTCGCGATTATCGTATTCTTCCACCGTCGCGATCGACGGGCGGCGGCCATCCCAGCGCCTCCGGCGTAGACGCCGGCGCGTCTGTGCGTCTTCACGGGTCCCCCCCCGTTCGCTTCGCTCACGGGTCCTCCCCGCGTCCGAAAGGACGGGTCAGGTTCGCGGCGGATTGACCGTCGTGACGGCCCGTCGGGACGTGAACGTCCAGGCAACAAGACCCGCGCCAGCGATCAGCAGGGCGAGGCCGATGACCTGCGCGCTCAGTGGACCCTGTAAATAGATCAAACCGACGAGGATCAGGACCGCGGCGACCGGCAGCGGCCACGTTGCGCGCAACCGCACGTATCGCAGGAATACTCGGTCGCAAATGAACGGCGCGGGTCCTTCCCCTCGTTTCTTCGCGTCCTACCGCGCTTGCCTCGGGGCTCGCCTTCCAACAAGATAGAGGATGGCCCCACCCGCCAGAAGGACGAGGCCCAGCGTCCCCAGAACTACTCCCCCAACAAGGTCTCGATAGCCGACGCAGGTCTCATTGAAGTATGCGTTACACCCGGCGAGGAACACGAAGCCGAAGATCGCCGCCGCAAAGCCGAGCAGCACCAGAATGACGCCCACGGTCCTGAACGAGTTGTCACGGAGGGCGAGCCGCGGTTGCTCGCCGGTTCTCCCGAATTTCACGTGGGACCCATCCACTCGCGAGCTTGACTATTCTCTTGTTCTGGCCCGTGCGAGTGGATTCCGCGGGTCCTCCTCCTCGCTTCGCTCGGGGTCCCCCCCTCCATGTTGGAAGTTGCGCGCGGCTCCGCGCCGACACGTTGCGGCCCCCGTCGGTCGCGCGGTCGTTGCGCCAGTAGACTCCGCTTCAGTCCGGCCGTCGACTCTTCACGCCTCGGTACCGTTGCGAATGCGCAACACGATCTTTCCCAGCACCGGTCGGGCGGCCAGGCGTTCGTGGGCCTTTGCTGCGTCCGATAGCTCGAAGGAGGCCGCGATCGGAATCTCGAGCTTGGCAGCCTCTACCGCGCGGTTGAACCGCTTAAACGCGCGAATCCCGTCGACGCCATCGTAGGCGATGACGCGGACGTCTTTCCGCGCTCGCGGCGCCGGTTCGACACCGTTCGGGTACGCCACGCGACCGCCGGGTCGGAGGAGGTTGAGGAGAGGCTTCTGGGCCGGGCCGCCCGCGAGGATGAGAGCGGCGTCAAAGCCGCCCGGCGCAAAGGCGCGCGCCGCCGTCTCGACATCGCCAGTCTTTCCATCGATCGCCCCATCCGCCCCGAGGCGGCGGACGAGGGCTACGCCCGCGGGGCCCGAGGCCAAAGCGAACACGCGGGCTCCGCGAAGCTTCGCGAACTGGAGGGCCAACGTGCCGACGCTGCCGGAGGCGCCATGAATCGCCACGACCTCGCCGCGCTGGAGCGCGAGCGCGTCATCGATCCCTGGAAGCGCGGTAAGCCCGTTCACCATGGCTCCCGCATGTTCGAGGTCCACTCCGCTCGGCAAGTGGCTCACATGCTCGGCCGAGACAGCAATGTATTCCGCATAGAAGCCGCCGTTCGGGTAACTGGCCGCATAGACTCGGTCTCCGACAGCAAAACTCCGAACCATCGACCCGACCGCGGCGATCGTCCCGGAGCCGTCCGTGCCTAGCACGAGCGGGAAGACAGGGGCAAGCCCAGTCGGCGACCAGCCTCCCCGCATCTCGGCGTCCCACGGTGCGACGCCCGCAGTGTGCGTCGCAATCAACACCTCGTGTGCCGCTGGCGAGGGCACCCGGAGCGAGTGAGTCGAGAGGACGTCTGGTCCACCGAACGCATCGATTGCCGCGGCGCGCATGGTTTCGGCGATTGCCGGCGCGCTCTCAGCCGCTTTCGGTTCCCGTTCCATCGTGGGTCGGAACAGCGCTCCCCCGACTTCAACCCGCCGTTGATATCCCGATCACTCGGACCAAGTCCTGCCCTTCGCGCCACAGGCGGCCCTCCCTCGAGCGCTTCGCCCGACAGCTATACTTCCAGAACCGCGCATTCGCCCAATTGGAATGGCTGGCGTCACGTCCCTCCGCATTCGCTCGATCGTCTTCCTCGGGGTAGGGCTCGGGACGTTCCTCTTGGGGATGTGGGCCAACTTCACGACGGGGATCGTCTGCGCCTGCCCATCCGCTGGCACCGGGGCGGAGTCCTATACCCCCTGGTCGGGAGGCCTCCTGATGGCTGTTGGGTTCCTTTTGATCCTCTCCGGTATCGTTGGGCTGGTCCGAGTGTCCCGCGCCCGCGGGTCCTCCCCCTCGCCTCGCTCGTGAGCTTTCTCTACGTAATCCGTAAGGGATGATCAGACGATTACGTGACGATGACCGTGACCCCGACGATTCGGGGGCGTTGTTTCGCGATTCCCGCCGCAATCGCGTTGGGGGTGGTGCTGATTCTGGTTCTGCCGTTCACTCCCGCTGGTGCCGGCCTGATGTTCCATCAGACGTGTCAGACTGGGGCCACGATTGAAAGCGTGACGTTGTGGACCCCCTGGCTCGTGGTCGACTCTCCACTGGGGGGATCCGCAAGTGGGGTCGCGAACGTCACGAATCCCCTCGGCAACATCGTCTCGACTGGACTGTTCACAGCTTCTAACGGCGGTGCGGTTGCCGTGTTCAGCCTGAACAACTGGACGGTTCAGTCACAGTCGTCGGTTTGGGTCCTGGGACCGGGCGTCAATCAAGCGTGCTCGGGGGAGTTCCAAGTCTCCGTTGACCGCGTTCCAATCCCAAGGCCAATTAGCTCTGCGTCCGGTTTCTTGGCCAAAGTCACTCTCCTTGGACCCGGAAACGCGAGCGATGCAGCTCAATCGCCGAGGATCACATTGAACGGCTATCCTTCTGTGATCTTCGGCGAGAATTTTACGAACAACGACTACTTCGTCGACACGTGCCAAGGGTCCGGTATCACGACGAAGGTCATGGTCAGCCTAGAAGCAGTCGGCGTGCCTATCAGTATCCCTGGAACGGGGGGAGTCATCGCGCTGTTCATTCCGACCCAGGCGCATTATGTCTACGACTACCCGGGTGAGCCCGCCGGGGGAGTGTGGTATCTGGAGCTCGCTCCCTGGGGTTCGTATGCCTTCGAATGGGGGACGTGCCCAAGCTAATGCGCGGGTCCTCCCCCTCGCATCACTCCGGTCTAAGGGGTCGTGCCACGCGGGAGGGCCGCCCCGCATTTGCTACAGTGTTCCGACAGCCAGAGGTTCGTGGAATTGCATGACGGGCACATGCGATAGGCGATTTTCCGGGTCGCCCGGCCCCGCAGCGCGATCCCCACGGCCATGACGCCGACTCCTACGAACAGAAGGACAAGCGCCAGCTCCATGGCGGCGGTGATTCCGGAGTGGAGCGGGACGGTCACGATGACGAACATCAGGTATGCCCAGCTCACGAGGAGGATTCCAAGGCCAGCCAGCGTGACCACCTGGTATCGGCGGACCGATGGCGTCCACCAGAGCTTGCGGAGCTCGCGCATCTGCTCCGCTGTGAGCGGCCCGGCCATATTCGCTATTGAGGACGCGGGCACGCGTAAAATGTTCCGGTCACCGGCCCCACGCGGGTCCTCCCCCTGGCATCGTTCGCGGCTGGTTGCTCCGGCGGGGGCATTGTTACCCTTACTCCTATCAGCCTCGGACGTCGGTACAGCCTCAGTCGGAGGAGTCCGATGAACCTCGCAGGGGTGCTTGTTCGATTCGGAGCCGCTGCCACAATCGTCGGACTGTTTCTCTTCATCGCCTATCCGCCTATCGGGTTCTTCCTCCCGTTCTGCGGAACCGTCATCATGGGCTATTCTTGGAGCCTGCCCCGGATCCGGGACCACCCGCTGAGAGCGGCGACGGTCGGTGTCGCTCTCGCTATCCCCGGCACCCTCTGGGCGGTGCTCGCGGTCCAATCCGAGGTCGGGGGGTGCCCCGGTACCTACGATTGCGTCCCCGCAACTGACCTGGTCGTAGACCCGATCTTCCTTACCGGTCTTGCCGTAATCGTGTCGGGAGTCGTCCTCTTCTGGCTATCTGTGGTGCGGTGGCGGACCGCTCGTAGCGCGAGCATACCGGGACCTCGGCGCACGTCATCGTCTCGCTGAACCGGATTATGTGCATGTCGCGTGTTCCTGCCACTCGCTCCGCCCGAGTGTTTGCGAGCCCCCTGATGCCATAGGACCGCTCTCGGCCGCGGCGGGATGCTCCACGGACCACTCGGGGGTTGAGGGCCAATCCCTATGAGCACGAACGCCGCCACTGCTCAACGAGCAATGCCGCCATAGCTCAGACGGTGAGTTTACGTCAGGAGCCGGCCCCGGGAATGGCCGTTTCCGGGCAGCGGGTCGTTTCATCGTTCCGAGCACTCGCCGATCGTCTTCGCCAGTCTCCGCTCTCTCGTTCCTCCAACGAGTCGGAAAAGTAGTCTAGGCTGGACGAACCCTTTCCGGGCCCCGGGAAACCGGGGCCCCAATCTCAGCCGGCCGGCGCCCCGCACCGGTCACATCTTCCGAGCGTAATGTCGTAGATGTTGCCGCAATGCGAACACTTCATCAGTACCTTCGGCGAGGGCACATTAATCACGACTGGCCCCGTTGGGGACGGCGGGGGAGAGTTCGCCGAAACTGCAGGGGCTTGAGACCGTCGCCCCGACTCCTCAAGTTGCCCGTCAAACTGTCGCATTACGGCTTCACGCTGTTGGTTGACCTTCTCGGAACGTTCCGCCCGGGCGCGGAGCCGGGAACCCAACCAGATGAACACTCCGCCCACCACCGCACCGAGGATGAGCGCTGTAAGGTCGTGGGAGACGATTGTGATGTAGACGGCGAACAGGATGAAGAGGACCCCGAACCCGGAGACGACCCAGCTCCCCCAGTTCACCATTCGGCAAACACACGGGTTCCTTCCTGATGAAGTGTACGCTCCGGAGGTTCGAGAGGGGAGTTACTTGTTTTGAGCTGACGGAACGCCCAAGAGTCGGTCCGGGGGGTGGGTTAGGAGTTCGTCCCGGGCCCTTGCCGATCGCCTTCGCAAGTCTCCGCTCTCTCGTTCCTCCAACGAGTCGGAAAAGTAGCCTAGGCCAGACCAACCCATTCCGGGCCCCGGGGCAACCCGGGGCACCTCTCTTTCAATCAGGACAAAGGGTTTCGTGGGAAACCCACTTTTCGAATGGACCATACCCTCCATATCGTGGGAAATCGATTCCCTCTCGCGACCGTGCCACAACGAAAGTTGCCCGATGAATGGTTAGACGAAAAGCTTCGGGACCTCGTTCATCTTGGTGCGGGGCTTGAAGCACCCGGGGAGGGCACGTTCCTGGCGAAGCCATGGACCCTTCTCAAACTCACGTGCCTGCGATACTACGTCCCGGTTTATCTCAACATCTTGAGGGGACGGTTCGAAAGGCTCGCATTCGTGGATTTGTTTTCGGCCGCTGGCGCGAGCATCTACCAGCAGGAAGACCTCCGGACAGTCGTTCCAGGGAGTTCGGTGATCGCGGCCGATGGAGCGAATCATGGACTGGAGAACGCCCTTGGATTCGATGAGCTAGTGGCCATTGACCTCTCGGCAGAGAACCTCGCGGCGCTGGAGCGCAATTTACGAAAGTGGGGATTCGACCGCGATCGGAACTTGTTCCTTATCCAATCGGAGTCCGCGCGCCTCGCAAAAGTCGTGGGGAAGCATCTTTCGGAACGTCCGAGAACGCATGCGCTCGTCTTTGCAGACGCGGACGCGTTGGAGCCACCCTTCGAAGCTCTGAGGGCGATTGTGAAGGCGCACGACGCTGTTGACCTAGTGTTGCTTCACTTGGTTTCGGGGGCTGCCATGGCGAACAGCCCGGAGGCGCTCAGCCGTTTCTACGGCTGCACGACTCCGGTCAAACCCGACCGAGAGTCACTTTCGAGGTTGTATGTGCAGCAGCTGGAGCAAGCACTTAGACCTCGGGCTGACCCAGGCCGATCCACAGTGGTTGAGAAGGTGCGGATCACCGGGGGGTCCGGGATGGGGGGCTACTGTTACGACCTCGTGTTCGCGTGGCGCGAGACTATGGGTGGGACGCCCTTTGCAGCCGCGATTCGGTCCCTTCGGTCGAAGGTCGAGTCCCTAACCGGGGACGACGTCCGCCACATCATGTCCACCGTCTGTGGGTCCCAGCGAAGGCTGGACCGACGAGAGGACTAGACCCCAGTTGCCACAGGGTATTGGTCCCACGTGCGGCCGTCAAGTCGGCGACCCGCCCGGTGTTTCTGAACGCCACCCCATTGCTTGAAGAAAAATGGCACTGCATCACGTCGACACCTGTCGCGGAGCGATCGGACCCACTCCTTCTTCATCGGCCGGGCATGCGGACCGCTCTCGCCGCCGACGATGACCCAGTGGATTCCGGCCAGATTTAGTCCGTCCAACGGTCCCAACAACGGCTCTAGTGAGAGGAAACGAACCTCCGCCGGCACCCTCCGGAGTTCGTCTGCCCTCCATGCTACATCGATGCTCTCGATGCTCACGCCCTGCCAGATGTTCGACTTCCAAGGAAGCGTAGGACCCAGCTCCCCGAGCCGCCTCGCTCGCTTGGTCAGGATCTGAAATGTGTGCCACCGGGCGTCCCCCATGGTGGCGAAGACACGATGAATGAATGAGAGGGGGACCTTCTCATGATAGAGATCGCTCATCGAATTCACGAAAATGAGCCGTGGCTCCTTCCAAGTAAGAGGTAGCTCTAGACGGTCGGGCCAAAGCCTGAGGTCGAATCCTTGCTCGAATGGATGGCCGGGCACCCCCCGAAACCGTTCAGAAAACCTCTGGGCGTAGCAGTGTTTGCACCCTTGGCTTACCTTAGTACACCCAGTGACGGGATTCCACGTCGAGTTTGTCCACTCTATCGAGGAGGACGCGCTCATCGACTAACACTTGAATCGTGATGTCCAATAAACACTCCCTTCGAGACCTAACTCGCCCTTCGACCGGGGCTGTTCGCTTATCTTGACTCCCTCTCGTGCCTCGCCCGTCCCTCCTCTCGCGAGCGACGTGCGCTTCAGAGCATCGCTGAGCTTGCGACTCTAGGGAAGGGCGCCGGCCGACTTGTAATCTGCGACTTCGCAGGACGAACCGAAGTCGGTACAGAGCAGGTGGGTGCGACATCGGTTCATTATGTGTCTCAGACGATACGCGTAAATACGCATCACCGCGCTACATCGATGTCGATGAGCGCTCACTCGAGCGTGAGACGTAAGGATGTCGCGATCGCGACGGCGGCAACCCTGATCGTAGCAGCTACAGCACTCGTCGGGCTTGTCGTGATTCCAGACTTGCATTCGCCGCATCCTTCTCCTCAGGCTAACGAAGAGAGAGCCGGACCTTCCGCTCTCATGGAACCGAGACCCGTATCGCAACCGTTTGCCGTGCCACCGTGGGGCTTTCCTGCTCCTCGGACTTTGTGGCCGGGCCCGTTACTCCTTCCCTCGAGCGCGCCCGAGAGGTCCCCTCATCCATCCGTTCCCGGAGTATCCCCGGTTGAAACTTCCTACTCAGGTCACTATTGGGATGGCGCAGTTTACACCGGCTCGAGCCAGGCGAGCACCAACCTCAGCGTCGAGCTTGCCGTTCCGGATGACATTCCTCAGACTGACGTGTACTTCGCTTTGCTATCGGTCTGGGACAACGCTGGGTCGTACGATCAGATCGGACTGTCGAACTACTACGGTAGCTGGGGAGTGGGGTACTCGACAAGCACCTTCTGCGCGGCGAACTATCACACGGACGACTTCGCATTCGCGCTTACGCGCGGGCAGTCTTACTCGTTCAGCATGGCCATCGACGCCGGCGTCGTCACCTTCACCGCTTCGAACGGATCGACCGAGCACGTCGTGTGGTCCACTTCGGCTACGACCGGTGGAACGGACTTTATCGTAGGGGGTGCGTTCGCTTGCAACTCGTACGTCAGCTACGACTACACGGATTACGAGGAAGTGTACCAGACCACAGGACCGGTCCCCCCCTATGACTTCTTCTTTCTGAACAACTCCGTTAACGGTAGTCTCGAGGCGAGTTGGGGGACGTTCTCGTCTGGCGCTCCGGGAGCGATTGTAATAGCTCACAGTGGGGCGAACGTCACAATCGAAAACGAACCGTACTACGTGGAATTCGGGCCGGGCGAGGCCAATAGCCTGGCCGTCGAAGATTCGACCCTCTCGAGGACCTACAGTTCGGTGCTCTCGATAATAGACCTCGGTTCGGCGGTGCGAGTTTCGTTGGCCAGTAAGGAGTACCAAGCTGTGGGCGTTCCCGGTTTGCAGACGCTCCTTCCTGTGGCCTGGAATGTGTCTTTCGCGAGGGCAGTCGGGAACCCAACTTTTTCGACAGAAGTCTCGCTTTCCTTCCCATCGAGCACTCAGGCCGGGACCTACTTCGTGATTCTGAACGTCTCAAACGCAGGTGGTTCCTACAGCCGGGTTAGTTTGACCGTCGCGGTCCTGCCGCAGCTCAGCGCCTCCCTCAATGGGAACCCAGCTTCCGGCGCAATCGACCTAGGCCAGTCGGTGACATTCGCTGCGAACCTTTCAGGCGGTGAGCCCCCGTACGAGTTCGAATGGGTCTCGCTACCACCGGGGTGTGTTCCGGGGACGAGCCCGCGGGTACTTTGCTCGCCGACCTCGAACGGTGCCTATCTTGTCGAGATCTTCGTAGGAGATGACCTCGGATACACCGCCTCCACAGCAATCCTCTACTCGATCCAGTCAGACCCATCGGTCAGCGTGATTCCACCGGGAGGGCAACTGCTCGCGCAGCAGTCTCTCACGCTCTACGCTGAAGCGATTGGTGGCTCAGGGAGGTTCACCTTCGTCTGGAATGGTCTCCCGTCAGGTTGCTCAAGCGTCGACTCAAGCAGTCTCACCTGCAGTCCCCAGCAGCCAGGAACCTACAATGTCGGGGTGAGTGTTCGCGACACGAACGGGGAACAGGCAGCGGGAAACCTGTCCGTAACGATCGCGGCCAGCTTCCTGGGTCTTCCGGCTCTTGACGGATACCTCCTGTTCATTGGCCTTCCAGTCTTGCTCGTGGTAGCAATTGTGGCGATCCTCATCGTGTCTCGGAGAAGTGGTAAACGGGATGACCGCGGATTTGGCCCCGCAGAGGGCGAGACCGAGCTCCTCGCGCCCAATCCGGGGAGTACTGGTCAAACCCCATGGGCTTTGACGGCAAACCGAGGCGCTGGTTCCCCCGGTCCAGGGATTGCCGAGGGAATAGTTCCACCAGTTCAGTTCGAGGGGTCTTCTTCGCCCGACTCGGGTTTGGACCCGGGTTCCGTCGCTTCGAGCACTCCGCTTATCAACCCGCCTGACACTGTCTGCTGGAACTGTCAATCCGAAAACCCGCCGGGCAGCAGATACTGCGCGCGATGCGCGGTCCCTCTCGAGCCTCCTCCCCCGCCATAGTCGAGACGCGCACTTGGCGACCCTTTGTATCGCCGCGGCCGAGGCGTGTCGACACGACTGTGCGTTGACGGGCCTTTACTCTCTCGAAAGCCGGAGGCCGGCGTTTCCATTGCAAGCACCTCTAAATAGGGCGTGACGAGCATCTCCTCCTCGATCAGCTTTGTCCGCCCGTACCGTCGGGGCCGGAGTTCTCGCACTGATTGCTAGCCTACTTCTCATCGTGTGTATCTTCCTCAGCTGGTACACCGTTTCTGCAACTACATCGAGCGGTTCCCAGACATATTCGCTGGACCTCTACCCCGATCAACAGGTCACCGTCAGTGGGACCTCTGGAACCACGACCGCGACAGTCTCCGGGTCCTATTCCGATGCGCGGCTGAACAATACTGGTAACCTCTACACCATTGTGGAAATCCTCCTGATTCTCGGCGCGATACTGGGAATCGCAGGCGGCGGCCTTCTGATCGCGGCCGGCACTCGAGTCAACGCGAGCACAGCCCTGGCCACGGCTCTCATTATATTCGGCGTGGCGATGGCCATCGCTGGCCCAATCGCAGTGTTTGTTCACCAGCCGTCCGCGCTTGCGGCGGACGCCTACAACGCGGGGTCGACGAACACGAGTGGCCCTGGCCCGACCTCATCGTTCTACGGGACCCTCACGGTCAACGGGGAGACCGGGACGTGGGGGCCGGCGCTCGGCTGGTATCTTTCTATCGCGATAGCCGTGTTACTCATCATCAGTGTGGCCATAGTCCCCAGCGCAAGCCGCGAGACAGCTCCGAGGCCCGCGGGGCCGGCGATGGCGGGCGCTGCCGCCGGCGCCTACGTCGGATATCCCGCCCAGTACGCGACCCCTCCGCCACCAGCGCAGCCAGGCTGCTCGCAATACCCTGCGGCCGTTCCGACTTCTCAGCCAGTGTACCCTCAGCCTCCGAATCAGGTCTCCGCGCCGCCGCCTCCCCCTTCGTCGCCCCCACCGCCTCCGCAGCCAGCGGCTCCCGACGAGCGATACTGTCCGGCGTGCGGCACGGGCAACCTTCGCTCCAGCTTATACTGCGAGAAGTGCGGGAGACCGCTGCCTCCGCCTCGGTAGCCGAGAAACAGATCTGCCGTTTTGGTCAGTCTACTCGCCCGTCCCTCCTCTCGCGAGGAACTCAACCGTTGGCTCGTTCGCACTCTGGTACCTTTCGGTTCCCCGAGCGGTAAGACCACGTAGGTCACACAATCACCGAAGGATTCATCGGGGTGACTTCCTTCCCAACGCGACTTGCCCGAGGATGCGGCCAGGACGGTGGAACACGACGGCTTCGTCGTTGTGCTCGACGCCCTCGGGATGAGAGGTATTTGGGCCAAGGAGGATCCGCGAGAGATCGTCCGAAGGTGGACCGAGTTCTACGACTTAGTGGCGACGCACGGCTTTTACGATGACCTGTACGAAAAAGTCATCCCAGCAGCGACCGGGAGGCCGGGCCCAGGGTACGAGACTCGCTACCTATCATTCGCCGACTCATTCGGAGTTCTGCTAGATACGAGGGGGCACTCCGCGGAAAACTTCCTCCGCATTACAAACAACCTTGCTTCGATCTACTCCGTAGCAATCGACCGGGGTTTCCTGCTCCGTGGCGCGATTGCCGCAGGGAAGTTCTATTCGCGGGAGCAGAGCCCGTTCTACATCGGGCCTGCTGCCGATGACGCGGGGTACTGGTACGACAAGGCGAACTGGGCCGGGGTTATCTTAACCCCGCAAACCGGTGAGTTGCTAGAGGCCGTCATCCAAGAGGACCGCCTCCAACGGGCGAATCTCTGTCGGTGGCCGGTCCCGCTCAAGTGCGAAGGACCGCCGAAGCTCTGGGCCTTGGACTGGCCCCGGCCCGATGACCGGAGAGCAGTCCTTGTCGATTTCTTCGCCCGGAATCCGACCGATTCCCGTGTAATCGTGAAGCGAGATGCGACGCTGCGATTCTATGACGTCCGAGCTGACCTCCGGATGAAGCCCTTCCGGGAAGCGAAAGCGAAATGGGAGGCAAATCACCCGGGGAAGAAGGCGTACGAGGGGGTGGATGACCGCTTTTGGGTGGTGGCACCTCCCCCAGTTCCGCCTCCCAACGAGGACGAGTCCGAATCCTAGCAAAGGACTCCCGATCCGCCTACCGCGAGTCAACCGCCGCAGGAATGCCGTCGCGCCCCGCTCGTTCCTCCCCTCGCGAGGAACGAGCGATGGCGCAATCCATCCAGAGTCCCGCGAGAGAGACACAAACGCCGAACGAACCCGCAGCCGCGGTTTCACGCCTGCGAACCGTCACAGGCAACCGCTTCCCGCGGAAGTGCGCCTGCGGTTGCGGCTTCCAGATCCCACGCGACCCCGAGGTCCGCTACGTCGTGAACTTCGGCGGGCCTCGACCGTACCCCGCCTACCTCCGCGAGCACTCGCCTGACTACGGGACCTACCACGGCAAGCCGCAGGCGCGGGAGGACCCGCGAACGCTCCCCGTGTTCGTCCCCGCGAGCGAGCTTCCGCGACCGCCCTCGCCGACCAGGCCGCCTGCGGCTCCGCGACCCGCGATTACTGTCTCCCAGGACGACGCGGAGTCGTCTCCGAGCCCGGAAGCCGGCCGCGGATGGGCGTTCTCGCAGCTCGTCTTCAACCCCGGCTCGTTCGAGTCCGTTCGGGCCGGGTTCGCGTCCTACGCCCGAGAAGGCGA
>OCOJ01035259.1_pt3 | contig 40933 bp, 47 predicted proteins | sample 1539251 | NCBI WGS metagenome assembly OCOJ01 (sample SAMN01911457, study PRJEB22624) | soil metagenome | biome: Soil | place: Malaysia | collected 2012-04-30 | depth RA_metagenome m
GCCTTGCCCACGTGCTCGATGACGGTGTCTACCCCCCGGTTACCGGTCAACCTCCTTGCCTCGGCCAGGATGTCCTGCTTGTAGTGGTTGATGGTGTGGTCTGCCCCGATCCTCTTCGCGCGTTGCATCTTCTCCGAATCGCCGCACGTCGCTATGACCTCGGCACCGAGCAGCTTCGCGATCTGGACAGCCGCTATGCCTACCCCTGAATTCGCTGCGAGGACCAGGACCGTTTCTCCGGGTCGCACGTGAGCCTTGGTGACAAGCATATGATATGCGGTTTCGAACACGAGGGGGAAGGACGCTGCCTCCTCGAAGGTCATTCCTTCTGGCTTCTTGATCAGGTGGGTCCTTCTTACCTTGACCAGCTCGGCGTATCCTCCATCGAACCCGTACCCCACTATCTTGTACTCCTGGCACTGGTCGTCCCGGCCCGTCAGGCACCTATCGCAGTGCCCGCATCCGACTCCAGGATTCACGATGACCGGGTCTCCCTTCTTGAACTGCGTCTCCTCCTCGGGGACCCATTCGACCACCCCCGAGATGTCGCTCCCAGAGATGTGTGGAAGAGAGATTTTGACCCTCGGGAGCCCGTTCCTCGCCCAGAGGTCCAGGTGGTTCAGAGCGCACGCCCTGACCCTGACTAGGGCCTCGTCTGCGTTCGGCCTCGGGTCGGGCGCATCCTCGTACTGCAGTACCTCGGGGCCTCCGTGTTTGTGGAAGCGGACCGCTTTCAAACCACAGGGCTCCTCCATGCTCCTCTTTTCTGTCTTGTCAGAATACTTTCAGAGTGCCCTCTACCCATCATACCATCGAACGCATGTCAAGGTTATAAGACGAAGAGGGGGAATTGCCAAGCTCTCTCATGACGCCCCCTCGCTCGGTCTTCCGCGACGAGTCGATCCTGCTCCCCGAATATCTGCCGCATCAGATTCCTCACCGAGAGGCCCAGCTCAAGAAGCTCGAGCTCTACTTCCAGAGCGTAGCCCAGAACGCTTCCAAGGCGTCTCAGACAGTCATGATCACCGGGCCGAACGGCTCAGGAAAGACGATGCTCGCGAAGAAGCTGCTCCTCGAATCGCTTCCCAGGAAGGCGGCTCTTTACGGGAACCTCGTGAAGGCGCTTCACGTCAACTGCAGGATAGACAGGACCCTCCAGGCGATAATGGTGAAGGCCCTGAAGTCCCTGGGCCAGAGCTATCCTACCAGAGGCTACAGCTTCGAGGAACTGCTCACCGCGCTGGTCGAGGAGCTTAGGAGCAACCGCACGCACCTGGTCATAGCCTTCGACGAGGTTGACCACCTGGTCCTCTCCGACCCGTCGACGTTGTACACGATAACGCGGCTCAGGGAGATGTCCCCCGGGAGCCAAGTTCTCTCCTCCATCCTGATTTCGAAGACGACCGACTACCTGAAGAAGGTGGACCTGTCCACCCTTAGTTCTCTCCAGTGGAATGAAATCTCCCTCGAAGACTATCCGTCGGACCACCTGGCCGACATCATAGCCTCGCGGAGCGAGGCGTTCAACGACGGGTGCATGGACGACGACGCCATACAGTTCGCCGCCGACGTGGCCGGGGTGTACGGAGACGCCCGCTACGCCCTGGACCTGGTCTGGCGGGCCGGGAAGCTCGCCGACGACTCCGAGTCCCCCCGCGTGCTCCCGGAGCACATCAGGTCCGCCAAGGCTTCGCTCCCACCTCAGCTCAGGAAGGAGGAGCTCGCGTATCTCACCACGCACCAGAAGCTCCTGCTCATGGCGGTCTCCACGCTGTTGAAGAAGGGGGACTCGACCGCGGTCAGCATCGGCGAGGTGGAGAAGAGCTACACCGCGCTCTGCGAAAGCATGAACGTGGCCGCCTACAAGCACACCCAGGTCTGGAGCGACGTCAACGAGCTCTCCAGGAAAGGCATCATAGAGACCCAACTCTCAGGGAAGGGCGTGCGGGGGAGGACCACGATGATTGGCCTGTCCCTAGTCTCCGCCAAGGAGCTGATGACAGTGCTCGAGAAGGGGATGGTGGCCGACATTAGAGCTTGAAAGGCTGATGTCCTCCTACGGGAGGACGAAGGTCCTCACGATAATGCTGGATGCGGGGGAGTTGAACATCTCCGAGATTACGCGGAGGTCTGGGCTCTCCCACAGCGCGACTGCGCGCCACCTGGAGTTCCTAACGCGGTCCGGGATACTCACCGAGAAGCACTTCAACAGGATACGCATCTTCAGGGTCGACCAGACAAGCCCCTTCGTCGGAGCCCTGACCAAGTTCTACGGCGAGTGGAAGGAGGCCGGCGAGGGTCCCTACGCGGTCGACTACCCGTGACGCCTTCCTGTCCTGGCCGACTCCTTCGCTAGGAAGACCTCGTAGTTCTCCTCGAGGTCCAGGCTCTTCAGGAGCTTCCTCCTGAACTCGACATCGGCGCAGAGCCAGAGCAGGTACGGCATGTCCTCGACGAGGAATCCCTTCTGGCTGATCCCGACTCGCTTCCCTGCGAGCGCGGCGATGTCCTTCAGCTTCCGCGAGTCGTTCCAGATTCTGAGCTGCAGCGGCCAGGGGACCACGTCGAGAGTGTACCTGGGTCCGCCGTCCCCCAGCGCCCTCAAGAGCTCGGCCGCCAGCATCGAATCAAGGTACCTAAGGAGCCGCCAGTTCCTCCCCCTTATCATCCTCCCCATCAGAACGTCGGCCCTCGACAAGACGTCCATGGCGTCTGCCTTCCGTTCCTCGTGGACCCTCGACCGCGACACTGCCGTGAAGATGTCTCGGACCTTCTCCCTCGGCTGGCCCGGGTAAGACCTCAGCGCCCTGAGGGCCGACCTCTCGTCCTGGGCATCGAAGAAGGCGTTCACCGCCTCGGCCGCAGTCAGCTCCTCGTCCTTTGCCGCAGGGATCCCAGACTGAAGGAAGTTGATGGCAGCTCTGAGGTCCCCGTTGGCAGCCTTCGCCATGGCCTTGACCTCGTCCCTCCCGGCCGAGGCCCGCTCCTTCCTGGCAATCTCAACGAGCCTCTTCTCGACCTCCGGTGCCTCAGGCCTCCGGAACTCTATCTTCGTTGTGGAGCTCCCCAGCTTCCTCACCTCATCCGAGTCGGGGTCGTTGGCAGCCATGACGACGGGGCTCTCACTCTTCTTGACGGCATCCCTGATGAAATCGACAGCACCGTAGTCAGCCCTGCCTGCGAGTCCGTCCACCTCGTCGAGAAAGATGAGTGACCTCCCCCCGAAGAGGCTGGTGCTCGCTATCGCCTCCCCTATCCTCTTCGAGAGCTTCTCCCTGGTCCTGGTATCGCTGGCGTTCAGCTCTACCAACATCAGTCCGAGCTTCTCGGCTACCAGGTGGACAGTGGTCGTCTTGCCAGTCCCGGGGGGGCCGACGAGGAGCGCCGCCTTCACCCCCGGCTTCCACCTCCTCAGCCAGAGCTGGAGCTTCGCCCTCCCCTCCTCATTTCCAACCATTTCTTCGAGACTCTTTGGCCTGTACTTCTCGGTCCACAATTACAAAGCGCCCCCGATGAATACGAGGAGTCCGACAGTCATCCCTGCTAGCGCTATCCGCTTCACGGTATAGGCGCTGTCCGGTTCGTGTCGCGCCAGTATCGCCACCGCCAGGTAGAGGAATATGGCGTCCGGTATGACGACCCCGAAGGTGTACACCTCGTTGGCGAGCCCGGTCGCCAGAGGCACCCAGCTTGTGAAGACTGCGAGCAGGAAGAAGGCGGCACCGACGCGAGAGGCTGGAACGAGGCCCTTCTGCCTGGCGAGAGAGTTGACGTTCCTCTTCGCGTCCCCCTCGACGTCTGCCATGGCCTTGACCACCTCCCTGCCGACCCCTGAGAAGAAGGCTGTCAACGCCATCAAGAGGAGGAGCGAACCTGTGATCGAGCCCCCAACCACAGCCCCGCCGTACACGAAGGGAATCGCAAGGGAAGAGGCGACGATGAGGTTCCCTGGCAACCCCGTCTTCTTCGCCCTGACGTTGTAGAGCCAAGATAGGAAGGCGTAGGCCGCGGCTATCGCCACGGCCAGGACGTTCAGTGAAAGGAGTGAGAACGTCATCCCCGCCACAAGGACAGCGACGGAGAGGCGGTACGCCTCCGTGGGCGCTATCCTTCCGCTCGGCAGCGGCCGGTCCGGCCGGTTGATCCGGTCAACCTCGAGGTCGTAGATGTCGTTAACGGACATCGAATAGGCGCATATGAAGAATCCAGTGAGGAACCCGAGCCCGAGCTCTGCGATCGACACAGTCGCCGGCTTCGACACAAAGGCCCCGACTATGACGGCGAAACCTATCATTGCACAGTTGACCGGCCTAATCAGCTCAAGTGCTCCTCTCGGGTTCACGGCCGTCAGAACCTTGCCTTGCTGACCTTGTAGTAGATGACCTCCCCTCTCCGCTCAATCACTGCGATTATCGCTTCCTTCCCCATTTTCGCCATTTCCCTGACTGACTTCTGCAGGTCCGCCATCCCCTTCTCGATCCCTTCATCTAGAGCGAAGACGACGTACTTCGCCGGCTTCTTCGGGTAGTCCCCCCTCTCGTACACCCTGAGGTCGGTACCGAACCCGAACCCCTCCCTGACAATGTAGCCGCGGCTTCTGAGATCACGGTATATCACGAACTTCGTCCATGAGTCCTCCTCATTCTTCTGGGACACCTCGGCGAGCTTCTCGAAGCTCACCTTCTTGCCTGCCCTGTCGACCAGGTCGAGCTTCTTAGAGTAAAGCAGGTAGAGGGCCTCATAGTCCCTCAACAGCAGGTCCTGCCCCTCCCTCGACCCGTACCCGGATTCCTCCAGTTCTCCGAACCGGTCTCTCTCCTTCACCCTTACTCCGTCTTCGTCGAGGACTGCAGCGAAGGGGCTGACCTGCTCCTCCTCGGCGCGGGGCTCTTCCAAGTCAGTACCGAACGCCTGTCGGACTCTATTTGAAGATGAAGGTCCACCCGAAACCGCTTTAGAGCCCTGACCGCTCGATGCGACCGTTGGACGACTTCTTCACGATTCGTACCGTGACCTGGGAAGGAGGTAAAGTGAGGATGATCGACCAGACGCTGCTTCCGACCGAGTTCAGATACGTGAGCTGCTCGACCCCGGATCAGGTGGCCACGGCTATCAGGACCATGGTCGTCCGAGGAGCGCCTGCCATCGGAGTTGCCGCTGCCATGGGCCTCGCCCTTGCGGCCAAACGCTCCAGGGCCTCCAGACTCCCCGATCTCCTCCGGGAAATAGAAACGAGCGCAGCCCTCCTGAGGTCGACCAGACCCACCGCCGTGAACCTCTTCTGGGGCATCGACCGCGTGCTGAAGAAGGCCGAGTCCGCCAGGTCGGTCAAGCAGGCCCGGGACGCGATTGTGGAGGAGGTGGAGGCGATGGAGGAGGAAGATGTCCAGGCAAACAGAAGACTGGGGAAGTTCGGCGCGGACCTGATCGAGGACGGGGACACCGTGCTTACACAGTGCAACGCAGGCGCGCTAGCGACCGTTGGCTACGGCACCGCTCTGGGGGTTGTGAGGGCAGCTGTCGAGCAGGGGAAGCTCGTCAAGGTTCTCGTCCCTGAGACTCGGCCGGCCCTGCAGGGCGCCCGTCTCACTGCGTTTGAGCTTGCCCGCGACCGCATAGCCTGCACCCTGATTTCAGACACCGCGGTGGGCCACATGCTGAGTCTTGGAAGAGTGGACAAGGTGGTCGTCGGGGCCGACAGGATAACGAAGGACGGTTACGTGTTCAACAAGATCGGGACATACCAGGAGGCCGTCCTTGCGAAGAGGCACGGCGTGCCCTTCTACCCCGCAGCCCCCAGGTCTACCTTCGACCTGTCGAGGAGCCACGACCAGGTGACCATCGAGGAGAGGGGCGCCAACGAGGTCGTCGAAGTCCGAGGCAAGAGAGTCGCCCCCAAGGGGGTCCCTGTCGCGAACCCGGCTTTCGACATGACCCCCCCAGAGCTGGTCGAGTCGATCATAACCGATAGGGGCCTGGTCCGCCCGCCGTTCGCCGAGAACATCGGCCGCCTCATGTCTTAATTACCCTGACCTGTCGCAGCGGCCCCGGGCCCGTAGCCTAGCACGGATTAAGGCGTCAGCCTTCGGAGCTGAAGGGGCGTGCCTCAGAGACCGTGGGTTCGAATCCCCCCGGGCCCGCCTCTTCCATAGCCTGGGAGGTTCATCTGTAGTCCTGCGAGAACAGATAATAACCGAGCCCCCGTTGCGTAAAGTGTGACGCAGAACGTCGAGCTGACAGACAAGGCATACAGGATGCTCGTCAATGCGAAGAGACCGGGCGAGACGCTCTCCGACACCATAACTCGGAACCCGGACATCAGGAAGGCCAGCCTTCAGAAAAGGGGGGAGATACAGATCGTTACGCTAGATGGGAAGAAGGTCAAGGTAGGCATAGTGGAAGACCTCTGCCTCGGGACTGGCTTCTGCGCAGTCCTCGCCCCTGAACACTTCTCATTGGAGAGGCAACAAATCGGTAGCGAGCCCCTGGGGATAGCCGATGCAGACGAGAAGCTGGTGGATACGGAAAGGCTCAGGCGCGCTGCCGAGTCGTGCCCATGGAGGGCTATCTACATCAAGGACGCGGATACCGGCGACTTCGTCGTAAGAAGCGGTTAGGTAAACGCTCGGTTCTCAACCTTCATTCAGGCTTTCGGGACAACTCGTAAATCATCCGGAGTCCTTGAGCGTCCCCTGTGAGAATTGAACTTCTGGGCGACATGGACCTCTCCTACCGCGACTCCGCCTTCGGACAGAAGTTCCATCTTGTCCGCCCCTTTGGCACTGAGGAAGGCTGGGGCTTCGGCGAGGGAGAAGGCTCGATCAAGGGAGAGAAGCTCAGCGGAAAGATAAGGTGGGTCAGTCATCCGCGACACAGAGGGGATGGTTCGGTCCTTCCCAACGTCGACGGCGCAATCAAGACAGACGACGGGGCTATCGTCCTCTTCATCCTTCAGGGAAAAACGATGTGGGTCAAGGGTATGGGAAGGCAACTGCTCTCGGTGATGTTCGCTACAGAAGACCACAGGTACAGGTGGCTGAACGACGCCTTCTGTGTCCTCGAAGGAGCCGTCGACCACCTCGGGCTCAGGATAAGGTCGCACATCTACTTGTGCGTGAATGAAATGGTCTAGTGGCCGATGTCTCCCATGTCAAGGGCCGATGTTCGAGGGGCCTAGTCTTCCTGGAACGGGACGCCCAGGGCGTTGGCCATTATCCGGCGCTCAGCACTCCTAAGTATCTCGCTCAGGGTCGACGGTTTCACCCCGACCAGTTCGGAGAGCCCCGTCAGGCTGATCTTGCGCGGAAATTCGAAGTATCCCTGAGCCACAGCGGTGGCCATGATCTCCTTCTGCCTCCCGGTGAGGGTCGCCTTCCTCTCGAGCGGCGCTACGTCCTCAATCCTCGTCTCTATCCCTTCCTTCGCAAGCCGCGAGAGTACTTGACGGAAGTCACTGGTCTTCCGGGCTATGAACCTCCATTCAGATGGCGAAGTCTCCGAGTTGAGCGGGCAGTCAAGGCACACAATTGCGACGTCGCTGGACGCCCTGCAAATGCTAGGCCTGTCCAGGACCACGAGGAGTGGAACCGCGTCCCCGGCTCCTTCGCCCTCCACCACCTGCCTCACCCCTTCGGTCCGGCGTATCGCAGTGGTTGCCGCTCGCACCTGCGCCTGGTCTCCTCTAAGCTCGAGGAGAAGCGACATGCCGGTCTTGTTGAACGGCTTGCAGTCGACTATGTTCAATTTGGCGCCATGTTCCCGGGCGGCGTCCTGGAGCTTGTTATCCGTCTTGACCTGAAGCGCAATCTGTCTGAGCATGCCTGAACAGGTTAGGGTAGGAAGCGGGTATTTAATGCGGAAAGACGATTCTCAATAGTGAAAACAGCACCGTCCTTCCGGCTTTCCCTAACAACTTAGGGGCTGGCCTGGCGCTCCTAGGCTGCACGAGGTGAATGACGCCAGCTCGGCCGTTACTGCATCTCGGCCTGGTAGACGGAAAGCTCTTCGAAGAAGCCCCTTTCCGAGGCGACTCTTCTGATTGCGAAGCCTTTGATGGCGCAGAGCCTCTCGAACTCACCCAGGTCCGCCTCCTCATTGAGCAGGAAGATGACTTTCCCGGTCGGCTTGACGACGCGGAGCGCATCCAATATGAACCGCTTCGGCACCTCAAAATCCAGTCCGGCGTCGACCGTCCTGTCGACTATCTCCCCGCGGACGTACGGAGGGTTGAAGGCAACAAGGTCGAAGGTTGAATCCCTCATGCAGGACGCGCAGTCTGCCAAGACGAAGTCACCCCCTCCTTCAGTCCAGTCTGACATCCCAGGTCTGGCGATGTCGGTGCCCACGGCCAGATCAAAGCGCCCCGTGAGGTCCGCCAGGTTCCCGCCGTTCCCGGCACCAATCTCAAGGGCGCTTCCACCGGAGTGCGCGCGGAGCACCTTCCTGACTAGGGCGGAGTCGGTGGACGCTATGTAGTGCGTCCCGCTCATTCAGTGATGCCGTCGTCCTTGAACGACTTGTACTCCTCTCTGGTGAGGACCTGGGTGATGTTCTGGGTCTGGTAGAAGTAGGCAGGTGTGCCGTCCGGGGAGAAGGCGGGGCTGTTGTCAGGGTTCTGGAGCCGGTACACCTTGACGACTGCGGGCTTGATCCCGATCACAGTCCCGTCTTCCAGGGCATAGTAGCTGAACCTCTCCTGAAGCGGCTTGAACCCGACCAGCTTCCCTTTGGGCTGCGGTGAAGGTATCATAGTCCGCCGTTACCGAGGGGCGTTAAAAGTGTGAACCGGCCACAAGCTTCTGAACCCCGGAGCTGTACTGAGCCGCCTTCTTCGGGGCGTTAGCCAGGACCTCCGGGACGCCAAGCAGGACAGCCGCCCTCCTCAGGACCGCCTTCCGCATGCCTTCCCGCACCTTGAACGAAAGCGGCAGGGCGGACGCCAACTCCACGACAGGCGCGGACTCGAAGGGGAACCGCGCCTCGACCCTGCCCCCGCACGCTCCGATGTCCCTCACCCTACCTCTCTGTGCGTACTCCCGGAAGTCAGCCTGCATCATCGTCTTCGCCGCTTCCTCCCCTTCTTTTTGGAGCGCCTCGGCGTACTTTGCGTACCCGCCGAAGAGCTCGTCTGCCAGCTGTCCAAGGAGAATCACGCGGGCCCCGGACTCCTGGGCGCTCTTGGACACGACGAAGTAGAGGCACCAGAGACTCTTGTCCATCAACGTGGGCTCGAAGGGGAGGTCCAGGGCTCCCAGCGCGCCGGAGACGTTCTCATCGGTCAGCGGGGCTGACTTCAACTCCAGTCCCAACGCCTCAGCGGCCTCGGGCACCTTCCCGGAATCCCCCGACAGGGCAGCGAAGGCAGAGCATGCGACCACTCTGGAGTATCTTGAAGCGCACGCCGCGACCACCGAGCTGTCGAGCCCTCCCGAGAAAGCGACAGCCACCATGGCCTCCCCGGCCACAGATTCCTTCACGCTTTCGTCGACCCTCCTCGCCAGCTCCACGGCCGCGCCCTCGAAGTCCTTCCAGGGGGCGGTCAGTGTTTGGACACCTGCTCCTTGATCTTCCGGGCCACCGCCGTCCCGACCTTGTCCACCAGGGCGAGCCTGTCGGCAGGGGCCTCCTTGATGTCCTCCAGGGTCTTGTACCCTGCAGTGTACAGGGCTCTGGCCCTCACCCTCCCGACCCCCTGGAGCGTGGTCAGCTCTACGAGCTCCTCACTCACCCCGCTCGCGACCCGCCTCCGAAGCATCTCCGACTGCCTGACCATCTCCGGCGCCTTGTACAGCCTCGCCAGCTCCCCTAGGGCGTGGAGGAGCCAGTCAGCGTTGTCGACTGCCCTGTGAATATCCCCCGGCTCCACCCCCAGCCTGCTCAGAAGCTGCTCCTCCCTCCACTCGTCAATCCACCCGTGGAGCGCCATGACGCTCCTCATGTCCTGGAGGACACGGTCATAGTCGGCGAACGCTCTCGAGCTGTGCTTCTCCAGCATCTCGGAGGCGTGCTCCTCCATGAACGCCAGGGCCTGGTCGTAGTCCTTGCTCCGAAGCGGGAACCTTGGCTCGAAGTCCGGGGAACCGGCGACAAGTTGCAGGATCCCAGTCGTGTAGTTCCTCCCCGGCTCCGCTCGCCGCAGCGAGTCCCTGAACATCACCCCGGTGACAGGGTCGATGTACAGCATGGACACCCGTCTCCCAAAGTCAGTCGCGTAGAAGAGCCCCCCGTGGGACTCAATCAATCTCTCCGCCATGAGGTAGCCAAGGGGCTTCTCCGTCAACCTCCCCATCTCGTCGGGTCCGACCTGCAGGGCCAGAAGCGTCTTCTTGAACAGGCTGTCCAGGTCAGCCTTCGAGAGCCCGCTACCGGTGGCGACAGTCGCTAGGACGTGGGAGCGCATCGCCGACTCATCAGAGAGCCTCGACCTTATGGGCTCGGGGGGCTCCTTGGCATAGTGCTCCAGGAAGTCGGCCGAAGGCTGCGACGGAGGGGGGACCATCACGGTCTCGCCATGGTCGTCATACTGCGGCCTGCCAGCCCTCCCTGCCATCTGCCTGTACTCCAAGACCGAGATTTCGGCGTTCCCGCCTCTCTCGGCGTCGTAGCGCGACATGTCAGCTATGACAACCCGCCTCGCAGGGAGGTTGACCCCGGCGGCGAGCGTGGGAGTCGCGGCGAGTAGCTTGATTGCCCTTGCCCTGTAGTATTCCTCGACGATTCTCCGGTGCTCGGCCTCCAGGCCCGCGTGGTGGAACGCAGCACCCTTCGCCACCACCTCGGCCAGCAGGCGGCTTAGGCTTGTCTCCTCCCCGGACGTCAGGATCCGCCTCGATGCCTCGGAAACCGCCTTCTTCTCTTCGGGGCTCAGGTGCCTTTGACTAACCTCTGCGGCTCTGGTGGCCAGGCTCACCGCCCTCCTCCGTGTGCTCGCGAAGACCAGGGCCTGCCCGCCTCCCTTGATGGTGTCCATGGCCACGTCTATGGGCGCCCCGTAGGTCGACCTCGTTACTGGCCTCTGCTCTCCGTCTATGAACACAATCCGCCCGTAGTCGTAGACGCCCTCCCTGAGGGGGACAGGCCTCCAGTCCAGCTCGACCGGCGTCGCCTTCAGCCACCCGGACATTTCCTTCGCATTGCTAATGGTGGCAGAGAGAGCCAGGAGCTGGGCGTCCAGCCCCAGGTGCAGCACCTTGGTCAGAATCATCTCCAGAGTGGGTCCGCGGCTGTCGTTCCCGGCGAGGTGCACCTCGTCCGCGATGAAAAGCCCCACGGAGCTGATCCATGACACCTTGTGTCTCATGACCGAGTCGAACCTCTCATTGGTGAGCACGATTACGTCCGACTTCCCCAGATTCTCCCCGGTCGAATCGTAGTCCCCGGTGGAGATGGCAGACCTTATGCCGAACCTGTTGAACTCCGAGAACTCGGCGTACTTCTCGGACGCCAGCGCCCTGAGCGGCGCCAGGTAGACCACCTTGCGCCCCTGCTTGACCTTCGCGTAGGCCGAGAGGAGTGCGAGCAGCGTCTTGCCGCTCGCCGTCGGGGAAGACACCACAAGGCTCCTCCCCTCCAGGAGTCCGGCGCGGATCGCCTGTTCCTGGGGAGGGTAAAGCTCCGTTATTCCCTTGTCCCCGAAGAACTGGACTAGTTCCTGTGGTATCGGGACTTCTTCAAGCCTCAACGGCCCGCCCCCTCGATTCTAGGTTCCGAGCCTGCGGATGAAGCCGGGCTTCGACTCGTAGACCATCCCTTCCCGGAACATGGTCCTAATCATCTTCTCCGCGTCGTCGTCGGAGAACTTCGCCTTCATCAGCTCCTCCTTGAACGTCTTGCGTTCGACTGCCTTCTTGTCGGGCCCTTCCAGGGTCTTCAGGACCTCCAGGGCAGCCCTGAGGTTCTTCGTCTCCCCTGCGGGCTTCCCGAGCTGGATCCCGAAGTCTGTCTTCTTGGTCGAAGCATCGGTGAGCACGTCCTCCACCATCCTGTTCATCAGCGCTATTGCTGCAAGGGCATCCTCCTCGGTCACCTCGTCTCTCAGGAGGACCCTTGCCCTGGCCGTCGAGATCCTGATCATAGCCTCCAGGGTCCTCGGGGTAGGCGGAATCGATTCCTCGCCCCCGCTCGACTTCCTGAGCTCAAGGTAGTACTCTCTCAGCCTGTCCTGCGCAGCCTTTGTGAGCGACGGAGAGACCCTCTTGGCATAGGTCAGGTATTTCTTCAGGAGGCTGAACTCGATGGGGGGCGGAGTCGTGTAGGAGCGCTTGGCGTGCACAGCCAGGATGTGGCTCGCCAGCCTCTCGTCCTCGGCCGGGGTGGGCTGGTCCCTGAAGACGAATATGACATCGAACCTCGTGAGGAGAGGGATTGGTAGGGTGCCTATGTTCTCGATGAGGTTCTGAAACGGGTTGTACCTCCCTAGAACGGGGTTGCAGGCGGCAAGAATTGCAGTCCTCGCGTTCAGGGTCGCGTAGATGCCCCCCTTCGCTATGGTCACGGTCTGCTGCTCCATCATTTCGTGGAGAGCGGTCCTATCCTCCGGCTTCATCTTCTCGAATTCGTCGATGGCAGCGATTCCGAGGTCGGCCAGGACCACCACCCCTGCCTCGAGCATGAGGACGTTCTTCTCCCTGATCACAGCCGCAGAAAGTCCGGCCGCCGTTGTCCCCCTCCCGGAGGCATAGAGCCCCCTGGGCGCGACCTGGGAGGCAAACTTCAGCAGTTCGCTCTTTCCAGTACCTGGGTCCCCCACGAACAGGGCGTTGATGTCTCCCCTCAGCTTCGTCCCGTCGGGGAGCTGGGTCGCGCTCCCTCCAGCCAGTAGCAGCAGGATCGCCTCCTTCTCTGACTGGTGTCCCAGTATCACCGGGGCAATCGAGTTGATCAGCCTGTCGTAGGCGTCGGGGGACGAGGCGATTTTCTTTATGAGCTCCTCGTCCTCCTTTGTCACCATTACACTCTCCGGCTCCTTCCCCTTGACCTCCACGTGGTTACAGTCAATCTGAGACCTGAACAGCCTTGTCCGCACCTGGCCGAGGGTGTAGTCGGGCACTGCCCTCACGACCCCGGTGAGGACGACCCTGTCCCCGGGCCGGGCAGTGTTCACTATGTCCCCCTCCACGTTGACGTCGAAGAACTGCGGGAGCTGGCCTGGCGGGAGTTCCTCGGGGAGTTCCTGCACGCGGACAACTTGGAAGTCGATGAACCTGCTGTGCCTCCTGTCCAGCTCGAAGTTCCTTATCTCTCCGCAGAGCTCGCACTTCGCAGGCTTCTTCAGGGCCAGGTCGTCCTGTGGTTCGTAGGTCAGGTGCCCGCTGGGGCAGAGCCAGGCGGCCTCAGTCATCAGGGGCCTGAGCTCGGAAGTCCTGACGACCATCCCTGAGACAGCAATCAGATGGTCGATGTAGGACGTGTCGACCTTCCTAAGCGGCACGAGGTCGGGGAGGGCGCGGAGCCTCACCGTCAGCTCACCCTTCACCCTGTCTGCATAGAGGGCGTTCTCGCTCCTCATGGTCTCAAAGGCCGCTATCCTGAAAGACGAAAGGGACGAGTCGGGGTCGACGAGTACTCTGTTGGCCAGGTCGTTGTTGTACCTCAGCAGCTCGGAGAAGTCCACGACAAGCGACTTGCCCTCGTTAGAGATGAGCTGCGAAATCTTGGTCCTGTAGACAGAGCTCCCGCTCCTGTCAGTCACCGACTTCAGGAAGTCCTCGAACATCTCGGACAGCTTACCGCTCGCGAGGGTGGCCATCTACTTCGAACCACCCAGGAGGCCTGCCTTCCACTCCTTTGAGAGCGACTGTGAGAGCGCGAAGAAGGCCGACTCCTCGGGGGTGAGCTTCTCCCCGAGGGCGGTGGCCGTGGCCGAGGAGCTTGAGAGGGACAGCAGCTTGCTCAGCCTGATCCCGACCAGGTCGTAGCAGACGGCCCTGAGCCGGTCGTACTCCTCCTTCTTCGACCTCCCCTCGGCAACCGAAGCGCCCAGGCCGGCGAGCTTCCTCCTCATCCTGACGTAGAAGTCGGGCTGCAGGCCCGAGAGCTGCAGCGGCCCCATCATCTTCTCCTTGCTTAGCGCGTTGAAAATCTCATTTTCAAAGGGGGATTCGGCAGTTTCCGCCATACCCTGGCCGACGAGCTCGTCCGCCACCCACCTCGGCAGCTCCACAGATTCGCCCTCGTTCAGCTTCTCGATATGGAAGTCGCCCACGTCGAGGTTCTCGACCGACGAGCGCATCTTGGCCCTTGTGTTGGCAAGTAGGTACTCCCGCTCCCTGCGCTCGATCATCTGTCTCAGGGTGAGCTGCTCGTCCGACAAGGCGGGCGCCGACAGCCCATGTCGATAATAAACGTTCGGCGCCTTGTCACATCAGACAGGGGTCGAGGGGTCTCAATCCTTTGTCAGTTCGTCTTCTCAGGTTCACTCGGTTCTGCGGGAGCGGAGGCGGCCATTTCCTTCAGCCTGGATTTCTTCATAGTGAGTGTAACCTTCTCCGGGATTATGCCCTGGGGCCTAAAGTAGAGTATCGCGACGACAAGTGCACCAATCAGCATGAATTTGATGTTGTCAAGGCCTATGAGGTTGAGCTGAGCGCCGATGGAAGGAGAAAGGTAGGTGGACGCCTGGCTGAAGGCGTTGTAGATTAGCAGGTAGACGAACGAACCGACCAGGACGCCCCTGTTGTTCGCGGCCCCACCAATGATGACGATGACGAACGGAATGAAGGTGTCCGTCACCCTGTTGAAGGTGGCTTCTGTAGTGGTTCCCGGCGTCATGAGCGGCATGAAGAAGAGCCAGAGGACCCCCGCCACGCCGGCCAAGGCTGACCCGACCAGGAGCGCGTTCCTCCTGAGCGCCACGTTGTCCTTCCCCACGGCTTCTGACGCCACCTCGTTGTCCCTGACAGCACGCAGAGTCCTCCCGAGGGGGGACCTGGCCACCCTCTCGGCGTAGACGTAGATCAGAATGGCGAAGAGCACAAGGGTCCCCAGCACGACGATGTCTGACCATCCAGTGAGCGACCCCAAGTCTGCGACCGGGTCCGGAGCAAAGCTGCCCAGGCTGCCTCCCAGGAACGGAGTGTACGCTACGCTGAAGATATTGAAGAACTCGCCTGCGGCGAGGAGCAGCATCCCAAGGTAGTCTTCCCTCAACCTGATGGCAGGATAGGACGCCGCATAGCCGAAAACCACCCCTACGACAGTGCCAACGGCGACCATGAACAAGATCAGCCCGACCGCCATCAACGGGTTCGCAGCAAGGTGGTTGTCGATTATCCCGATGAAAGACGCTTCGTAGGCGAAGATATCCCCTTTGAGATGCAGCACGTAAACCATCAGCCTGTATGCAAGGGAGCCTGCCACGTAGCCGCCGGACGCCACAAAGAGCACTTTGCCGAAATTCGGGATTCCCGTGTAGCCGAACTCGAGGTTAACGGTGAGACTGACGATGAGGAAGAAGCAGAATAGCTCCCCTGGAAGGATGAGCGCGCTGACCACGAAATACAGGGAAGACAGGTCGACCAATCGCTACGTAAACCTCCTGAGGAGTTTCTTCCAGTCGACCGAAGTCAGCCCCTTGGGGATCACCAGGAGGGCGATGATCATTATCGCCAGTGGAACTCCCTTCTGGAACGTGGTCACTATGGACCCTGCCGCATATCCGAAGTTGGCGTCGACGAAGTTTGTCAACTGGCTGATCGCGTATGTCTCGCTGAATCCGACGACGAAACCTCCCACAATCCCTCCGTATATGCTGCCTATCCCTCCAAGCACCACGCCCGCGAAGATGTCCACGATTATGTTCGAGGATGTGTTCGGAACCGCCGGAGCTTGAATCGCATAGAGGAGCCCACCGACTCCCGCCAGGGAGCCGGCGATGAACCAGGAGACGAGGTAAACCCTGTCGACGTTGATCCCGAGCACCTTCGCGAGGTTGGGGTTCTCGATGGACGCCCTCATCGCTATCCCGAACCTCGTCCTGAGTAGAGCTACAATGGCGACCGTGACGGCGACGAGTGCGACCGGCGCGAGAATGAAGATTGGCTTAACGCCGAATATCGAATCCGCACCGTTCGGAAGTACGTCCGGCAGCTGGTTCAGGTCGTAGAGATAGAACCCATGGTTAGCGAGGAACCTCCCAAACTCCCCCTGGATGAAGCTGAAGAAGGTCGCCGCCACGAAAGCATCGAGGATTATGGACACTGCAAAGGTGGCGATCATCAGAACCACGATGTTCGCTCCCTTGGCTATCAGCGGTTTCAGGACAATCAGATACATCAGCACGGCCATGGCCCCTCCGACAAAGAAAGCGATCGGGAGGGCCTCGTAGGAGCTAGCGAAGCCGCCGAAAATGAACGCCGTCGTAGCAGTGAATATGGCGACGACCGCGAAGTTCGAGTGCGCGAAGTTAGGCACTTTGGTCGTCATGTAGGTCAGCGTCAGCCCCACGCACATTATTCCATAGACGCTCCCGTAGGTTATGGCGTTCGTCAGTATGGGGTCCAGCAATAGTTTGACTGTAAGGGAAAACGGCCTCGACTAAGCGTTAAATAGTTTCCTGTGTTTGTGCCGAGAACGAAGACATGAAAAGAACAGGTGCATCCAGTCTAACTGTGATTGCGCTGTTTATCTTAGGATTGATAATCGGAGCCGGCGCAATCTATGCATTAGGTGTCTCTTCATCGGTTACAACACAGACAACAACTCAGGTATCAACAGTTCAAGGAGGCGTGTCGACGACGACCTTCACTCAGACTCAGACCGTGACCGGGGCGGCATGTCCGTCATGCCTCGGTGGCATCAACAACACAATGCTCATCGGCGCGGCGCAGGCTGCAGGCAACGTCACGGGTACCTTCACCATCGGCGACCTTCAGGACCTCTCAGACGGGCTCTCTGGTCAGGGACAGGACGATGTAGCAACGGCCAACTTCGCGTTGCAGAACATAAATGCCTGGATCCAGTCAACCTCACTTGCAGGCAAGGTGACCTTCAAGCAGAGTCTGCAGGACTACAAGGAGGACAACACGCTGACCGGGACCATCATGAACGCCTTCTACACCCAGGGTATCCACATCACCGTTGGACCGCTGAACAGCGGCACCGCGGGAGCGATGCTACCCTTCGCCAACAGCCACCAGATCGTGATGCTCAGCCCATCATCGACAAACCCTGCGATCGCGATTCCTGGCGACTATCTGTTCAGGACGCCACCGTCTGACGCCAACCAGGGGCCAGCCGACGCCCACGAATTCCTGCAGGCAGGGGTGAAGGACGTAGTCATCCTCTACAGGAACGATGGGTATGGTGCGGGCCTTGCGAACTCTACTGCGACAAACTTCGTGGCTTTGGGTGGCCATGTCGAGGCGAATATTCCCTTCGACATCTCCACCAGCAACTACGTCCCAGTGCTGGGACAGGTTGACAGTGCCTACAAGGCCGCGGTAGGGAAGTACGGCGCGTCAGCGGTCGCCATCTACGTCGTTTCGTTCGACGAATATGGCCAGATAGCCGTGCAGGCGAACACCAACTTCCCAGACCTCCTCCAGAGCAAGCTGCCTTGGTTCGGAACTGACGGCCAAGGCAATGAAGGGCCTCTGGTCAACTCGACCTATGCCTCCGTCGACGCCCAGACCAGGCTCGTCTCATCCTTCCCAGGATTCTCCAACAGCGCACTGGCTCAAGAGGTATGTGCCGCTCAGTTTGCCGCTCGTAGCACCCTGTGTGACGGGTACACGCTAGGAACCTACGACGACATGTGGCTGTCGGCCCTCGCAATCCTGTATTGCGTGCCTCAGAGTCACTACACAGCGACCCAGAACGGGCCATGCATGCAAGCGTTACTACCTGCCTTGGCAGCAGGGTTCTTCGGGTCCACCGGTGTAACCATCCTCAACACAGCTGGCGATAGGCTGTACGCATCGTATCAGTTCTTCTGCATCGTACCTGGCTCAGGGTCAGGCACGGCGAAGTGGATACTCTGCGGAACCTACGACGGCGCAAGCCAAACAGTAACCTGGATTGTGAAACCAAACGGCATTCCTTAGAAGGGGTTCCAACCCCTTCCCTTCTTTATTGTAATTGGCACCTGCACTCGAAGTTCAAAACGTATCGAAGCACTTCGGGAGTCTGCGTGCCGTAGACGACGTCTCTGTGAACGTGGAAGAAAAGTCTCTGACGATTCTCATTGGCCCCAACGGTTCGGGGAAGACGACTCTGATCAACACGATAGCTGGACTCTACCCCGCCGATGGCGGGAAGGTCTTCCTGCACGGCCAGGAGATAACGAAACTGCCGCCCCACAAGATATACAGGCTGAAGCTGGCGAGGACTTTTCAGATTCCGAGCCTCTTCTGGAACCTCAGCGTCCTTGAGAACGCTGCCGTGGCAGCCAGGGACAACCCTGGTGAAGGGTTTGTGAGGTCTCTGGTGAAGGGGGCGTGGATGAAGAGGGAAACGGAAATCACCGAGAGCGCCTTCAAGACGCTCAAATTGGTGGGCCTGGGCGAAGTGTGGGACCATCCAGCAGTGAGCCTCAGCGGAGGACAGATGAAGCTGCTTGAGATCGCACGCGCAATGATGGGAGGGGCGAAGGTCATCCTCCTCGACGAGCCCATCTCTGGGGTTAACCCCAAGCTCGCCCATGAGATCTTCGGAAAGCTCGTAAGCCTCCGCACAGACCTTGGAATGACCTTCTTCATAATCGAGCATCGGCTCGACATTGCGCTTAGCTACATTGACAGCGTCGTCGCCATGGCCTATGGCAAGGTCCTCGCCGCTGGAAAGCCAGAAGTTGTGATGGCTGACCCACGGCTCATCGAAGCGTACTTGGGTGGATAGATTGCTTCAAGTCGAAGGAGTCTCTTCCGGCTACGGCAACCTTCGCATTCTTCACGAAGTGAACCTGCAGGCCGTTGACAACGAGGTAACCGTCATCGTAGGGCCCAACGGTTCGGGGAAGAGCACCCTCCTGAAGACCATCGCTGGTCTGACCAACGTGTACGAGGGGAGCATCAGCATCGGGGGTCAACCCATAACGAGGCTTGCGCCTCATGAGATTGCGAAAAGGGGGCTCGCCTACCTCCCTCAGACAGAGAGCACTTTTGCGCAGCTGACAGTTGAGGAGAACATCAAGATGGCGGGCTACACAATTCCCAGGGAAGAGATGCCCGGAAGGCTGGAAGGTGTCATGAGGATGTTCCCGCAGATTGAGAAGTACCTGAAGACGAAGGTGCAGAACCTGAGCGGCGGAGAAAGGCAGATGGTGGCCATGACCATGGCGCTCCTCCGCAAGCCTTCGGTGATCATGTTTGACGAACCGACGGCTAACCTCTCTCCCAAGCTTGCGACCCAGGTTCTGCAGACCGTCGAGACCGTCGCCAGGGACCTCGGTCTCACCGTTCTCCTCGTAGAGCAGAACGCGAAGAGGGCGCTCGAGATTGGGGACAAGGCCTTCTTACTTGTTGGCGGAAAGAACGCCTTCAGCGGCAATGCCAAGGACCTACTCTCCCACCAAGAGCTGGCCCGGATGTATCTCGGACTGAAGACCGCGACAGCCTAGGCGACCCGAGATCGCCCAACGGATAAATAAGAAGCGCCGTCGAGCCGGAAATCATTGAGCTTGTCGATCTGCCGGAGGGTGGTCCCCTGCCAATCGAAGACCTGATGTGGGTCGAGAAGTACAGGCCGTCGAGCCTCGACGACCTTGTCGACCAGGAGACCATAAGGCACAGGCTCGCACTCCTACTGCAGAAGAAGCAGCAGCTCCCCCACCTCCTCTTCGCCGGCCCGCCCGGGTGCGGCAAGACGACGACGGCCATGATCATAGCGAGGCAGATTCTCGGCGAGCACTGGCGTGACTACACCCTCTCGCTTAACGCATCCGACGAACGAGGAATCGATGTTGTCCGGGAGAGGATCAAGACCTTCGCCCGCTTCACTGACCGAAGGGAGGGGATACCCTACCGGCTCGTCATCCTTGACGAAAGCGACGAAATGACCTCGGACGGCCAGACGGCGCTCAGGCGGATAATGGAGGAGAACTCGGAACACACTAGGTTCATCCTCGTCTGCAACTACTCGTCGGGAATCATCGAGCCTCTGCAGAGCAGGTGCGCCATATTCCGGTTCCAGAGGCTCGGAGAGGACGCGGTCACAGAGCACCTCAGGGTCATAGCCAAGAAGGAGAAGCTCAAGCCTGCCGGCGACTCGGTCTACGGTGCCATCTACGAAGCTTCACTCGGGGACCTTAGGCAGGCCATCAACCTGATGCAGGCAGCCTCGGCGTCCGGGGAGCTGACCGCCGAATCTGTGAGGTCGGTCTCGGGCGCCAGCGCCAAAGCAAGGGTGGCGGAGGTCGTGGGCGCGGCCATCGACGGAGACTTCGAAGGCGCCAGGGCCAAGATGGTCGAGCTCACCAGGGTCTACGGCATCCCTGAGAGGGACTTCCTGAAGTTCGCCAACGAGGCCCTCGGCTCTCTGAAGGTCCCCGACCTCCCGAAGGCCATATCAATCCTTGCTGAGTACGATTTCCGCCTCGTCCAGGGCGCTCAGCCGGAGCTGCAGCTTACCGCAATGCTCGCGCAGCTCTCGTCACTCAGGAAAAAGGGGGAATAGCTTTGGAACTCACTCTACCGCGCGGGGTCGACGACATCGAGCCGAAACGCTATGCTCTGCAGGCGAGAGTAAAGGCGGCGTTCGAAGAAGTAGCGAGGCTCTACAACTTCCAGCTGATGGAGCCTGCCTCCCTGGAGCATCTGAGCACCCTCAGGGCAAAGAGCGGCGAGGAGATAGACAAAGAGATCTACGCGTTCAAAGACAAGGGCGGTCGCGACGTCGGCCTCCGTTTTGAGATGACGGCAGGGATCACCCGCTACGTGTGTTCTCGGAAGGACCTGAAACTCCCCGCAAAGCTCGCCGCCTCCGGAGGAATCTGGAGGTACGATGAGCCGCAGTACGGCAGGTACAGGTGGTCTCACCAGTGGGACATCGAGATTTTCGGCCCTCCCGCCGTTGAGGCGGACGCCGAAGTGATAGACGCCAGCTCTGCGATCCTACGGCGCGCAGGGCTCTCAGAATTCACCGTCAAGGTAGGGGATAGGCACGTCGTGGAGGAATTCATCAGGAGCAGGACAGGAGTCTCCGACGCCAACAGAGCGTTCGAACTTATGAGGGCGCTGGACAAGGTAGAGAAGAAGTCTGCCGACGAGCTGATGGCAGAGTATGCGGAGAAGGGGTTCGATCGACAGCAGGTAGACGCCCTCCTTGAATTCGGCAGGCTCCACGGCAGACCGGACGATGTCCTGCAGAAGGTCGCTGGACTCGGCTTGAAATCGGCGAAGGAGCTCGAATCTCTGGCCAACATGCTGGACTCCCGCGGAGTCAAGAACGTCGAATACAACATGAGCATCGTCAGGGGTATCGACTACTACACAGGCATAGTCTTCGAGGCCACGGACAAGAAGAACCCTCGGCTCGGATCCCTCTTCGGAGGGGGGAGGTACGACTCCCTCACGAAGATCTTCGGCCGCCCTGAGCTCTCGGCGACGGGCGCCGCTGGAGGCATCGAGAGGATTGCCATGTCCATATCCTCTCAGGCCCGGCCCCCGGAATTGCTGGTCTATGTCGCAGTGGCAGGGAGCCAGCTCCTCCCTCATGCGTTGAAGGTCCAAATGGCGCTGAGGGAGAGCGGCATTCCCTGCGACCTATCACTGCAGGCAAAGCCACTTTCCAAGCAGATGGAGGACGCCAGCCGCATGGGAGCCCTGTGGACGGTCATAATAGGAGAGAGGGAAAGGAAGGCCGGCGCGGTGACTCTGCGGGACATGACCAGCCGAAAGGAAGACTCCATCTCCCTCGACGAAGCCATCCGGCGCATCCTTCACGCTTCCTGAAACAGCATAATCTTTAATCCAAGGCCTCCGATGAATGGCGCACAGGAATGGAAAGAGCAATCGTTCTGGTGAACCTGAGCCCGGGAACCGAAGAGGCGAGCATCAACGCCCTGAAGGGGATGGCAGGGATAACCTCGGTCTACCAACTCTACGGGCTGTACGACCTCCTGGTCATGGTCGAAGGCCCGGACGATGCAACGGTCAAGTCCATAATCGCCGACAACCTGAGGTCGAAGGCTGGCGTGGTCTCCACCATCACGATGAAGATACTCACTTAGGCGTCAAGATTTTATTGTGACTTCTGGCGACCGCATTCGTTGTCGCCCAGGATTCTAGTCACGGGCGCTGCTGGACAGATAGGGTCCGAGCTCGTCGTCGCGCTGAGAAGGCGGTTTGGCGACAGGAACGTTGTGGCCACAGATAAGGCGGTCACTAGGTCGCAAGTAGCGCCAGGGGTCTTGGAGCAGCTAGACGTCATGCACCTCTCCTCCGTCGAAAGGGCGATCAAGTCTCACGATGTCGACACCGTCTACCATCTCGCCGCGATACTCTCCGCCGTGGGGGAGACAAACCCTGACCTCGCCTGGGACGTCAACATGGCCGGCCTCAAGAACATCCTGGACGCGTCAACCAAGCTCGGCGTCCGCAGGGTTTTCTGGCCGAGTTCAATTGGAGTCTTCGGCCCGAGCACCAGGAAGGACCGTGCTCCACAGGAGACGGCACTGAACCCGACGACGATGTACGGGGTGACCAAGGTGTCCGGGGAGCTCCTGACAGAGTACTACTACCTCAAGTACGGCTTGGACGTGAGGAGCGTGCGGTTCCCGGGTCTGATCAGCAGCGAAGCCAAGCCCGGCGGTGGGACCACCGACTACGCCGTCGAGATATTCTACTCTGCAATTCAGAGCGGGAGCTATACCTGCTTCCTTCGCAGAAACACCGTTCTTCCTATGATGTATATGCCCGACGCCCTCCGGGCGGCCATGGAGCTGATGGACGCAGACGCTAAGATGGTGAAGCTACACACAGGGTACAACATCGCCGCCATGAGCTTCTCCGCCGGGGAGCTCGCGGCCGAGATTCGGAAGCATGTCCCCGAATTCAGGGTCACCTTCTCCCCTGACTCGCGCCAAGCCATCGCCGACTCCTGGCCGAGGTCGGTCGACGACTCAGCCGCCAGAAGGGACTGGGGGTGGAGGGAGGAGTACGACCTCCCGAGCATGGTCACAGACATGCTCGAAAAGCTCCAGCGGCGGCCAACAGCAGGACAAAAGACGTTTAACTCCAAGGCGGGCGTCGCTTCACGGCAGCGTTGAGAAACCCAACATCCTTCCTCAGACAGGAGTACGAAGACCTGGTCCGCCAGGAGCTGGACTGGAAGCTCAGGGTCCTCGGAGGGCCGAGCGCGCCCTGGTGCATGGTGGACGGCAAGAAGGTCCTCATGTTCTGCTCGAACAACTACCTGGGGCTCTCGAACCATCCTAAGCTCAAGGCGGCAGCAATCGCCGCGGTGGAGACCCACGGCGCAGGCTCAGGTTCGGTCCGTCCCATCGCCGGGACCATGGACATACACATCGAGCTGGAAAAGCGGCTCGCGAGGTTCAAGGGGGCAGAGGCTTCCCTGGTCTATCAGACGGGGTTCGCGGCCAACGCCGGGCTCATACCCCAACTCGCCGGGAAAGGGGATCTGATAATCAGCGACGAGCTGAACCACGGGAGCATCATCGACGGGGTGAGGCTTTCACAGGCTGACAGGATGGTGTACAAACACGCGGACACCTCCGACCTCGCAAAAGTGCTGCAGGAGGCGGAGAAGGTTACACCCGCCTACAGGCGAATCCTGATAGTCACCGACGGGGTGTTCTCCATGGACGGGGACATCGCGCCGCTCGATAGAGTCGCCTCCCTCGGCAGTGAGCACGGGGCCATGGTCTACGTGGACGACGCCCATGGCGAGGGCGTCCTGGGAGAGGGCGGGAGAGGGATTGTCTCGCACTTCAACCTCCCGAGGGACAGGGTCCAGGTCGAGATGGGCACCTTCTCGAAGGCATTCGGGGTAGTCGGGGGCCACGTCTCCGGCTCAAGGGACCTGATCAACTTCGCCTACAACAAGTCGAGGACATGGCTTCTGAGCGGGTCGCATCCCCCCGCTGTGGCTGCGGCCTGCCTGGCTGCCGTCGACGTGCTCGAGCACGAGCCCCAGCACGTCCAGAGGCTCTGGGAGAACACCCGCTATTTCAAGAAGGCCATGGTTGACCTCGGCTTTGATATCGGAAGGAGCGAGACCCCCATCACCCCTGTGATGGTGGGGGAGAGCGGAAAGGCGAAGAAGCTGAGCTCAAGGCTCTTCGAGCTCGGAGTGTTCGCGCTTCCCATTGTCTANCCCGATGGTCGCCCAAGGGAAAGCGAGGATCAGAACCATAATGAACGCCGCTCTCACGAAGGACGATCTAGACTTCGCCATAAGGTCATTCGAGACCGCGGGGAAGGAGCTCGGCATAATCCCTGCGCGTGGTTAGGTCGGTCCGATGACCTACAAGTTCCTCCCCGACGTGGCGCTCGCCGACATCGCCTTCGAGGCAGAAGCGGACAGCGTTGAGGGGCTCTTCGAATCCTGCGCGCTCGCCATCACAGACATAATGGTGGATCCGGAGACCCTCCGCCCATCTGTCGTGAGGAAGTTCGTCCTTGAGGCGCCCGACCTCGACAGGCTCCTCTACGACTTCCTGACTGAGCTGATCGTCGTGAAGGACGTCGACTCGTTGCTCTTCGGGAAGTTCGAAGTTGAGGTGAAGCCCGACGTCCCTTCGTTGAAGGTCAGGGCAAGAGGCGAAGCCATCGACAGGGAGCGTCATCGCCTGAGAAACGATGTCAAGGCTGTCACCATGCACCTCTTCGGCATCAGGCAGGACGCCAAGAAATGGAGGACGACGGTCGTCCTCGACATCTGAGCGCCAAACGCTTAAAGTATCAAACCGGAGGCAGCCGAGTTTCAAGGTCGAGGCACTTGCCAATACCCGCTGCTGTCAACCAGGTCTCAGAGGTAGCCTGGGAGATACCGACGTCCTACAAGCCCGGGATGAACGTTCCCGCCCGCATCTACGCCAACAGGAAACTCCTTGAGAACATGGACTCGGGAGTGATTGAACAGGCGACCAATGTCGCGTGCCTTCCGGGAATAGTCAGATACTCCTACGCCATGGCCGACGCCCACTGGGGGTACGGCTTCCCGATCGGCGGGGTGGCCGCCTTCGATACAGAAAAGGGGGTGATATCGCCAGGAGGGGTGGGATTTGACGTCAACTGCGGCATGCGCCTCATCAGGACGAACCTGCACTATTCAGAGGTCAAACCAAGGGTCAAGGAGCTTGTAGACCTCATTTTCAACCTCGTTCCCGCCGGAGTGGGCGTAAAGGGGTCCCAGAACTTCACCCAGTCGCAGATGGGGGACATCACTTCCCTCGGAGTCCGCTGGTGCGCCGAGCACGACCTAGCCTGGGACGACGACCCCGTACACGTCGAAGAAGGGGGTTTCATCAAGGGGGCCGACATATCGAAGGTGAGCCGCCAGGCGATAAGCCGCGGCGTCAGCCAATTCGGAACCCTCGGCTCCGGGAATCACTACCTGGAGATTCAGGTCGTCGACCCGGAGAGGTACCTCGACCGCGAGCTGGCCAGGGAGTTCGGCATCGTCCACGATGACCAGGTGATGGTCATGATCCACTGCGGGAGCAGGGGGTTCGGCCATCAGATCTGCTCCGACTATCTTCGTACCTTCGAGTCGGGGATGAGGCGCTTCGACATTCAGGTGAGGGACAGGGACCTCGCCTGCCTACCCTTCGATTCGAAGGAGGGCCAAGACTACTACTCGGGCATGGTCTGCGCAGCCAACTTCGCCTTCGTGAACAGGCAGATTATAGTGAACAAGGTCAGGGAAGCTTTCTCGCACGTCTTCCACAAGGACGCAGAAGCCCTTGACATGCACCTGATCTACGACGTCTGCCACAACGTGGCGAAGGTGGAGACGCACACCTACGACGGCACCAAGGCCAAGGTCCTGGTGCACAGGAAGGGCGCCACCAGAAGCTTCGGACCCGGACACCCGGACATCCCGGCGCCCTACCGGGAGATCGGCCAGCCAGTGATCATAGGCGGCTCCATGGAGACCGGCTCCTACCTGCTCGTAGGCACTCAGAAGGCCATGGAGGACACCTTCGGGTCCACCGCACACGGCTCGGGCCGCACCATGTCGAGGACGGCTGCGAAGCGCGAGGTCAGAGGAGCAGAGCTGCAGAGGAAGATGCTTGAGAGGGGGATCTACGTGAAGGCTGCCACGATGGACGGACTCGCGGAGGAGGCCGGCATGGCGTACAAGGACATTTCAGAGGTGGTAGAGACCATGGACAGGGCGGGCATCTCGAAGAAGGTCGCGGCTTTGAGGCCTGTCGGGAACATCAAGGGGTGACCGGTTCTTGACCCTCCACTTCCCATCCGACCCGGTAGGCCTGTTTGTCTATCTGGTCGGCCTGTTGATTCTATGGTTCATCGTCTCTATTCCAGTCTACTTCGCAGGCAAGTTGCTCAAGGGTGGCAGGGCGAGCTTCGGCAGCGCCCTCGGCGCGACCCTGGGCGGCGTCATAGTCTACTGGTTGGTCTTCTCCGTAATTGCTTACTTTCTGGGAGCCGTGATCGGACCCGCTGCCGGAGCCCTCGCTCTTGTCGTCGGGCTCCTCGCCTGGCTCGCGGTGTTCCGAGCGGCCTTCAGCACTTCTTGGTTCGGGGCCATAGGCATCGTGATAGTGGCCTGGCTGATCCTCCTCGTGTTCGACTTCTTGCTTACGACGCTATTCGGCGTGAAGTTCCCCGACTTCTTCCCGTTCTAGCCAATGTAGCCCGGTCGCTGTTCGCGGCCCGGCTGCGGCGCCGTCTCCCTTGACTGCTCGGCCATCGCCTGCAGCTGGCTTATCACCTTCTGGGTCTCCTCAGCCTTCTCCTCGAGTTTCGACGTGTCTATGGGCAGCTCTACGACCTTCGAGAGGAGCTCCAGCACGGCCTTGGAAGCTCCGGCGTCCACGACGTAGCCTGAAGTCTCCCCAAGGAGGCACGCCCCTTCGAGTCCCCTGAGAGCGGCCATTCCTATGAGGAGCCCGTTCATTCCGCTTATCCCTCCGTCCTTCATCAGGGTGACTCCCTTGTCTTTCAGCACCTCGGTCATCCCCTTTGAGGTCCCCGCGCCATAGACCCTCGGCGAGTTGGAGAACGACCCTGTGATGTAAGCCGCGAGAGTGTACACCTTCTTCACCCCGCACCGGCCTGCGAACCTTACGACCGCGTCGGAGAGCGCATACTCCCCCTCAGACGTGGTGGGCTGGGCGTCGGCAGTGAAGACAAAGAGGCTCCTCCCTCCCATGGTCGGGGCGTAGAACAACTCCCCCTTCGGCGGGTCGACGGTGCCGTCCTCCTTCACGCTCACCTGCGGCGGGAAGCTTGAGCTCGTGTATTCTGCTACCTTCCTCAGCTTGAATTCGCTGACGAGATGGTCGGCCGCGAGCTTTCCAACATAGCCGCTCCCCGGGAGGCCGCAGACCAGGACGGGACCTTCCGCTTCGGGGACTTCGAACACGCGCTCGCTCACGATGCCGTCCGTCATTCCTTCTTTTTCCTCCCCAGCTTCTCGCTGAGGTCGACGAGTTTGCCCTGGTCCATCACTCTTATCGACGTGTTCAGCCTAAACCTCAGCCCCAGCTCCCTGAAAATAGAATAGAGCTCCCCGCCGGCTATCTTGTCCGTAAGCCTCCCATCCCTAATCATGCCGGCAAGTTCCTTGACCAGCCTCTCCGTCTCCTGGGGGAAGAACGAATAGGCGGCGGCGAGCACCTCGTCCCCCCTGTCGTACAGCATCCCCTCCACCACTTCCCTGTCCGTTTTCTCGACCTTGGGCTGGGGGGCAGACTCCCTGATGCGCCTCTTCATGGCCTCCAGCTTCCTTCGTTCGATGAGCTTGAGGTCTGCGTCTTCCTCCATGGCTTTCAGCCCACCCGCTTTCGTCGCCATAAAACGATTGCTCACTAGTGGCGACCGCGGGTCGCCAAGGTCACGGCGAGCAGGAGCATCACCCCTCCCACGACCGTCGCCGCGGCCAGAGTCTCGCCGAGTATGAGCACTCCCCCAACAGCGCTCACCGCCGGGACCAGGTAGAGCTGAACCCCGAGGCTGGAAAGGGTCTGCCTGGATACCAGGGTGTAGAAGATGAGGTTGGCGACGACTGTGCTGAGTACCGCGAGGTAAAGGACCGATGCCCACCCGGTGGCAGACAGCTTCTCAGCCTGCTGGAGGGTCCCCTCGGACAATAGAGGGAGGAGTATCGCAGTCCCGAGGAAGGCCGACCAGGCGGCGACAGGGAAGGGCCCGTACTTTGTCGTCAGAGGTTTCGAGGCGACGGTGAACACACCGCTTGACAAAGCTGCGACCACCACCAGAAGCGGCCCCTCAAGGGTCGTAGAGTTCAGGGAAATGTCCGGGCTCGCGATCAGCGCGGAGCCGGCTACGGCCAGGACCAAGGCCGCCCAGAGCCTGGTTCGTATCTTCTCATGCAGGACAGCAGCGGAGAGGAGCACGGTCGTCAGAGGCGCAAGTGAAATCAGAAGCCCCGCTAGGGAGGCGTCCACCTGCTTCTCGGCAGTGTTGAGCGAAAGATGATAGATCACCACGCTCGTCAGCGCCACGACTAGCAGCCGCGGGATGTCCCTCCTCTCGAACTTCGCCTTTGGCCTAACCACAAATGGATAGATAACAAGAAACCCGAGGCTCACTATCAACCAACGCAGCAGGGTCAGGTTGACTGCCGCGAGCTCGAAGTCGGCCTGCCTGATGGCTACGAAAGCAAGCCCCCAGATGATGGAGAGGGGAGCTATGAGGACGTATCCTCTTAGGTTGACCAACCTCGGCCATCCAGACTGCTTCGCTTTAAGCGACTTGTTTGGAAATCGGCCGTCGCCCTAGGGCTGGGTTATCTTGATACTCAGAGTGGGGCAGCTTGTCTCGCACGCCATGCAGAAGATNACAGTCCATCTCCCGCACCGGCTCTGACTTGTCTGACCTGTACTGGTCCCACTCCGGGGTCCCCTGTTCGATAATCTTGTCCTTCCCTGTGCCGGCCTGACCTGGGTTCAGGTTCCATTCGAACACGAACACGGGGCAGACGTCCATGCACACGCCGTCGGCCACGCACGACTCCCAATCCACAGCGACCTGTGTCCCGTGGATGCCGTTGGATGTCGGGTAGGGCTTTCCCTCTCCGTCCATCCTAGACATTCCCTGGGCCCTGACCTTGTGGCCGCTGTGCTCGCCAGTGACCGGGTACTGATCAGGTTTCGACAAGAAGCTCGGGTCGATCGGCGCGGACTTGTAACCTACATCACGAGTCATGATTGATGAAACGCGTCCCTTCAGGCAGTTATAAGGTTAGTCGTCACTTTTCAGGACTTCGAATGTTCCGTCCGTCATCAACCTGTAAACGGTGACGGGCTTGGTGGTAAATATCCCAACCTCCGCAACGCCCGGCGTTGACCTGACCTTCATCTCGAGAGTGGCCGGGTCCTCAACCGGCTCGAAGAGGGTGTCGAGAATCAGGTTCCCGTTCTCGGTGAAATACGGATACCCCTTTGGCATCAGCCTCTCCTCGGGGACGCCCCCGAGCATCGAAAGCTTCACCTTGGCGCTCTCCCTTGCCATCGGGTAGACCTCTACCGGGACCCTCACCCCGTTCTCGCAGAGCTTGTTCACGAACTTGCTCTCCGCAGCGACGATAGCTACGCGTTTCGCGCTCCCCATCACCACCTTCTCGCGAAGGAGTGCGCCCCCGCCCCCCTTGATCATGTTGAGCCGTGAATCCACCTGGTCTGCTCCGTCGACCACGAGGTCGACCGACCCGCGAAACGGCATGAGATCGATGCCGCACCTGGAGGCTACGAGCTCGATCTGGGTCGAAGTGGGGACCCCGCTGAGCGATTTCACCTTCGGCAGGGCTATGGGCGAGAGCTCCTCAAGAAGCATGGCGACTGTGGACCCGCTCCCGAGACCCAGGGTCATCCCGGGCGTCATGTTCTTGGCAAGGTCCCGGGCCACGCCTTTGAGAGCGTCCCTTAATCGGTCCATCAGTTTTCCTGCTGCTTCTTTTCTATGTCTATCTGTTCAAGTCGGGCGAGCTCTCCCATCACGTCGTCCATTATCTCCTTCCTGCGCCTCTCCGCCTCGGTCAACTCGGACTTCGCCCGCTTCTCGACTACCTTCTCGAGCTCTGTCCCCTTCTCCACCTTGGGCGCAGCCTCCTTCTTGACAGGCGGGGCCGCGGCCGGCCCGAGTCTCTGCCTCGCCACATCGAGCCTGGCCTCGATGTTCTGGATCTTCCCCTCGAAGAGCGAAACCAGGTCGTTCCTCAACCCCTCCAGCTCCCCGACTTCCACGATGAGCTCCACGTCCTTCAGCTTTGACTGCAGGTCTCTGATCTGGTCGCTGTACCGCTTCGATATCATCTCACGCTCCTCCCGGGTAATCCTCCCTTCGGTCTCGGCCTCGTAGAGCTTCATCATGGCCGACGACAGGAGGTCCCGCTCCACCATTATGGTCCTCATCTCCCGTCTCGACTTCTCCAAATCAGCCGAAGTCACCATCGACTCCCTGGCGTGTTCCCCAATCTCAGGCCTGGGAACCACGACCTTCTCCGACTTCGGCCTCGAATAGAAGATGAAGCGGACGGCCAGTCCACCAAGGACGAGCCCTGCGGCCACGCCGACAAGGCCCGTCAGAACATCGACCATGCAGGCTATTCCTTGCGTGCGCTACTGCGCCGTCGGTATAAAAGTAGATTTCGCCTGTCAGCTGGGAGGCGGGGAGATCATGATTATGTTGTCCCCCCTGACGATGAGCGTCCCAAGGGAGCTTGACTGGCCGTCTTCGGTGACCTCCTCGGCTTTCTCGAGGGAGAGATTCATGTGCTGGTCAAATCCCTGCAGGTTTCCTCGGATTACCTTCCCTCCCTTTAGCTTGATGAGTACGACCTTCCCCATGCTCGTCTCGAGTTCCTTTACAGCCATGTCTACGGACAAATGCTTCCCTTAAGCCGGCCTCTCGGATTCGTTTATTTAAGCAGTCCATGTAATCAGGCCAGTTGAAGAGGTGGGTCCTCTCGAGGCGCGACTCGGGCGAAATGATTTCGAGCATCGAGTCGGCCCTGGGCCTGAACCTCAATCTTCCAAAGTCCGCACAGGCTCAATGCGTCGAGCCCGAGGAAGGGGCAGTCTTTGTTGAGCTCGATGGTTACGAATTCGTGAAGGCTGGCGACGCCTTCTTCCCATTCCTCGGTTCTGCGGCCACCCTGGCCCTCTTCCCGTCTGCCACTGTCGACGAGGGAGCCATCAAGTTCATGCTGAACGGCGCCGACGTCATGCGGCCCGGGATCAGGAAGTTCGACGACTGGGGCGCGGCGGGGAAGATGGTGGTCGTCAGAGAGGAGAAAAAGGGACGGGCCATAGCCGTTGGTACTTCGATGGTGACAGGCTCAGAGGCGCAGGGGATGTCGAAGGGAGGGTGCATCAAGAACCTCCATCACGTCGGAGACAGGTATTGGACCCTCCACAAGTCGCTCTGACCGGGCTCCGAAGCTCAGTTTCAGAGACCCCTCCCCGCTTATATTCTGAGAACGAAATCAGGCATCTCTGAACAAAACTCTACAACTCGGTCTAACTAATTCAAACCCATCATAGTATTGCAGGAGCGCCCTACGCTTAATAATAGGCAAAGGCTCAAGGAGAAACAACTCAGAAATGTCTGATGTGATGCAAGAGAGGAAGATGGAAGGGAAGACCAAGGAGATCCTTCTGAAGGCCCTCGCCCTGAGGAGCATCGAGGACATACCAAAGATACAGGAGGACGTCACCAACAAGACCATTGTGATCCTAAAGGTGACCCCGCTGGCCCAGAAGAGCCTCGAGGAGCTGAAATCCTCCGTGGAGCAACTCTACGAGTTCGCAACATCTGTGGGGGGAGACATAGCTAGGCTAGGCGACGAGAGGGTCGTCATCACCCCGCCGGGCGTCAAAATCTGGCGCGGGCTGCAGTAGGTCTCGTCTAGTAGACGCGTATCGCTTCCTGCACAGCAGGATGTATCGCAGGGATTCTGTATATCCTCTGAATCGAGTAGGCAAGGTTCTCCGTCTTCCGCTTCTCCCCGTGGTTCACGAGGACCAGCTGCAGCTTGGGCCTGACCTTGCCGACGAACCGAATGATCTGGTTGTAATCGCTGTGGCCGCTGAACCCTTCGATCTTCTGGACTGCAGCCTCCACATCTACAATCTTGATCTTGCCGCTTTGGTCCATGAGGCTCGCCTGGCTCCCCCCGTCGAGGACCCTCCGCCCGATGGTCCCCTGGACCTGGTACGACACGAACAGTATCTTGTTCTTGGGGTCGGGCGCAAGATGCTCGAAGTAATCGAGGACCGGCCCCCCCTCGAGCATGCCGGACGTCGCCATGATGATGGCCGGACCCTCTCGGTACGCTTCCTCCCTGTCGGTGGGGTGTTCAATCTCCGTGAAGTACTCTGACTTGAAAGGGTTCACTCCTTCGTCCAGGATCCTGGACCTCAGGTCGCGCGCCAGGTAGTCCGCGTAGGACACGTGAATCGCAGTCGCCTCGGAGATCATTCCTTCAGTGAAGACGGGCGCCTCGACCAAGACCTTGTTCCTCATGTACTGGTCGATGACCAGCAGGATCTCCTGAGCCCTGCCCACTGCCGGGATGGGGATGAGCACCTTCCCTCCAGCCTTTAGCGTCCCGTTGATCGCGTTCACGAAGTTCATTTCGACCTCTTCGCGGACCGGCATGATGTCCTCCTTGGCGCCGTAGGTGCTCTCCGTGATGAGGGTCTCGACGCGCGGATAGTTCCAGGTCGCCGAGTCGAAGAGCTGGGTCCTGCCGTACTTGTAGTCCCCTGTGTAGACTATGTTGTGTGCCCCTTCGCCAATGTGGAGGTGGACAGTCGCGGACCCGAGGATGTGACCTGCGTTGTTGAAGACGAGCTTGATGTCGGGCGATATGTCTGTGACCATGCCGTAGGGAAGCGTAATCGCGTGCTGGATGACGTCCCGGATGTCCTTCTGGTCGTAGATGAGCCTCCCCCCTTCTATCTGTGCTATCTTCACGAAGTCGTTTTGGAGCAGGGTCATCAGGGGGAGCGTGGGTTCGGTGCAGTAGACCGGACCGTCATAGCCGTACTTGTACATAGCAGGCAGGAACCCCATGTGGTCGAGGTGAGAGTGGCTGATGACTATGGCGTCCAGGTCTCGGGGGGAGATGTCGGCCCAGTCCAACCTCGGGTATGCGTCCCAGGTGTTCCTCGAACCGGGGTGTATCCCGCAGTCGAGCATGACCTTGCTCTCTGCCGTCTCGACGAGTATGCACGACCTCCCGACCTCCTGGAACGAGCCCAGGGTCTTTATTGTGACGTGCTCCTCGGCCGCCATCCTCGGCCTGAATATCGCCTCCCCGAGCTCCTTCAGGAACTTTTCCCTTGCCTCGCTCCCGGATTTGAGGGCGAAGTACACGTTTTGAATCGCCGTCGATTTGATGTGAGGTGCCTTTCTCACCTTGACCTTCCAGCCCGTCTGGTCCATGGCGTTCCCAAGGTCGAAGCCAGCCTCCTGCGAAAGGGCCTTCGGGTTCTCCGCCTCAACCGTGATCTCTCCCAGGGCGTCGTCGAAGAAGTAGTTCGACACCCCGGCCTCCGGCGGGAACAGCCTCTCGAGCGCAGTCCTCGCTTCGTTCTCAGGCTTGCGTATGGACTTCTCGGTCCGAGTGACTACCCTCTTCTTCAGCGAGTTCACAATCTCTGAGATCACGTAGCTGTTCTTGTGCAGGTACGCTGGGTTCTTCGTATACAGGGCTATCCTGGGACCCTCGTACTCTATGCGGGTGATCTGAGCCTCCGCTGGGATATTGTTCAGAATAGCGCTCATCAGGCTCACGCCGTTGGCTTTCTGTTCCAAGACTAATTTTCAGTTGTAAACTGAGACAGGAGCTTGTCCTTCTCCTGCTCAGAGAGCTCCCTGAACCCATCCTTGTCCAGGATGGCCACGTCGAAGTGGTCGCCGGTAGCCACGTTCCGGCGCGTAGCGGCTATGATCGCCTTCGCGGCCAGCGGGTACGCCTTGGCCGCGGTCACCCCCTCTTTGAACTCCGCCTCCAGGATGCCGTACGCAACCGGGGAGCCGCTCCCTGTGGAGATCATCTTCTCCTTGTTCATCGACCCGAAGAAGTCGACGTTGTAGAGCGACCCGCCGCTCGAATCGACGCCGCCCACGAGGACGTCGGCGATGAACGGGTACAGCCTCGAGGAGAAGAGCACGTTTGAGACGACCTGGGCCGCGGCCTTGACTGGCATCGGCCTCCCCTTCTCTATCCTGTACAGGTTGGTGTAATACTTGAGGGTGTCAACGACATTCTGGGCGTCTGCCACACCGCCTGAGATCGTCATGGCGATGTTGTCGTCAATCTTGAGGAGCTTCTTCCCCCTCTTGTGGGCGATGAANCCCGCCGGCTGTAACCCTCGTGTCGGTGGCCAGGACCACGCCGTCTGAGCAGACGAGCCCCACAGTGGTCGTTCCATGGTAGGTCGCGGAGGCTACCGTCTTCCGACCCACTTGATTGAAATCTCTTGACATTAGGTCCAACAAACCTCTCGAGAACGGACAGAATCGGCGTGACCCTGTTACTTATTTAATCTTTCGAAGGATGAAGCAAAGTCTGCGCCCCTCTCATGCTGCAGTGGGCTTAAATCACTACTGGAGGGGTCGCACAACGTGGACGCCGGCTACCACCTGATGGAGCTCCCCACGAAGGTGCTCATCGGCCAGGGGGTCATCTCCATGCTTGGAGACTTCGTACAGGAGTCAGCCGAAGGGAAGGGAGTGGTCATATCTTCAGGCTCAAACGTGACATCCAAGGTCAAGCGGGCGGTCGACTCTGCCCTCGGGAGCAGACCAGTCTGGGTCGAGGTCACAGCCGCCGACGTCCAGAATGTGGAGGCGGTGATGGCTGCCGCATCCGGTTCCGGGTGCATCGTGGGCGTGGGGGGCGGCAAGAGCGTGGACGTGGGGAAGCTGGCTGCCTTCAGGTTACATCTCCCCTTCTACTCGGTCCCGACAAGCGCTTCGCATGACGGGATCTCGAGTCCTTTCGCCTCGCTGAAAGGGCTGGACAGGCCGTACTCGCTCATGGCCAAGCCTCCTGTCGGCATTCTCGCCGATATCGACGTGATTGCATCCGCGCCAAGACGCTTGCTGGCATCTGGTTGTGGCGACCTCGTGTCGAAGCTGACTGCCGTAAAGGATTGGCAGCTGGCGCATAGGGTGACCGGGGAGTACTACGGGAGCTACTCTGCGAGCCTCGCCCTCATGAGTGCAGAAGTCGTCATCGAGCGGTCTAAGACCATCGCGAAGTTCGGGAAGGAGGCAGTCAGAGACCTCGTGGAGGCTCTGATAAGCACCGGCGTGGCGGCGGGGATTGCAGGGAGCTCGAGGCCCTGCTCGGGCTCTGAGCACCTCTTCAGCCACTATCTCGACATGGTGGCTCCCGAAGCCGGGCTCCACGGGGAGAAGTGCGGCATAGGCACGATAATGATGGCCAAACTCCATGGCGCTGACTGGCGGAAAGTGAGGGCCGCTCTGCAGAACGTCGGCGCCCCCATCAAAGCCTCACAGATTGGGGTCGACGACTCGGCAGTAGTCGAGTCCCTAGTGAAGGCCAGCTCCATACGCCCCGACAGGTATACGATACTTTCGAGGAAGAAACTAACGGCGAAGAGCGCTGCCACTCTGGCCAGGTCGACCGGAGTGATTTAGGCCGTCTGGGCGGGAGCTTCAGCTTTCCTCTTCCGGGGTCTGGTCGCAGGCACCTTCTCCGCCTTGGGCTCCTCCTTCTTCGGCTGCGCCTTTTCGTTGTTGAACTTCTCGACGAAGGTCAGGTCCGCGACGCTCGGGACGAACTTGAAGACGTCGTTGGAAATCCCCCTCTTGATTATCTGGAGACCTTCGACGAGGAACAGGTCTTCCGGTATCGTGACCATGACCGCGTTATTCGTCATTTCGAACCCTACCTTGCCGCCCTCTCCGGCGAGCCTTCGGTCTATCAGAGCCCTGACCTTGTCCTGGTCACTCTCAACCCTCCTAAGCACTTCGAAGTCGTAGACTATCGACTTCCCTGCGAGCCTGTGGTTGAAGTCAACCTGGGCCCTGCCCGAGCCGATGAACCTGACGATGCCGACTCGGTTGTCGATGTCGACAGAATCCCCGACTGTGAGCTCGTGCTCTCTCTCGCCGAACTTGCGCAGCGGGATCATCCTGAGTTGCGTCGGGTCCCGGTTCCCGAATGCCTTGTCGGGCGACAGCTCGATCTCCTTCTTGTCCCCGACCGAGAGCCTCTGCACCTCGGCGTCCAGCCCCGAGATGAGCCACCCTTCGCCGACAGCCACCAGGCGCGGCTCATACTTCCTCGAGTCTTCGTAGATCTTGAGCTTCTTTGCCTCTTCCTCTATGGTGGACTCGATTCCCTCCCCGGTGTCCTTCACCCGAGCGGTGTAGTTGGCGAAGATGAGCGTGCCTTTCTCTAGCGTCATGGCTTTCGACCAGCCTCTTTGTTGGGTTTATAGCCTTTCGTCAGTTTCGGAAACTTGCCATCGTCTCATCTATGGCCTTCAGAGTGGTGTTCACGAATCCCTCGTTGATCTGCCCCATGCACCCGACCCTGAAGACCTTCCCCTTGAATGGGCCGAAGCCGCCGGCGACCACTACGCCCTTGTCTTGAGAGAGAGCCTTCCTGAACTTGGAGTCGTCAACACCGGGCGGGTAGTAGGATGCGATTACTGTCTTGGAGCGAACCCCCTTCTCCGCCACTGGTTTCAGCCCCTGGGCAGCAAGACCATCGTATATGAGGGCCGACATCCTGTCGTGCCTCTTCACCCGATTGGCGAGCCCCTCCTCGAGTAGCTCAGTCAGGGCCTCGTCGAGTGCATAGTAAAGAGGCAAGGCGGGAGTGAACGGGGTCTCCCCGTTGGCGGCGTACTCCAGGTACCTGGGGATTTCGAAGTACCTGGTCTTCGGGGGCGAGGTCTTCAGGAACTCAGCTACCCTTTTGCCAACTGACAGGAGCGCGAGCCCAGGAGGAGCGGCTATGCACTTCTGGCTCCCCGTTACGCACATGTCCACCCCCCACTTGTCGACTGGAATCGCATAACCCCCCAGGCTGGAAATCGCATCAATGACTGCGAAGGCACCCTTGTCTCTGGCGTACCTGGTTGCCTCCTCGACGTATGGAGCGGCCACCCCGGTGCTGGTCTCGTTGTGGACGAGGAACATGGCCTTCACCTTCCCAGCCCCGTCAAAGGCCGCCTTGAGCTGCTCGAGGCTGGGGACCTTCCCAAAGTCCGAGGTTACCCTGACCGCCCTCCCACCCGCGAGGTCTACTGTCTCCGCCAGCCTAGTGCTGAACTCCCCGAAGACAGGGACTATGGCGGTGTCCCCCGGCCTTATCAGATTCCAGACAGCTGCTTCTACCCCGCCCGTTCCGGAGGATGAAAGGACCACGACATCTCCCTCTGTTTGAAACAGACGCCTTGTCTTCTCCAGGACTCCCTTGCCCAACTCCCTGAAGGCTTCCCCTCGGTGATTGATGATCGGCCTGAGCATTGCCTTCATTACTCGGTCCGAAACGTTGGTCGGTCCTGGGAGCATGATCAGCTTCTGCTTGTCCATGCTCTTACCCCTTCAAGTCCTTCCGCATAAGCGCTCTGACCCTCTCGACACCGCCGAACTTCTTCACCCATATGGCCACCTGAGGGGGGACCAGGCTCTCCCAATCCTTCCTTTCCAGGATTCTGTCCCTGACGTTCGTTGCCGAGTACTTGCTCCTGTCAAGGTAGGGGACCGCCCTCACCTCTATTCCTTCATTCTTGAAGAGGGAGAAGGTCAGGGCGTCGTTGGTGAACACAATGTCGAACTCAGGGACCATCGACTCCACGGTCGAGACCCAGAGTGAGTGCGAATCAGCGTCAGGGATAGGGATGGCCATCCACCTCGCTGGGTCGACGCCGTTGCCGTCCAGCGCGCTCTTGATCATGGTAATCCTCTCGGCAGCGGTGAAGGGGTTGTCCCTTTCATGGCTCCTCTGTGCGGAGCCGACGACGACGTAGAGATAGTTGACTCGCGTCATGGCGTACTTCACTGCCTTGAGGTGGCCAAGATGGAATGGCTGAAAGCGGCCCACGAGGAGACCGACTCGCATTGCCTTCTCGATTTCGCCGGCCGGCGTGGGCTATTTAAAATGAGACGCGCCATCTCTTAAACTCCCGTTCTTTCACGCCGGGCCGTGGAGTTCATCGAAGTAGACGGCTCCAGGGGAGAGGGGGGCGGCCAGATTCTGCGAACCGCCGTCGCCTTCTCCGCCATTCTTCGGAAACCCGTCCGGGTTTCAAATATCAGGGCAGGCCGATCTGAGCCAGGTCTCAAGAGGCAGCACGTTTCGGCGCTAGGCGTCCTGAGCCGGGTCTTCGGCGGCGAACTGACCGGGGCGGTCGAGGGCTCGTCTGTGGTCTCGTTCAACCCGTCAGTGCCGCGGCCCAGCTCCATCTCTATCGACATGGGCACGGCTGCGAGCATTACCCTCGTCCTCCAGGCGGTGGTGCCTGCGGTCGCGTTGAACCGGGTTGGCCTAAAGCTGGGACTCACTGGGGGCACAGATGTCCCCTGGAGTCCAACCTACGACTACTTCGACCGTGTCGTCCGACCTGTCTTCGGCTCGGTAGGGATACGCTTTGATCTGACGGCGTCTCGAAGGGGGTATTACCCGCGCGGGGGAGGAAAGGTCGACGCCACCATGATGGCCTGTGAACGGCTTTCCAGCGTCGCGCTCGAAGAGAGGAGGAGCATTCCAGGGGCCAGAGTGGTCAGCAGGTGCGGAGGTCTCCCGAGGCACGTCGCAGAGCGGCAGCTCAACTCCGCTTCGAAGGCCCTCGAATCGGCGGGATTCTGCGTCCTAGGGAGCGAAGTGGCTGCGGAGAGTTCAGATTCGCCAGGGTCATCCATCCTCGTGTACTGCACCGACGGACGCGTGAACTTGGGCGCCGACGGTCTCGGGGCAAGAGGGAAGCCTGCGGAAGAAGTCGGGGTCGAGGCAGCCTCGAGGTTCATCGCCGCCGCGAAATCAGGCGCCTCACTTGACTCGAATCTCGCCGACATGCTCCTGCCACTGCTTTCCCTTGCGGCAGAACCCTCGAAGGCCAGGATTCCAGAGGCCACTGAGCATCTAAGGTCGGGCCTCGACCTGGCGGCTCAGTTCACTTCTTGCACCTGGTCGGCGGAGGTCGACGACGGCGCCACGGTCGTAACGGTCGAGCCTCATCGGGCCCGATGAAACAGCAGACGGCATAATGTCTAAAAGGGCGAATCTTCGCGGCAGCCTAGATTTCCGATGTCCTACGAACAGTACATGCCAGGTGCCACCGCAGTCGGCATCGCGTACAAGGACGGCGTCGTCTTGGGAGCCGAAAGACGGATCACCCTTGGGAGCTTCGTCCGGAGCAAGTCGGGGAAGAAGGTGTTCCGCGTGACGGACAGCGTCGGTGCGGTCTGCGCCGGCATGGTGGCGGACATGCAGAACCTAGTGAAGGAAGTCGCAGTCTACTCGAAGCTGAAGGAACTCGAGTCGCGCAAGCCCCTGAAGCCGAACTCGGTAGCGAAGCTGATGTCGACCCTGATGTTCCAGAACAGGTACGCTCCGCTCTTGACCCAAGTCATCCTCGGGGGGTTGGGAGACAAGCCAGTGGTCTACGTCCTCGACCCGCTCGGCAGCGTGATCTCCGACCAGTATGCTACAGTCGGCACGGGGGAGGAGACGGCCATAGGAGTCGTCGAAGCTGGTTATAGCCCGACCATGACGCAGAAGGAAGCTCGCGACCTTGCAGTGTCGGCGATCAAGGCGGCCATTGCCAGAGATGCGATGAGCGGCAACGGCATTGACATTCTCACGATAGACAAGAACGGAATAAAAGAGGAAGGAGTAAGCCTCTAGGAGACCCCTGCTATGTGGACTTACAAAGGAATCAAGGTCCACTGGCTTGGGCATGATGGCTTCGTCCTTCAAGGATCCCGCACGTTGATTCTCGACCCCTTCAAGGCCAAGGGGATGTACAAGGCCGAGGTCCTCCTGATTTCTCATGAACACTCCGACCATCTCAGCCCTGATGACATCAAACGGTTCTCAGACGCCAACACCACCATCGTAGCGCCGAAGGTCTGCGAACCCGCGCTGGGTCAGTTTGCTCAGGAGAAGGTGTTCGTGGAGCCCGGCTCCAGGGTTGAAGTGAAGGGGGTGAAGATCGAGGCAGTCCCGGCCTACAACCTGAACAAGTACAGGTCGCCCGGCGTGGTGTTCCACCCCAGGGCGGATGGAAAGGTGGGATACGTCGTCACGTTGGACGGAGTTCGGTTCTATCACGCCGGGGACAGCGACGCCACGCCAGAGATGAAGGCACTCGATGTCGATGTGGCCTTCCTCCCTGTCTCGGGGACATATGTGATGACAGCGGAAGAGGCTGCCGAAGCTGCTAGGGCAATGAAAGTGAAGGTTGCGGTCCCGATGCACTTCGCGTCGATAGTAGGAAGCAGGGCCGACGCCGAGAGGTTCAAGAAACTGGTCGGCGGCGAAAAGAGCGTAGAGATCCTACAGCAAGAATAACTCTACTCGGGCACGCTGTCGGCCCGAATCTTCCCGTTCTCCACCTTCACGAAGAGGTACCTGTTGTCAGCGAACACCAGGGTGAGCTCTCCTTCCTTCTCCTCCACGGTCAGAAGCGCTTTGCCGATGATGCCGTCGTACTTTGCCATTGTCGTTTTCGATGGCTCCAGGAGTTCGTATTTCTGCCTACCGATTTCACGTCCGGCTGCGCGTTCCCCTGGAGATGCCGAACTCGACCATTTCTGGATATGATTTGACTCAG
>OCOJ01053407.1_pt6 | contig 40907 bp, 24 predicted proteins | sample 1539251 | NCBI WGS metagenome assembly OCOJ01 (sample SAMN01911457, study PRJEB22624) | soil metagenome | biome: Soil | place: Malaysia | collected 2012-04-30 | depth RA_metagenome m
TGTCGGCGAGGGGGTTGGCGTCGAGAAGAACGAGGTCGGCGAATTTGCCGGGCTCGATCGTGCCTTGCGTTTGTAGATTCCCGAGAAATTCCGCGGGATTTTTTGTCGCGGTTTGCAGGGCCTGCATCGGCGTTAGCCCGGCCTGGACAAGATAAGCGAGGTCTTCGTGCAAACCGGAGCCCGGGAAAACATTTGGCGCGGCAGTGTCGGTGCCAGCCATGATGCGCACTCCCGCAGTCTGCATTTTGCCGACGATGCCAAGCGACCGCGAGACGATTTCTTCGCGTAGAGCAAAGTCGGGCTCGGAACGATGTTCGAGCCGCTCATTGATTCCTTCCTGCCAAATTTTCCGCTCGTTTTGCGGGACGTATTTCATGCGCGGATCGTGCGATAAGTCCGTCTTCGGCGTCATAAATCCGAAATGAATGTTGATGGGAAAGGTTGGGACTTGCCAGGTGCCGTTGGCGACAAACGCGCGGATGAGGGCATCAGCTTTTTCAGCCGAGTAGGAATCGAGGAGCTTGCGCTGCCAGGCGCGTGAACGCGCGAGGGCCTGTTCCGGCGTGGCGCCCGCAGGATCGGAGACGAATTGCTCTTTCCGCAGTTCATCTTCTTTGCGGGAGCAAGCGAGCAGCACGCCCGTCAGATGCTCGATGCTGGCTTGGCCCGCCAGCGAGGCTTCGAGCGCTGAAACGCGGTCAGGAACGTGGCCGATGAACCGGATGTGCTTCTGGCGGCTTTCCTCGGTAATGGCGAAATACGCTTCGCGAGAAAGGCGCGATTGCGTTTTGATGAAGTCAACGTGCTGGCTGACGAGCAAGTCGACGGCATTGCGGGCTTCCGCGCCGTTTTTCACGACGATAGAAGGTTGGTATCCGGGCGGGTCGCCATCGAGATAAGGGCCCGTAAAAAAGATGCGCGGGCCGAGGCGGCGGCCAGATTCGATTTCGCCACGCAATTGCGTCAGGTATTCCACTTTTCCGCCCATGTCTCGGACCGTGGTGATTCCATTGGCAACGAGAAGCGGAAGGATGAACTCGCGGCTGCCGCTCGGTTCGCCCGCGCCAGTAAGGTGAACATGCATATCGGCAAGGCCAGGGATGAGGAATTTGCCGGCGCCATCGAGGACTTGCGCACCCGGTGGAATCGCGACGGATTTCGAGGGTCCCATCGCGGTGATGTGCTGGTCGGCGATCAGCACCATCATATCCGGCAGCGGAGCGCCGCCAGTCGCGTCGATCACCGTGACGTGCGTGATGGCGAGCGTGTAGTTTTGCCTGTGGGAACACGAAGCCGGAAACAGAGCCAAAAGAAATAGGAATGCAGCGACTGACCAAGACCAGATCGGAGCAAGTGAGGGACTCTTCGCCGACGCTCTGGGTAAACGAGTAGCGAGAGTACACCCGCGCAAGGCACGGGACAAATTCATTTGCTTGAAGCTCCTGTACGGCATCTGTGTAATTGCTGATTCTACAAGCGAACAGGAGCAGGTTCCGCACAACTCGCCGCTGTCTTACAAAAGGGCGCGGGCAGGCTGTTTGTCAGCGGGGGATGCGGGCGTGGGCCGCGGCAATAGCGGCCATGTTCACGATTTCATCCACGGTAGCGCCGCGCTGCAACACGTGCACCGGCTGGCACAAGCCCGTCAGGATGGGGCCAAGCACTTCGGCACCGCCGATGCGCATCATCAGCTTGTACGCAATATTGGCGGAATCGAGATCGGGGAAGATCAACACGTTAGCGCCGCCCTTGAGCGTGGAGAACGGAAACTCTTTCTCGAGCAGTTCGGGCGTGAGCGCGGTGTCGGCCATCATTTCCCCATCGACCATGATTTCCGGCCGCGCCGCTTTGAACAGCTCCGTGGCTCGGCGCACTTTTTCCGTGAACGGATGCTTGGTGCTGCCGAAGTTCGAAAACGAAAGCATGGCGATCTTGGGTGTGAAATCGAATTCCTGGGCTACTTCAGCCGCCTGCAGCGCGATTTCTGCCAAATCTTCGGCGCTGGGATCGATGTTCATGATGGTGTCGGCGAAGAAGAAAGCTTGCTGTTTCGTCAGGATGAGGTGCACGCCGGAAACGCGATGCACGTTTTTGCGCGTCTGAATAATTTGCAGCGCGGGACGAATCGTTTCCGCATAGTGCTGCGTGATGCCTGCCAGGAAGCCGTCCGCATCACCCATACGCACCATCATGGCGCTAAAATAATTTGGATTCAGCATCTGTTCTCGGGCTTCGTCGCGCGTGACGCCGCGGCGCTGGCGCAGCCGGTAGTATTCGTCGGCGTAGGCCTCCAGCCTGTTCGAGCCCAGAGGGTCAACGATGATGGCCTGAAAATCGTGCAGGCCAAGTTCGGCGAGCTTGTTTTTCACGACTGCGGGCCTGCCAATGAGGATGGGATTGGCGATGTGCTCTTCGGCCAACTGGTACGCGGCGCGGAGAATGCGCGGATGCTCGCCTTCGGAGAACACGATATTCTTCGCCGCGGCTTTGGCGCGATGGCGCACTCCTTGCATGACGCCGTACGTGCGGCCCAGCCGCTGGGAGAGCTGTTCGCGGTATTCGCCGAGATCGAGCTGCAACTGCGCCACGCCGCTGCGCATGGCCGCTTCTGCCACGGCCACAGGCTCCCAAATCAGGACGCGAGGATCAAATGGCTTCGGAATGATGTACTCCGGCCCGAAGTGGAGACTGGTGAGACCGTAGGCGCGCAGCACGGTGTCGGGAACGTCTTCCTTGGTCAGCGCCGCGAGCGCTTTGGTAGCGGCAATCTCCATTTCATGATTAATGGTGCGAGCGCGAACGTCGAGCGCGCCGCGAAAGATAAAAGGAAAACCGAGGACGTTGTTCACTTGGTTGGGATAGTCGGAACGGCCGGTAGCCATGATGAGGTCCTGGCGCGCGGCTTTGGCGTCCTCGTAAGAAATTTCCGGTACGGGATTGGCCATGGCGAAAACAACGGGCCGGTCGGCCATCGAGCGCACCATGTCCTGAGTGACGCAGTGAGCAACGGAGACGCCAACGAAAACATCTGCGCCGCGAAACGCTTCGGCAAGAGTGCGCGCATCAGTTCGGGCAGCGAGCTTCTGCTTGTGCGGATTCATGCCCTCGGTTCGTCCCTCATAAATCACGCCTTTGGTGTCGCACATGATGAGATTTTCGCGGCGCACGCCGAGCCGGATGTANATGACGAGATTTTCGCGGCGCACGCCGAGCCGGATGTAGTGTTCGGCGCAGGCAATTCCTGAAGCGCCAGCGCCATTGAAAACAACTCTGACCTTTTCGATGTCTTTGCCGACGATTTCCAAAGCGTTGAGCAAGGCCGCGCCAGAAATGATTGCGGTTCCGTGCTGATCATCGTGCATCACGGGAATGGACATGGTTTTGCGCAGCGTGTCCTCGATGTAGAAACACTCGGGCGCTTTGATGTCTTCGAGATTGATGCCGCCCACCGTGGGCTCAAGAAGCTGGCAGAAGCGGATAACGTCTTCAGGATTCTGCGAGTCGACTTCGAGGTCGAAAACATCGATGTCCGCGAAACGCTTGAAGAGGACCGCTTTGCCCTCCATGACCGGTTTCCCGGCGAGCGCCCCAATGTTGCCAAGCCCCAGGACCGCAGTGCCGTTCGAAACCACCGCGACGAGATTGCCGCGAGCAGTGTAGTCGAAACACAGTTCCGGCGCGCGCGCGATTTCCAGGCAAGGTTCGGCGACGCCCGGAGTATAGGCGAGGCTCAAATCCCACTGTGTGCGGCAGGGTTTAGTAGCGATAGTTTCGATTTTCCCGTGGCGGCCGCTGCGGTGATAATCCAAAGCATCTTGCTTGCGAATGTCCATAAATTCCTCGCTCGAACGAAGCACTTCCAGTCCTTGGAAAAAGTGCCAGTTCTTGTTGAGATTCCCCGGCTCGGCTCCCGAGTTGGATTGTCAGGTTTGGGCGTTTCCGAAGCCGTGATTGCCGCCACGGTAGTTTGTGACCTATATCACAGAGGGCCAGCTCTTTTTGATCAGGTTCTTCTGACGCGACCTCAAATCTTCACGGACCCGTCAGGAAATGGGCGACCAGAGTGGTTGTGATGGCCGTCACAACCGAAAGTGCGAGCAATCACGGCAGCTTTCGAACTAAACGGGGAGACTGAAGGAGCAAGATCCGGGTGAGGTAAGCTCCGATGCCCACACGCCGGACGGTCTGCCTGGGTGAAGCTGAGCCAGAGGGCTTAGCTAAGGTTGGTTTGCAAGCCGCCAGGCTAGCCGCCCTCTGTCAGAATGACAACAAAGCGTTGCAAGCTCTCAAGTTGACTTCAGATCTTCAGCGGAAATGTTTAGCGGTAAAAACAGAGTGGGAATTCAAATGAAGGAAGGGCCAACCATGTCCTGGGAGGAAGAATACGTCAGCAGGCTGCAAACCGCTGAAAAAGCATTGCAATCCGTGAAGTCGGGAATGCGCGTGTACATCCAGCCGGGCTGTGCGGAGCCGGAAACGCTGGTCGAGGCGCTGTTGAAGCGTGGCCCGTTCGTGCGGGACGTGGAAGTCGTGCACCTGTTGACGCTGGGTTGCGCCGATTACGTCAAGCCGGAAATGACGGGCCATTTTCGCCACAACGCGATGTTCATGGGCGGAAATGTCCGAGAGGCCGTCAATGATGGCCGCGCCGATTACACACCGGTGCACCTAAGCGAGGTGGAGGAGCTGTTCGAGAGCGGCGCGATGCCGCTCGATGTAGCCCTCATCCAAGTTTCTCCCCCCGACGCGCATGGTTTCTGCAGCTATGGCGTGGGCGTGGACACGACTTTGACGGCGGCAAAGTGTGCCAAGTACGTGGTGGCCCAAGTCAACGACCAAATGCCGCGAACTTATGGTGATAGCTTCGTACACGTCAGCCAAATCCACGCGTTTGTGGAGTCTTCGCGACCGCTCTGCGAATTGCCGGAACCCAAGATCACCGATTTGCATGTGGCCATCGCCAAGAATGTCGCCGGGCTGATCGAGGATGGCGCGGTAATTCAAACCGGCATCGGCGGTATTCCGGATGCGGTTCTTCCTTTCCTCATGGATCGCAAAGACCTCGGCGTCCACTCGGAACTTGTCTCGGATAGCGTGATTCCGCTGGTCGAGGCGGGAGTTATCAATGGGGCGCGAAAGAACTACAAGCCGCGCAAAATCATTCTCGGATTTGTGTTGGGGACGAAGAGACTGTTCGATTTCGTGGATAATAATCCCATCTTCGAGTTTCATCCCAACGCCTACACGAACGATCCCATCTTGATAGCCCGCAACGACAACATGGTGGCTATCAACTCAGCGTTGCAAATCGACCTAACCGGGCAGGTTTGCTCCGATTCCATCGGAACTTATTTTTATAGCGGTATTGGCGGCCAGGTGGACTTTCTACGCGGCGCTTCACGCTCTAAAGGAGGTAAGCCTATCATTGCGCTGCCTTCCACCGCTAAGGAGGGTACGGTCTCCAGAATTGCGCCGATGTTGACGCCCGGAGCCGGCGTGGTGACTTCTCGCGGCCTGATTCGCTACGTCGTGACGGAATACGGCGTGGCCTATCTGCACGGGAAATCCATCCGCGAACGCGCCAAGGCTTTGATCGAGATTGCTCATCCCAAATTCCGGGAAGAGCTGTACGAATACTGCGAACAAACCAAGTGGTTGCAAAGGCCAGAACTGTTGCCGGCCGAGACGATGAGGTAGCCATGTCAAGCCAAGTGAGCGGCAAGGTTGTGATTCGAATTGAAGAGTGCAAAGGCTGTGGGTTGTGCGTGGAGTCCTGCCCGCCTAAATGTCTCGAATTGGCCGCGGAATTGAGCGCTTACGGCGTGCATCCCGCGCGTTATCTGGGAACAGGGTGCACGGGCTGTGGGATTTGTTTCTACGCCTGTCCCGAGCCCGGCGCCATCGTTGTCTACAGGCTGGCACCGGCGGCGAGAAAATCAGCCGTGCAGATGGAGGGGAGCCATGCGCCAGTTATGTAAGGGGAATGTCGCGGTAATGAAGGGAGCCGTGCTTGCTGGATGCCGCGCCTTTTATGGCTATCCCATCACTCCCGCCAGCGAAATTGCGGAAGCTGCGGCTTTGTATTTGCCGCAGGTGGGTGGCACGTTCTTGCAGGCGGAAAGCGAGGTCGCGGCTATCAACATGGTGTACGGCGCATCGGCGGCAGGCGTCCGCGTGATGACCGCGTCTTCCGGTCCGGGAATCAGCTTGATGCAAGAAGGGCTTTCCTATTTGGCAGGGGCGGAACTGCCCTGCGTGATTGTGAATGTAATGCGCGCAGGCCCAGGCCTGGGAAACATTGCGGCGGAGCAGGGAGATTATTTCGCGATGGTGAAAGGAGGAGGACACGGAAATTACCGCAATATTGTTCTCGCGCCTTCCTCTGTGCAGGAGATGGCGGAACTGACCATGCTGGCGTTTGATTTGGCGGACCGCTATCGCAATCCGGTGATTGTGCTGGGTGACGGATTTGTGGGGCAAATGATGGAGCCGTTGGACCTCAGCTTCCACGAGACGCACGCCCTGGAAAAAACCTGGGCAGTGCGGGGCACTCCGGAAACGCGCAAGAATCTAGTGACCTCGATTTTCCTCGAGCCGGACGAACTGGAAGCCCATCAGAAAAAATTGGAAGCCAAGTATGCGTTGGCGAAAGAACGCGAAACGCGGCACGAACTTTATCAAGCGGAAGGCGCAGAAGTGCTGCTCGTGGGCTATGGGATTGTTTCCCGGGTGTTGCGGTCGGCCGCCGAAGCGGCTCGCGTGGAAGGACTGAAAGTCGGAGTGTTCCGGCCCATAACGCTTTGGCCGTTCCCAGAACGCGCGTTGCAGGAAGCTGCGGCTGGCGTGAAAAGAATATTGGTCGTCGAGCTGAGCAACGGCCAACTCGTGGAAGACGTTCGGCTGGCGCTGAATGGCCGAATTCCCGTGGAGTTTTACAGCCGCGTTGGGGGGAATGTCCCGTCCGTAGAAGAAGTGCTGGACAAGATTGCCGGGCGTGCGGTCTCGATCGCCTGAATCGAGGATAAATATGCCAGAGGAAACGAAGCTGAGCGTGTTGGAAACCGAGGCACAGGCGGAGGGGTTCGAAGTAGTGCACGCGAAATCCCCGGTTTTCTACGACGTGTATGAACGCAAATCGGAACTGAAGCACCAAACCCATTACTGCCCGGGATGCGGGCACGGGGTGGCGCACAAACTCATCGCCGAAGCGATCGAGGATTTGGGGCTGCAAGACAAGACCATTTTTGTAAGCCCGGTGGGCTGTTCGGTGTTCGCTTACTATTATTTCGACGTGGGGAACGTTCAGGTGGCACATGGGCGCGCGCCGGCGGCAGCTACGGCTCTCAAGCGAGCATGCCCCGACAAGATCGTGATTGCTTACCAGGGCGATGGAGACATGGCCGCGATTGGGACCGCAGAAATCGTGCACGCCGCCAACCGCGGTGAGAAAATTGCAGTTTTTTTCATTAACAACGCCATCTACGGCATGACCGGCGGACAGATGGCGCCAACGACACTGGTGGGCCAGAAAACCATCACCACACCGTGGGGCCGGCGAGTGTCGAACGAGGGCGGCCCGCTGCACATGGCGGAACTGTTGTCCGCGTTGGAAGCCCCCGTCTATGTGGAGCGCGTGGCGCTTTCCGATAACAAAAACATCATGAAAGCGCGGCGAGCGATTCGCAAGGCGCTCGAAAACCAACGCGACAGCGTCGGCTTCTCATTCGTCGAGATTCTTTCTCCATGTCCCACGATTTGGGGGATGGATCCAGTAGACGCGCGGAAATGGGTAGCTGAGCAGATGATTCCGGTTTACCCATTGAAAGTGTTTCGCGACCGAAAAGCGGAAGCCGTGGCCGAAACGGCTCCGCCGCAGCGAACCGTGCCGGAAGTTCTGGAAATTCCCGTGGAAACAGCCGCAAGGGACGACAAAAAAATCAATCACGCTCATGAATTCCGCAAAATGACGATCAAAGTTGCGGGATTCGGCGGACAAGGAGTGCTCCTGCTGGGGCAGGTCCTTGCAGAAGCCGGAATGCGCGAAGGCCTGGAAGTGAGTTGGCTGCCATCTTACGGGCCGGAGATGCGCTCGGGCAGCGCGCATTGCCACGTATGTTTGTCGAAGGAACGTATCGGCTCGCCGCTGATTTCACGCCCGGATGTTCTGATGGCCATGAACGAAATCTCGCTGCGCAAATTTGCCCCCACGGTGCCGCGCGGCGGACTCATTCTCTATAACGGCAACAGCATTCCGCGTGACCTGGGCCCCGCGGCCGCGCAAGTCCTTTGCGTTCCGGCGTCCTCCATTGCCGACCGAATCGGATCCGCGAAAGTGGCCAACGTCGTGATGCTCGGCGCGCTGCTGCACGAGACCAACTGCCTCGAGCCTTCCACGGCGCTGGACGTCATTGCCCAGAAAACAGGCAAGAGCGCCCTCCTCGAAGCCAACCGGCAAGCCCTCGACGCCGGCCTGCAAATCGCCGATACCCGCATGCTGGCTTGAGACTGAGGCCCGCCGGGCCGCTCGGCTCCAAAACACGGTACCTAAGTAGGGCCGACACTGCCCACTTTCCCGTTACATTGTTAATCAGCTGAGTCTTATTACTTTCAGATTATCCTTGACGGATCCGCCAGTTGTCGTCTATTCGGCTCTCTCGTTCGTACGGAGCGGATGACGGACTCAGCAATGATTAGGTTGAGCGGCCAACTCCAAGCAGCCGCGATCGCGCCAAAACGTGGGTTTTGCGACAACAGCGCCAGCGGAAGGGCAAGCGCGCGAACCGTCACTGCCCCAAACGTCAAACTGTAGCTCCTGACCATCCATGCTCGGTGCAGATCAAATTGCCTTCGGCGTGCCCGCCAAAGGGCCATGCCGGTTGTCCCTAGCCACACCAAGGAAAGCAGGAAGAAGCTTGCGACCGTCGGCCACAGCTCTTTTTCCGTAAAGATTTCGCCGACCCGGTAACCTGCAAGGCGCGGCAAATTGCCAAAGGAGGATGTGGTGGCGGCGTCGGTCATGGATTGCGAAAAGAACGTTGCTGTGTCAGGCGACAATCGCATTCCTGCAAACCCCGATAGCAGCACTGCTGTTACATACACATATCCCAAGCCTCGGTGCAGCGGCGGGTACCCGTTTCGTAGGGCAGCAACAAACTGAAAAGGTCCTGCGGCAATTGCAATGATGGCGGCCCCGATGTGCAAAAGTGCCCAGAAGGAATGCCGCGCGACCAGTTGCGTTTCAGGCGGGCGCAGCAGCCCCGGGAATAAGTAACGCAACGCGAAGACGGCCATCAAGATTGCCGACAGCCATACAATCTTCGTCCCAGCCGCCTTGAATCTGACCATCATTTCAACAGACCGGTATTTTCTCTCAACAGTTTCGCTTGGGACGCTTCTGTGGGCAAGGTTCGAGAGTGGTGAGTTGTTTCGCGAAGAACCGGCGGCAACTACGCCAGCGGGGGCTACCGTTTGCGGTTTTGTTTATCGCAAACAGTGGGTCACTCGGTGCGGAGATTCTTCCCCAAAGCTCCCGGCTTGAACTGTTAGCTGTGAACTGTGGACTGTTAGCCTCCAACGCGCAATCGCTTGAATCATAACGGGCTTAACCTTGGTGTGGAGGTCACGTGGGTATGGATCATGACTGGCGGCTCACATGGGCGATGTCCATGGAGCCGCGAAGAGCAGGCAACGAGAGATACTCACTAGCGTTGTCGAAGCAAATGTTCTTGATAGTCGTCCCAATGAGCTGCTCGTCGTTCGGAAGTAGTCCCTTTTCCATTTCCTCGCCAAGAAGATTGCACAGCACGCGGCGGAAATATTCGTGGCGCGGGAAAGACAGGAAGGAACGCGAATCCGTAACCATGCCCACGAACCTGGAGAGCAGTCCGCAGTTCGACAATGCGTTGAGTTGCAATTCCATGCCTTCTTTCTGGTCGAGGAACCACCACCCGCTGCCGAACTGGATTTTTCCGGTGGCATCGCTATCTTGGAAGCAGCCCGTGATCGTCGCAAAGAGATAGTTGTCCGCAGGATTGACATTGAAGAGGATCATCTTGGGCAGCGCATCCTCCCGCACCAGCCGATCCAAATAGGCGGACAACGAAGCTGCCTGTGGCCAGTCACCCATCGTGTCAAAGCCGGTGTCTGGACCTAGGGATTCGAGCATTCGCGTGTTGGCGTTGCGGAGAGCGCCCAGATGGAGCTGCTTGGTCCATCCCTTTTCCGCGTCTAGGCGGCCGAAGAACACCATGAGATAACTGTTGAGCTTTGATGACTCTGCAGGAACAGGTCGTTCACCTAGGCGGAGCGCGCGGAAAATGGCCTCGGCTTCTCGATCGCTGCAAGGATCAGCGTAACAAAATTCCAATCCGTGATCGGAAAGGCGGCAGCCATGCTGATGAAATTGGTCGTGGCGTGCGCGCAGCGCATCTAGAAAATCGGACAAATGTACAATTTTCAGGCCGACGGTTGCGGCAAGCTGGTCCGTCCACTCGTTGAATACCTTGGGGTCCTGGGTGCGCAGCGCCTTGTCCGGCCGAAATGCCGGGAATACCCGCGTGGAAAGGCCGGAACGCTCGATCTGTTCGTGATATTTTAAAGAGGTGATGGGATCTTCCGTCGTGCACACCACGGCAACGTGAAATCTCTTCAGGATTCCTTGCGTGCTCAGTTCGTCACTCTGCAGACGCTCGTTGGCTTCCTGCCATATCCCCGAAGCAGTTCTCTCGCTAAGCAACTCGTGGATGTCAAAATAGCGAGCCAGTTCGAGGTGCGTCCAATGATACAGGGGATTACGCAGGGTGTACGGTACGGTTCTGGCCCACGCCTGAAACTTGTCGTAGGGACTGGCATCCCCGGTGCAGAATCGCTCGGCCACGCCATTGGCGCGCATGGCGCGCCATTTGTAGTGGTCGCCCTCCAGGCTGATTTCCGTCAGGTCACGGAAGCGGCGGTTTTCAGCGATGTCCTTGGCAGAAAGGTGGCAGTGAAAATCAAGGATGGGCTGCTGCGCGGCATAGGTGTGATAGAGGTGCCGCGCAGTTTCGTTTTGCAGAAGAAAATTCTTGTTGATGAACGCCATTGGCGCTTCACGCCCTTATGGTTGTTTGGCGTACGAATCCCGTCTGTGACCTCGCCGCCTGCTGCAAGAACTTGCCGTTGATGCGTACGTTTTCGAGCGAAATGTCTTTCACGTTTTCCACGACGTTTGGCTGCGTGGCATGGACAAAGTCAGAGTCCACGAGCCGAACGTTCTCGATCGGCGCATTCTTAAACCCGCGCAAGTAAAGAGCATATTTCGTTTGTTGCACTTTCAGGTCGCGAACTTCGACGTTTCGAACCACCGGCTTAAATTCTCCCTTCTCGCCTTCTTCGTAGTAAAAGTCGATGGAAATCCCAGCAAAGGCCACCTGGCCCACCTGAATGTTGCGGGCATAAATATTTTCTACGACTCCGCCTCGTGCGGAGTTATTCTTGATGCGCAGAACGTCGTCCAAGCCAGGGCTATCCATGCGGCAATTTTCCGCAAACACATTGCGAACACCCCCCGATATTTCGCTTCCGACGGTAACACCGCCGTGTCCATTCTTCATGCGGCAACCACGTATGACAATATTCTGAGAAGGGGTTCGAAGGCGCCTGCCATCGGCATTGCGCCCGGACTTGATGGCTATGCAGTCGTCACCGGTATTGAACACGCAATCCTCAATCAACACGTCCGTGCAGGATTCAGGATCGCATCCATCGGTGTTTGGGCCGGAACTGTCGATCGTAAGTTTTCGTACGATCACGTTGGTGCACAGTACGGGATGCACCTGCCACATTGGAGAATTGAGCAGCGTAACTCCTTCAATCAAGACATTTTTGCACCGATAGGGCTGGATGAACTGCGGGCGAAGGTAGTGGCCTTCGCCGAAAACCCGCTCTCCAATGGGCACACCTTTTTCGCCCATCTCGTGCAGCAGATTGCGATCCTTCGTCTGGTCGGGGTCACCTTCCTTCCACCCACACACCCGGCGTCCTTTCCACGGCCACCAATGTTGGCAATCACTGTTGCCGTCAATCGTGCCTTCGCCGGTGATGGCAATATTCTCCTGTTCAAAGGCGTAGATGAAGGGTGAAATGTTGATCAATTCGATGCCTTCCCAGCGAGTGAAGACCAAAGGATATTCTCTAGGATCGCGGCTGAAGCGGATGGTGGCTCCCTCGGCGAGATGAAGGTTCACGCCGCTGAGAAGCTGGATCGCGCCAGTGACGAATTGTCCCTTCGGCACGAACACTCTGCCTCCGCCCGATGCGTGGCAGGCAGAAACCGCCCTTTGAAATGCCTCCGTGCAATTGGCTTTATTGTCGCCTAGAGCTCCAAATTTCAGGATATTGAACTCACCGTCCGGAAATCGGGGAGGAGTAATACGGCCGAGAATGCGCGGGACGTCTTCCCAAGGATCGTGCTGTACGTCTGCCCAATGAAAGGTCGGTTTGAGGTTGTTGCTCTCCGCAGCCCAAATGGCCGGGTGGGCAGAGAGGATACTGGATCCAGCCAGAGCTTTTAGGAATTCGCGGCGGTTAGTCACGAGCGCAAAGCCCTTGTTCGATTTAAAACTAGCGGTTAACTGACAGAAATGGCAAGAACTAACACTATTCCATGCCAATTGAGCTCCGAACAAACAGCCCTAGAGCCTGCGCCGGGAGGGCGGCGCACCAAACCGCAAACTGAACTTGAGCACATTCTCCGAGCAGAGTCAAGAAATACTTTCCTGTAATTCTGAAAACTTGCACGAAGTGCAGAAAACCTTCGCAATGGGGGCTTCCTCTTTATTACAATTCCTATTCTGCTTTCGCCGCAGGAGTGCTCTGCTGAAGATGCGTATCCAAGCGCTCGTAACAATGTTGCTGATCGGTCCGGCGGTGATTTCTCCGAGTTCGCCGGTCAAAGCCATACCTTTCCAACCACGGACAGAAACCCACCCTATTCGCGTCCTGGTTTCGCCAGATGGGAGCGGCGATTTCCGAACCGTACAGCAGGCGGTTGATCACGCTCCTCAACAAGGGGATGGGAGACTCATCATCGCCATACAGCCGGGCATCTATCACGAGCGCGTCGTGATACCTCAAGATAGGCCTCGCGTAACACTCCTTGGTCTCGGACACGAGCCAAACTCCACTGTCATTACGTATAGCATGAGCGCAGCAACCGCGGGGGGCACCTTCTTAAGCAGCACTGTGGACGTTGAAGGCGCTGAGTTCGAGGCCACGAATTTGACCATCGAGAATTCGTTCGGCCCCGGCTCGCAAGCCGTGGCACTGTCCGTGCACTCGGACCGGGCCGTGTTGCGCCACTGCCGATTGATCGGATGGCAGGATACGCTCTATGCCGCATCTGGACGCCAATACTACGATAGGTGTTACATCGAAGGGGCTGTCGACTTCATCTTCGGAAATGCCCGAGCTGTTTTTGATCACTGCGAGATCCGCAGCGCCGGAGCGGGTTACGTTACCGCAGAAAGCAGGACGGCACCGGATGGCTCGGGCGGCTTTGTTTTTAACCATTGCAAGCTGACCGCGGCGAATGGTGTGAAACAGGTTTATCTAGGCCGACCGTGGCGGCCTTACGCGCGGGTAGTGTTCCTGAGCACAGAGATGGGAGCGCACATTGATCCGGCGGGCTGGCGGGAGTGGCATCCCGGAGAAACACACTCGTTAGAAACCGCCTATTATGCGGAACATGATTCCTCGGGCCCCGGAGGAACATCCGGGCTTCGAGACCCGCACACAAAGTTTCTGGACGCGAAAGAGGCGAGGCAGTTCGAGGCCGAACGCTTCCTAGCCTCTCCGGACGGGTGGAATCCAACGAAGGTGCATTGAAGCGCTTTGAGAGAGAAACTTAGCAAACGGAGTGCACTAATGTCAGCAGATCGGAGGCACTTCTTGACGGCGGCAGGGCTCGGAGTTGCCACGGGGTTCACTACGCCTTGGGCGCGAACACGGCCGCCCCTAGCGACTCCAGAAGCAANCTAGCGCCGGCTACGATGTCCGCGCCTTCGGGGCAGCGGGGGACGGAAAGACAATTGACACGCCTGCCGTGAACCGCGCCATTGAGGCAGCGGCCACTGCGGGCGGCGGGACGGTGCAATTCCTTGCCGGAACGTACGCATGCTATTCGATCCACCTGCGCAGCAACGTAGCGCTTCACCTCGAGCCAGGCGCAACGATTCTGGCCGCAGATACGCCCAGGGAGGGCACTACAAGTGGCGGTTACGATGCTGCCGAACCCAACTCAGGGGATAACCACTATCAGGATTTCGGCCACAGCCATTGGCACAACAGCCTGATCTGGGGCGAAGATCTCCACGACATCGCGATCTTCGGCAGCGGACTGATCTGGGGACGCGGGTTAAGTCGCGGTAAGGGGCAGGACACACCGCAGGCCGAAGCTCCTGGCGTGGGAAACAAATCCATCGCACTGAAAAACTGTCGCAACGTTCTGCTGCGCGATTTTTCCATTCTCAAAGGAGGGCATTTCGGAATTCTGGCGACCGGTGTGGATAATCTCACAATCGACAACGTGCTCATTGACACCAACCGAGACGGAATGGATCTGGATTGCTGCCGAAACGTTCGCGTTTCCAACTGCACTGTCAATTCGCCCTGGGATGATGCCATCGTGCCGAAAAGTTCTTTCGCGCTGAACGAGCCGCGCATAACCGAAAACATCACCATCGCCAACTGCTGCGTGAGCGGCTCCTACGAACTTGGTTCCGTTCTTGATGGCACGTTCCGGAAATTCCCGGCGCAGGCCCCGGTTTCGCGCACTGGCCGAATCAAGTTCGGCACGGAATCCAACGGCGGATTCCGAAACATCACCGTTTCCAATTGCGTTTTCGATGGCTGCGGAGGAATTGCCCTGGAGAGCGTGGATGGGGCGGATCTGGAAGAAGTCACGTTCGCCGGGATCACGATGCGGGACATTTCGAATGCGCCGATCTTTCTGCGGCTGGGTAGCCGCATGCGTGGGCCTCAGGGCCAACGGATGGGCACGCTGCGCCGCGTTATCCTCAGCAACATCGTGAGCTATAACTCCGCGTCGCGCATTTGCGCCGTGCTGAGCGGTATTCCAGGCTATGCGATAGAGGACGTGAAGATCAGCGATATTTACCTGCACCACCAGGGTGGCGGAACACGAGAGATGGCCGCTATTCAGCTGCCGGAATTCGAGACTAAGTATCCGGAACCCACGATGTTCGGTCCGATGCCAGCGCATGGATTTTTCGTGCGGCACGTGAAAAACATCGAGTTCTCCAGCGTCGAGATCGCATGCGAGCAGATTGATGAGCGCCCGGCTTTGATCCTCGAGGAAGTTCAAGGGGCAGACTTTTTCCGAGTCAAGACTCCGGCCCGAGGTGGTCCGGCTTTCTCACTGCGGGAGGTTTCCGACTTCCGGGCCCTGGCTTGCCGAGGCGTCAAAGACACGCAGCTCGAACAGGCGAGGCATGTCGAGCTTTAAGCCTCGGCCAAAGGCTACCAACCAAGCCGGCAAACGAAATCAGTACAGCCGCCGAACTCTCCGTGCAGCGCATGGCCGGAACCGAATTCGATCCATTCAGCAAGCAGCGTTGACAGTCGGATCTGGCGCGCGCGTGACGGTCTCACCGGCAAATCATTTGACTGGTAGGGGGACGAACTTATCGGCGCAAGAGATAGGTTCTCCTCGGCCAGACTTTCCTGAGATGTAGACGTCATTTCCGGCAGGAAGAAAGTCTACCTGACCCGGTCCTAGCGCGATATCCGCATGGCTCGCAATCAACTTGATCAGCTGTGGAGGTTCGAGGATTACATTGTCGAACTGAATGCCCAGGCGGTGTTCGGCGTCGTACCCCTCGAGAGTGAGCTTCCCACCTCCAAGGATGCGGACACCATGCAAGGAGATATCGTTGAAGACAGGAAGCCGGTCACGCGCACTTCCATAGAACGAGTAATGGGTATCCATCATGATCGGATTCTTGGTATCACGAATGCACACATCCTGGTAAGCGACATCGTGAACCAGCCCGCCGCGACTGGAGTTGGATTTGATGCGGATGCCGTTATCAGCTCCATCGATCGAAAGGTCTGTGACTCGTACCGAGCTGACTCCGCCGTTGGTCTCGCTGCCGATAGACATTCCGTGACCAGTATAGAAATGATTGTGGGAAACCGTGATATGCGAAGACGGGCCGGCGTCGCCTGCTTTGATAGCGACGTTGTCGTCGCCAGCATGAATGTAACTGTGAGTGATGGTGACGTCCGTTGCGGAGATCGGATCGATCCCGTCCGTGTTTCTTGCCTTCTTTGGTGTGTCAATGATTACGCCCCATGCCGTAAAGCCGTCTCCCCCCGAATACGCGACGTGAAAATTGGGAGAATTCTTCAGCGTGATCCGATACAAGGTGAAGTTATCTGAGCTCAGCAACTGCAAGAGTCTCGGACAATTCTGCCTGAGGTCATCACCCCGGGCTTCCTCGGCAAGCCCCCACCAAGAAACGTTCTGGCCCAGGAGTTTAGCTCCGCCGCGGCCGTCAATGGTGCCGAGGCCCAGAAGGCCGGCGTTGGCAGCATGATCGGCGTTGATGAGGGCTTTGCAGCCGCGCCCGTTATGATCGACGACGCCGCAGCTTCCCGGCGAAACGTCGAAGTCGCGCGGATTACGGGAGGCAATGAGAAATGTGTTGGCGTCAACAACGAGACTGACATCGCTGCGCAGTTGAAGGGGACCGGAGAGAAATGCGTTCGTTGAGGGCCCGGACACGAGTTTCACTGCCTGTCCTGGAGCGCAATGGTCAATCGCCCGCTGGATTCGCTCGGTGTCGAGTTTTTGCTCGTCCGCTTCGGAAAGGGCCGTGTTGTTGTTGATAGCCGCGAGAGCAGCCGTCAAAGTCACGCAAGATCGAGGAATGACAGGCTCAGAGAGGTTTCGACGGTCTTGAGCCTGGACGGCGCCGGCAAATACTCCTACAAAAAGGCCAACAAGTAGACACGTCGTGGCCCTGCTCCATCTTTCCACTGCCTCTCTGCAAATGGCAGCCGCGCGTTTTAAGCCCAAAGTTTCGACTTCAAATCCGGTAATCACCAAACCAGCCGGGCTCCCAACTGTATTTGCCGCGGGAGATTGGACTGCCCGGAGAGCACCCCGAAGGCACTGTTCGTCGGGCTCATGTTTGGACCGTTGCCGTGAATATCTCCAAAGGTCGGATGGTTGAATGCGTTGAACGCTTCCAGACGCAATTGCAGATACACACTTTCGGTCATGTGAATGTTTTTCAGGATCGAGGAATCTAAGTTGTTGATTCCGTCATAGCGGACGCTGCTGAACGTCGATGGAAAAGTGCGAATGTGAAATTGGAATTGGTCGGCAGATTTCGTGTCGAAGACAGAGGTGTTGAACGAGGGTGTTGAAACCAGTTTCCCGTTGACCAGCGTTTGTCCGGTCTGACGGGGATTGAAGTCGAAAGGACCGCCGAGATACACATAGTCGCTGTTCGACCAATCAATCGGCGCGCCCGTTTGATGAGTGTAGATGCCATTCACGGTCCAGCCACCGAACAACAGGTTGGACCAGCGGGATTGGAGATTCAGCGACTTGCCTCGTCCCATTGGTAATTCATAGCTGAACCCTGCCACAAAGTGGTGCGTGTGATCAAAGGGAGAAACGCGAACCTCCGGGCGAAGATCCGTGGGATTCAGGAAAGTGTCCGCTTCAATGAGCTTCGAATAGATGTAGTTGCCAATAACGGACAAACCAAAGGAGAGACGCTTCTCGACCCGCACGTCCAAGCTATTGAAGGAGGAGGTTCCCTCCGTGTCATTCTGCATCACCACTCCGCTGGTGCCTTGCGGGAACTCGGGAAAGCGCGCGAGCAGTTGGGCCAAGGTGACGGTCGAGCTACTGCCCAGGCTCGTGCCGGGAAGTAATCCCTTGAAGGGGTTTGTAACCTGGGCGGTAAGCGCGGTAACCAGCTTCTGATAGGCAAGGTCCGAAGGGCTGGTCGCAGTACTCAGGTAGATGGCCGGAAGCGAATTGAATTGAACGTTCTGAACTGGCAAGTGGACCGCGTGATTCCCCACGTAGTCTACTTCAAGAAGCAAGTTTGGTGTAATCGGGTGCTGCACCCCGAGATTCCAGCGAATCGAGTAAGGTTCCTTCATGTTTGGATTGAAGAAGGACACGTTTTGACCTAGGAACGTACCGAGCCCAAGAGTCGAACCCACCGGCTGCTGAATGCCGCTCGGGAACGGATTACTCAGAGTGGTGGTGGGAGTAAGAAAGTTGTTGACGAACTGCGTAGAGGCGCTGAAACCCTCCTGATCGAGAATTGGATTGGACGAATAATTTCCATCCGGACCTAGCGTCGCAACAGTAATGGGCGATACGAAGAGCCCGAAACCACCCCGGATAGTAGTCTTGCCGTGCAATAAGGGCTCAGGGCTCCAGGCAAACCCCAACCGCGGGCTGAACAAATGTGAGTTGACCTGGTAGGCCCCGTGATTGCTAGGAGTGGCGAACGTCAGGCCACCGGGCACGTTCAACTGGGTCAACGGAGGCTGGCCGTTGACCGTCGGAAGTCCCGATGGGAAATCAGCCGCAAATGCCGCCTGCGCCGCTGTTTGAACAGGACTCGCGGCAGTGAAATTGAAGCCATTTACGGTGCGGGCAAAGCTCTCCCCAAAGGGAGTATCGTGCTCATACCGCAGGCCGAGATTGAGAGTGAAATTCCTCTTCAATCTCCAATCATCCTGAATAAACATCGCGTAGTAGTAGGAGCGGAACGTCCCAAATGAACTTATCGCGTAAGCGCCGCTGGTGGGCAGCCCTAAAAGGAAAGAGGCGAAATCCTGACCAAACACGCCGGCTGAAGTGGAAGTGGGGCCGTTTGTCCAAGCCGATGCTTTCGACCCTGACGTGGGCCCGAACGTGTAGTTTCCAGCCGACCCGCCGTACGTGATGGTGTCCAAACGGTATTGCCGGAGGTCCGTGCCGAACTTGAGTGTGTGGTTCGCAATGGTCTTCACGACATCCCCGAAGATTTGAAAAGAGGAGGATGGAACCCGGGAATCCCCCGTGTTGCCCAAGCATTGGAAGCTGTCCTGGCCGCCGCAACTGCCCCCGAAGCCTACGAAAGGCAAAATGCGATACTGCGAAGAGCTGGCAATATACGAGGGGAAGCCTAGCTGGCTCGGGTCAAAACCGGTGCTGGGGTCACCATGAGTCTCCCGCATGTACGTCGCGTTGGCCCGGACATTGGCCACTAGTGTGGGAGAAAACGTGTAGACCTCATCAACGGTGCCACCCCAGTTTTCGCGAACAAGGGTGGTTCCTGTAGCGATGTTACCAAAGTAGTTGTTTTTCGATTGAAGCCGGTTATTGTGGCGAAAGTCCAAGAACAGGTGGCTTCTTTGGCCCATGTTGTAGTCTAGGCGGCCCAACTCGTTATCGAAGGAATCTTGGCTGGTATTGGGATTGGCGTAGTTCTTGGAACCATCCACGCCTCCAACAACGTTAGGTTCTGGGTAAAACTTCAGATAAGCTAGTGAGACAGAGTTCAGCAAATTCTGCGGAAGGACGTTGCAAGCCTTGCTGCCTGATACCGCCGTCTGTGTCCCATTGGTGTTTGTAGGCAGAGGGTTCCCTGAAGCATCACAAAGGAATGGCTTCCGGTTGATTGTCTTTCCGCTAAGGGTCCCCGAGTATGGATTGTAGATCTGGTATTGCGGACCCAAAGCTAGGAGTGCCGAAAAGTCTCCTTTGCGCTCGGCGTCGGTCGGTACGGTAGTGAAATCCGTAGTGGGTTGGGCATCATCAAGGTTTTCCCACGCGAAGAACCAGAAGAGCTTGTCCCGGCCGTTGAAAACCTTGGGAATCACCACGGGCCCTCCGGCCGTCAGGCCGTACTGATTGAAGTGGGTCACTGGGTTTTTGACGGGCGGGACTGCCCGGTCATTAAAGAAGTTATTTGCATCCAAGTTGGAAGGCTGACCGAACTCGTACATCGAGCCGTGGAATCCATTCGTGCCTGACTTTAGAACCTGGTTCGCGGTGCCGCCGAACGTGTGGCCGTAAGCGGCATCTGTATTGAAGGCATCCACCTTCACTTCCTGCACGGCATCCTGCGGCGGACTGTAAGCAAAGCTCCCGCTCCAGATTTCGTCTGGCGAGCCGTCTAGCAGAATCTCGCTCGTCTGGCTCGGCGTCCCACCAATGCTCCATGCGGCTCCGCCATTGTTGTCAAAGGGATGCACCAAAGAGGGATTGGAGGTCGCAATCACCCCTATCGCCAGCTGCGCCAGCATCATGGGTGTGCGGCCGTCAAGCGGCAGGTCTTCCACCTGTTTTGTGGTGATGGTCTGGCCAGTTGATGCGTTCTCTGTGTTCACCAGCGGAATGCTCGCCGTGATTTCTACGGACTGAGTCACCGCGCCGACTTCGAGTCGAATGTCGATTACCGCGTGGTCCCCCGAAGAAAGATGTATTCCTTTGCGCACAAATCCTTTGAAACCCTCAACCTGTGCACTGATCTCATAGTCCCCCGGTAAGAGAAACGGGAGCGTGTACTGTCCGTCGCCATTGGTTGTCGTCTGTGTCTTGGTCCCTGTGCGGGTTTCCGTCGCTATAACCCGCACATTGGGGACGCCACCCCCGGTTGGATCCGTCACAAGTCCGCTGATTGTTCCGCGGAATTCTTGCGCGTAGAGAACAGTTGGCAGAATCGAAATGGCAAGGAGAGCAAAACGAAGCGTCTTCATGAGTCCTACCCCTTTTTCCAAACGTCCGTCCGTCCGGAACTGACGAAGTGGCGGTGAGGAAGCGTTCGATGGCGAATCGCGCGGTCTTCGTTAGCCGGACTTCCAACAGGCGCAGCCCTGTTTTTGCTGGACCGGCGTGCCAGCGATGGAGCCCTCACCCCAACAATGGGACCTACGTATAGGTCATATATCGCCGTGTGCAAGCCATGTCAAGAAATATTTTCCCAATAGGCTGATAGTTTTTCAGATGACGGGACCAACTCAGCCCTTGATCCCAGGTCGCCGTCCGGCCATAATTTACTGCAATTAAGAGATCTTAATGCCCCTATGGGTGGTTAGCCTTGTGGCTCGTAAGTCCCAGCACTGCTTGCCGTTCAGAGACTTCACTCGAATAGCTATTTTCCGCCGCAAACCTTGAAAACTTTTCAGGAGCAACGTAAAATAGCCCCCGGTTGATTTCAAGCCTTTCTTTTGCCTCGGAATCCAGGGGGGACATATCGCACCGAAACAGATTGAAATTAAGGAGCCGCACGGGAAAAAAATTGAGGCGAAATTCTCGAAAAATTGGCGTTGAAGAAGTAGCTCGCGAAGCGCGTGTTAGCATGGCCACCGTCTCGCGCGTTGCTAATGGCAGTCATTCCGTGACGCCGCGGCTCCGGGAACGCGTCTACAAGGCCTCCCTGAAGCTCGGCTTTGATCTGGGTGGCAAGAACAAGTCAAAAATCATTGCCTTCATTCTCAGCAATCGCGCCGTTCTGCATCCGTTTCATTCGGCGGTGTTGGTCGGGGCCGAAGCTTACTGCGCTGCCCATGACTACGGACTCCTCTTTCTTCCGGTTCGCTACTCCAGCGATGTCCCCTGGAGAGATCTTCACCTCCCGCAGGTACTGCAGCGCCACGACGTGGTTCGCGGTGCCATCGTGGCCGGAACCAATTCACAAAATCTGCTGGATTTTCTGACCCACAAGGGCGTTGGGTTTGTCACTCTCGGAAACAACGTGGCAGGACCATGGCGCAAGGAAGAATACAGCGCCGTTTATTTTGATGACGTGGACGGCGCCTTCGGGCTCACTCGCTACCTGCTATCGCTCGGACATCGACAGATTTGCTTTGTGGGCAATTGCCGCATGCCATGGTTTCTGCGGCGTTATGAAGGCTATCGCAAGGCCATGGAGGAGGCTGGCTTGGTCGCGCTCAAAAGCGACGTCGACTCCGAGGATGGAGAGGACATCGGTTTCCTTGCCACGAAATCCATCTTGAGAGGGCAGGAAGCCGTCACCGCAATCTTTGCAGGCGAAGACACTGCGGCGCGTGGGGTTTATAAGGCGCTGCAGGAGGCTGGCTTGCGCGTCCCAGATGATATCAGCGTCGCGGGCTTCAATGACATCCCGGAAGCGGCGGCGTTAAACCCTCCATTGACTTCGGTCCGAGTTTTTACCGACCAAGTGGGTAAACAAATGGCGGAGCTTGTGTTGAAGAAAATAGCTCGCCCGGACTTCGGACCCGAGGTGATTACAATTCCCACGCAGCTCGTGAAGCGCGAATCCTGCGGTCCGGTTACTGGTCTGGTTAGGGGTCAGGAAGCAAGAATGTTGAGTGCGGCGCCCCGCGTGGCGGGAGGGGCGTAAAGGATCGTGCGATGACATCATCCGCTTCTGATGCACGGTCCTCTCGGTCCTTCCTTCCGTTGGGGCGTTACTCGTTTGGCGTTGGCGATCGCTTCGGCCATCAGGCCAGAGCGCAATTGCGCGCCTTCCTGCTTGCTGCACGCGAAGGCGCAGACATTATTCCGGTCTGGAATAAATCGTACCGTGAACACTCCACCATTGGCTCCGAACCAGCGAACGTGCGCGTCGCCGCGGAAGCCGCCATTCGCGAGCTGGGGTGGACAAAGCCGTTTCACATTGATGCCGACCACATCACCTTGAAAACTGTGGACGCCTTCGTCGCCTCCAGCGACTACTACACGCTCGATGTGGCGGACGCTATCGGCACGCCCGCTCCGAGCCACGAAGTCGAGAAGTTCCTTGCCCGGCATCCGGAGCTCCTGCAGCGAATTGACCTCCCCGGGCAATCCTGGCCGATAGCGATGTCCCGTGCCACTGCATCGCTGATCGCGGCCAGGTACCTGCCTGCCGTAAGAGAGGCCGGCCGCATTTACAAGCACATCGCCGATGTTAAGGGTTCGGCCAACTTTATTACGGAAGTCTCCATGGATGAGACCGGGAGCCCGCAAAAACCCGATGAGTTGTTTCTTATCCTTGCCGCTCTTGCAGATGAAGGCGTGCCCCTGCAGGCCATCGCGCCGAAATTCACCGGCAGGTTTAATAAAGGAGTGGATTACGTCGGCAACGTCAACCAATTTGAGGCCGAATTCAGGGCCGACATTGCCGTGATCGCCCACGCCATCAAAGTCTTCAACCTCCCTGACAATCTCAAGCTCAGCGTCCATTCGGGAAGCGATAAATTCTCCATCTACGCTCCCATCCATCGCGCGCTTCGCGATACCGGCGCCGGCTTGCACTTGAAGACGGCGGGCACAACCTGGCTCGAAGAACTGATTGGGCTGGCCGAAGCAGGGGGTGAGGCTCTCGCCCTCGCAAAAGAGATTTACGCCGAGGCATGCGAACATCGCGATGAACTGTGCGCTCCTTATGCCGCCGTTATTGACATTGATCCGGGCAAGCTTCCCTCCCCTTCCCAGGTTGAGAAATGGTCTTCCGAACAATACGCCAGCGCGTTGCGGCATGATCAGAAGAGTCCGGAGTTCAATCCGAGCTTTCGCCAATTGCTGCATGTCGGCTATAAGATTGCCGCGAAACTAGGGAGACGATACCTGGACATGCTCGATGCTTGTGAAGCGGAGATCTCCCGCAACGTCACCAGCAACCTCTTTGAGCGGCACTTGAGACCAATTTTTTGGGCAGAAGGAGTGACCGCAACCGTGGCAGGCTGGCAGGAACGGGAAGAAGCGGATCGGAGCAAGGTGGCGCAGATTCACACATCGTCGAACGCGTGAGTCTCTGCTTATAGGAGGACTGGCAGCGATAATGCGCTCCGGCTTGACCGAAAGGATGAAATGTCCTCTTATCTCGACAAGCTAAAGGCCGCCTACGATTTCACGGGACGCACGATGGTCATTACGGGAGGCACAGGCGTCCTGGGAAGCGCAATCGCCTGTGCTGTGGCCGGTTGCGGCGCGCGACTGGCCGTCCTTCACTTAAATCCGCAGCGTGGCAACGAGCTTCTAAAACGCCTCGGAAGCCTTGTGGAAAACGTCGCGCTGTTTCGCGCCGATGTCACGAAGGTGGAAAGTTTGCGCCAGGCGTCCAGGGATATTCTGAGCCGCTTTGGAAAGATAGATGGTCTGATCAACGCCGCTGGAGGCAACCAGCCACAAGCCACCACCAGCCCGGAATTGGGGTTCTTCGATCTTCCCTTCGATGCCTTGCGCGAGGTCTTTGATCTAAACCTTCTCGGCACCATCCTCTGCTGTCAGGTTTTCGGAAAACTTATGGCCGACAACAGTGCCGGTGTCATTCTGAATGTTTCCTCCATGAGTGCTTTCCGCCCCCTCTCTCGCATTCCTGCCTACTCTGCAGCCAAGGCCGGCGTGAACAACTTCACGCAATGGCTCGCCGTGCACATGGCGCAGGAATATTCGCCGCACATCCGGGTCAACGCCATCGCCCCGGGTTTTTTCTTGACGGACCAGAACCGGTTCTTGCTCGCAGAGCGCGAAACCGGTGAATGGACATCACGCGGCAAGGCCATCCTGGCGCACACCCCCATGGCGCGTTTTGGAGAAGCGCAAGACTTAGTCGGCGCAGCCCTGTGGCTGCTTTCGCCGGCATCAGCCTTTGTGACCGGCGCAGTTGTGCCGATTGATGGCGGCTTCTCTGCTTACAGCGGCGTGTAGTCTAAATCAGACTAGTTCCAGTCGTTCTTTAGGCCTGGGCAGCGTCAAGGCAGGGAGGGGAGGAAGAAAAGGTGATTGGATCCGGTTCAGCCGATCGCTACCTCAGCATCGAGCAAATGGGCGAGATCGTCGAGCAAGCCGTGACCTCGAGCCCCATCGCCGGAAAGCGCGTTCTCATTATCATTCCTGATAGCACGCGCACGATGCCGATGCCCGCCATGTTCAGCCTTTTCCAGAAGTTTCTGCGCCCGCGTGTCAAAGCGCTGGATTATCTGGTTGCCCTGGGCACGCACCCTCTAATGAAGGATGAGGAATTGACGAATCTCGTGGGACAGCGAGTTGTCGATGGCATGGCCGGTGAAACGCATGTCTTCAATCACCATTGGGAAAATCCAGAGACCTTTGTCCGTGTGGGAACACTTCCCGCGAGCGAAATCAGGAACCTCACAAAGGGCATGCTCGCGCAGGACGTGCCCGTCGGATTGAACAGGCTCATTCTGGACTACGACCACATTTTCATCTGTGGCCCCGTTTTCCCGCATGAGGTCGTGGGCTTTTCGGGAGGGAACAAGTATTTCTTCCCGGGGATCGCTAGCCCAGAAATTATTCATTTTACGCATTGGCTCGGGGCCTTGATCACAAATTACGAAGTTATTGGCGCGGGCTACACGCCCGTGCGAGCCGTGATTGACCGTGCGGCGGCCTGCGTTCCGCGGCCCACTTCGTGTTTTGCGCTTGTCGTGACGCGGGATGGCGTCGCTGGGCTCTACTTCGGTACGCCGCAAGAAGCTTGGGCGGCGGCCTCGGAGCTCTCCGCGAAAAAGCACATCATTTATGTCGAACACACCTACCAGCGCGTCCTCTCGGTCATGCCGGAGATGTACCGCGACCTGTGGACGGCCGGCAAGGGCATGTACAAAATTGAACCCGTCGTCGCCGATGGGGGCGAGGTCGTGATTTACAGCCCCCAACTCAGCGAGGTCAGCTACACCCACGGCAGGCTCATCGAGGAGATCGGGTATCATTGCCGCGATTACTTTGTCAAACAATGGGACCGCTTCAAGAACTACCCCGGAGGAATACTGGCGCACTCGACGCACGTGAAAGGTCTTGGCCACTATGATCCGGCAACGGGCATTGAAACACCCCGTATCCGCGTGACTCTTGCTACCAAGATCTCAGAAAGCCACTGCCGCCAGATCAATCTCGGCTATCTCGATCCGGCCACAATTAACATCGAGGAGTGGCGCGGCCGCGAAAGCGAGGGGATAATGGTTGTGCCCCGCGCCGGCGAAATTCTTTTTCGTCTGAGAAGAGAATCTCCCAAAGGTCAGTGCGCAGAATCGTTGGCTATGCAACTCTAGCCGGCGACAGTCGGGGGGCAAGGACCTGAATGATCAGCAGCGCCAGAAGGTAGGCCGAGCAGGCAATGGCGAACAGCGACAAATAGCTGTGCGTCCATTCAATGATGTGGCCTGCTGCTCGCTGTAGGAGCGCTCCTCCCAACGCGCCCGCCATCCCGCCGATGCCAACGACGCTGCCGACCGCCCCTTTCGGGAACATGTCCGAAGGCAGCGTAAAGATATTCGCCGACCAGCCCTGATGCGCGGCAGCAGCCAAACCGATCAATGCCACAGCGACCCAAATTCGGTTAGAAAACGGCACGTAGATCACCGGGACGACGGCGAGAGCACACACCAGCATGGAGACTTTGCGTGCCAAGTTAGCAGTGCTGCCACGCCGCAGGAGGTAGGCGGGCAGCCAGCCCGCTGCCACGCTGCCAACGATGGAAAAGCCGTACACTGTAGCGACAGGCGCTGCACTCTGCATCAGATTAAGATGAAATGTTCCCTGCAGATATCGCGGGACCCAAAACACCCAGAACCACCAGATCGCGTCGGTGAGAAACTTCCCAAGCGAAAACGCCCAAGTTTCTTTCACTGGTAAGAGGCGCAACCAGGCCACACGGGCCGTTGTACTCTCGCGATCTTCCAGGATCCGATTCAGTTCCGAAGCCGAGACCCACGGGTGCTTTTCGGGTTCCGCATAAAGCCATAGCCATAATGCCAACCAAACAAAGCCCAAGGCGCCCGTGCCCACAAATGCTCCTCGCCAGCCCAAGCGAAGCGTCAGGAACGTAGCCACAAGCGGGACCAGGAGCGTTCCAATGCTGGCGCCAGCGTTGAAAATTCCAGTGGCCAACGCGCGTTCCGGTCTCGGAAACCATTCTGCCACGGTCTTGATACAGGCCGGAAAGTTTGCCGCCTCGCACACCCCTACGAGGGTCATCGCAACCGCAAGGCCACGCACTGAATGTGCGGCGCCGGGCAACATCGCGGCGATGCTCCACAACGTAATTGCCAACGCAAACGAAAGCTTAGTACCCAACTTATCCGTGATGGCGCCGGCAACCAGCATTCCAAAAGCGTAGGCGAACTGAAAATCAGACATGATGTTCCCGTACTGCACGCTATCCAGTCCGAAAATGATCTGCTTTCCGTTTGTGGGACCCTCTAGATACTTTTCCAGATAGCCGAGGATGCTGCGATCGAGATAGGCGATTACGGTCGCGAAGAACAACAGCGCGCAGATCGCCCAACGAAAATTGTTGCTTCGCCACGCTTGTGCCGCGGCATTGTTCGTCGAGGTAGGCGTCTCCCCGGTAGTCCCTCTCAAATTCGATAGATTCATTTGGGGTTTCTCAGCAATTGCTGTTTTCTTGTCACCTTCGCCGCCCAATCCGCCTTGCTGGCATCCGCGCTAATTCACCATTTCCCATGGAGCATCTTCGACTTACGATGCACCTCAACAGCCCATTTGAAGGCCGAAATCCCTGCGCGAAACCGTTCGCATGACAGCCGTGCGGCAGCAAAACCGCGTCGCCATCTCGAACTACAATGACCACCTTGGGATATTCCGTGTTCTTGTACACCAGTTGAATCCCATAGGCTAGAGCGACAAAGCTGGCACTTCGCCACGGCACCGAGAGCGAGTATCGCGACCATATACGGGCCAACCATCTTGCCAGCAATGGTATGTCAATATGACCAGGCTCGGCGACGCTGCAGGCAAAACAAAGAGAATCTCGATGCTACCCCGGAGGGTTCTGAGAGGATGTAAGGGGGGGCGCTACGTTTGCCGGGGGATAGATGTGCTGGGCGCGCAGCTTTTTGAAGAGAGTCAGCTGTTCTTGCGCTTTGTCCGGCGACCCAGAACGCGCGTAGACCAATGACAGCTCGTAATGGTTCTGCGGGTCTGCCGGCGCCAACTGCACGGCCTGTTCGAACGCTTCGCGCGCATGGGCCAGATCCCCGGTTTGCAGATACAATCCTCCCAATGCGCTCTGGGCCTCCGCGTTTTTTGGATTCACCGCTACACTTTTCGCAAACGACTTGATTGCCCCTTCGGAATCTCCTTCCGTTTTTTGTATGAGACCCAGATAAAAAAGGGCGCCGGGGTCCGAACTGTTCCGGCTCAGGCAGAACTCAACTCTTCGTTTGGCCTCCTCAAAATCGTTCAGGTTGTAGGAAATCACGGCAAAGGCGAGATTCGCTTGGCGATCTTCTGGATGCGTCTCGATCATTTTCTGCGCATAAGGCCGCGCCTGATTCCATTCACCGGTACCAATGAGCGCCAAGGCCATGAAATAAGCCGTGGAGGGGTCATGGGGCCGGCGTTCCCGCAGTTTTTTCGCTGTTTCGAGCGCCTCCTTCGGGCGCCCAGCGTAAAGCTGCGCCGTTGCAAGACCTTCAAGAATATCCACCCGCCGCGGCGCGAGCGCTGACGCTTTGGTCAAGACACTTGCGGCATCGCTCCACTGTTGTTCCTTGCCGAGGACACGCCCTGCTTCGACAAGAGCCTCCAAGGAATCGGGGGATCTCTGAAGAATTGCTTGCAGTGCTCCCAAAGCTTCGGTGTGGTTACCGAGCTGTTCTTGGACACGCGCAACAACCAGTAGAAACCGGTCGGTTTGCTGTTGGCGCGTCGCTGCGAGGTGCAGCAGCTCATCCGCGTCATGCACTCCGCCATGATCGAGAAGAAACTCCGCAAGCTGCGGCACAAGAGCCGGATTCTTGTCTGCCACTTGGAGCATGGCGTGAATCTCCGCAGTCGCTTTTTCGGTTTGATGGAGCCCCAGATAGTCTGCAGCAAGGACAGGAAGAAGCTCGACCGTTCTCTTCTCCAACGGGATTCTTCCAGCCGCGGCTAGCGACTTTTGATACTCTCCTCGGTTCAAGTAGGACTTCGCCAGGGCGAATTCCCTCTTCGCGCTTACCTTATTATCTTTCGCGACTTGCGCACCGAGACTCGAGAAAGTAGCAAGTACAGTAGCGAGTGTAGCGATACTCGTAGGCCTGAATAGCACCAAGGTCGCGCGTGTGATGTATCTCGCAGGCCCCATGAGTTTTGCAAAGATGCCCGCGACGCCTGCAAGCTTGCCCCTCTGCATCGCGGCTTCTCCCTTTCACTAGAAGAAATCTTACCCTAAAATACGAAGGATCCTTCATGCGCACTCTCATCCCGGTTTTCCTGTTCGTGATTGCGGACATCGCCGCACTTGCGCAGACAGCAAATCCACCCATCCGCTTTCGGGATATTGGCACTGAGGCAGGCCTCACCAAGGTTCCCTTCAGTTCGATGAAGCAAAAGTACGTCGTGGAAATCATGTCCGGGGGTGTGGCGCTGTTCGACTGCGACAACGACGGCAAACTGGACATTGTGGTGGTGAACGACTCGACGATTGAGCACGCCCAGCAGGGCGGCGATCTGATGGTGACGCTTTATCATCAGGGGGACAACCTAAAATTCACTGATATCACCAAAGAAGCGGGACTCACGCACAAAGGGTGGGGAATGGGTGTGGCCGTGGCCGATTACGACAATGACGGTTTGCCGGACTTGTACGTGACCGGCTACAACGGCAACGCGCTGTATCACAATCTCGGCGGCTGCAAGTTCGAGGACGTCACGGACAAAGCCGGAGTGGCCGGCGGCGGCTTTAGCACCGGCGCAGCGTGGGGGGATTACGACCGGGACGGAAACGTGGACTTATTTGTGTCGCGCTACGTACATACCGACGTGAATCATCTTCCGTCGCCCGATTCCCCCGGATTCATTCATAAGGGCTTGCACGTTGAGGGGCCCTGGACGATGCCCGGAGAAAGCGATCTACTCTTCCACAATCGGGGGGATGGCACGTTTGAAGAAGTTGCGAAAAAAGCAGGAGTTGATGACCCGGCAAAGCACTTCGGCTTGGGCGCAGTCTGGGGGGACTACGATAACGATGGCTGGCCTGACTTGTACGTTGCGAATGACTCTGGTCCGAAATATCTCTATCACAATAAGCATGATGGGACGTTTGAAGAAGTGGCCATGCTTGTCGGGGTAGCGCTGAGCGCCGAAGGTGACGAATTGGGGTCGATGGGCGTGGACTTTGGCGATTTCGACCGGGACGGGCTTCTGGACATCATCGTAACGAACTACGCGAGCCAGCCGAAAGATTTGTACTGGAACCAGGGAAAGCAAGGATTCACGGATTTAGCGTGGGCCTCACAAATCAGCAAGACGGCGCTGCCGTATGTCGGCTGGGGCACTGGATTCATTGATTTCGACAACGATGGCTTGCCCGACATTTTGATGGCCAACGGACACATCTATCCGGGAGTGGATACGATTCCGTACGAGGTGAAATACCGCGAGCCGATGCTCCTTTACCGGAACCGTGGGAATCGCACATTTGAAGACGTCTCCGCGGCGAGCGGATTGAACGAAGGCCCACTGCAATCGCGGCGAGGTGTAGCTTTTGGGGACATCAACAACGACGGGAACGTGGACTGCGTGGTTTTCAATGTAGGGGCGCCCCCGTCGCTCTTCCTCAACATCACGAAAAATGACAATCATCGCGTTCTATTCAAATTGCTGGGAACGAAAAGTAACCGCATGGCGATCGGCGCGCGGGTGACGGTAACGAGTCCTACGCGCACTCAAATGGAAGAGGTTCGCGCGGGGAGCAGCTACCTTTCCTCAAACGATCCCCGAGTGCACTTCGGCTTGGCTCGAGACACGATGATGAGTGAAGTACAAATTCGCTGGCCCAATGGCAACGTGGAAGTGCTGAAAGACGTAGCCGCAGACGCAATCTACGCCATCGTCGAAGGAGAAGGGATCAAGAGCGCAATCAAGTTGGCGCCTCCGGAGGACAAATAGGGGCACCCTGCGAACTCCCCCGTATGGCAGTCATTGGGGTTCAGTGAGAACGAGAGTTTCGTTGGTATGGAGGCCAGTACTGATAAATTGTTTGCGGCCGGAGGGCCAAAGAACTTCGATGCTGTCAATCTTGGAAGCCTCGCCGAGGCCGAAATACAGCGGGAGAACGCTCTGAGATAAATAGCCGGACTTGCCGTCATTGTACTTGGTGTAGACCTGTCCCGCGGCGCGCACTCGGACGGTAGCGCCTAGACCGTTCCGGTTCGATGCCCTACCGTTGAGAAGAATCTTGAGCCAGTGAATCGGCTTGCGCTGGGCGAGGTCGCTGATGAGAACTTGAGGCTCAGAATTGAAGTCGTTGGTGACAATGTCCAGGTCACCGTCATTGTCTAAATCGAAGATGACAGCAGATCGGCTGGCCAGCGGCGCCATCACGGTGATTTTGCCGGAGTGGCCGCCGCACACCTTCTGAGCCAGGGGACCCAAACCTTCTTTTTCACTGCAATCGATATCAAACCATGGAGTGTGGGTGCGGCCGTCGCGCCGCGGCTCGATTCCGAGAATAACTTCGGCGTCGAGGAACTTTTCGCCGCGGTTGTTAAGTAGCATGGAATTGATGCCGTAGCGGAAAGGAAAATTCATACCGGCAGTGATAAAAATATCGTCCCAGCCGTCTGCATTGACGTCAGCGACGCTGGGCCCCCACGGCCAATAGTTTTCAACGTTAAGGCGATCGGAGATTTCCTCAAACTTCCCGCCACCAAGGTTGTGGTAGAAAGCGTTGCCAAAGATTTTTGCGCCCTGCAAGAATTCTGCCGGCGGCCGCACTGCGGTCTTTTTCTTTTCATCAGCGGGACTGAAGTCCTCAAACATGTCCGAATGCATGTCGGTAAGAAAAAGGTCCATGCGGCCGTCGTTATCGTAATCGAAGAATTTGATGCCCATGCTTCCATAAGGCGTCTCCGGAAAAATCTCCGCCGTCTTATCAACGAATTTCTTCCCGCCAACGTTCTCAAAATAATGGCTCGCTCCTTGCATGTTGAGTACGAACAAGTCCGGAAAGCCGTCGCCGTTCAAATCGGCAAAGCTGGCGTCGCCGCACCAGCCGTGGGGATGCAGGCCCATATCGGCGGTGACATCCTTGAACTTGTTCTGGCCCATGTTCTTGTAGAGGACTGGATACTCGAAGCGCTCCGGATGAAGGTGACCAAAGAAGGCGTCCGGCATGGCAACGTACGATCCGTCGGGCCATTTTTCATCGGTTGTGAATTTACCGACGTTGCAGACGAAAAGATCCACGAGGCCGTCGTTGTCATAGTCGAAGAAGAACGCACCAGTGGATTCGGAAACGAGGTCGACGCCGGCTTCTTTTGAAATGTCCTTGAAATGGCCATGGCCATCATTGAGAAAAAGGGCATTGCCGCCGCGCACGGTAGTGACGAAAAGCGACTGGTGGCCGCTGTTATCAATGTCTCCAAAAGCTGCTGCTACACTGATGCGATCCGCCAGCGCGACGCCCGCTTCCTGGGTAATGTTCTTGAATTTGCCGCCGCCCAGGTTTTTCCAAAGCTCGTTGCCTCCAACTTGATTGACAAAGTAGATGTCGTAGAGGCCGTCGCCGTCCACATCGGCAGCCGCGATGCCCGTCCCGTGGTCATAGTGGGCAGCCTTATAGTGGCGCGCGGCATCAGCGACGACGTGGTGAACGAAAGTGATGCCGCTTTCTTTCAGCTTGTCCGTGAAGTGGAAGTCATGGAAAACCTTGAACTGACTCAACGTCGCCAATTGCGCCTGCTTTCGCCCGGGCAGAGAATCGACGCCGACATCAGGATCGGGGAACTTGACTTGTATAACAGAAGAAGATTGGGGCGAAAGTGGCGGCGCTCCGGCCTGGTCCTGGGTACGACCAGAGAATTCCGGTCGAAAAGACGAGAGTGATCCCAAAGCGAGTACAAACGCGGTCGTCGAAAGGCATACGCCGACAGAGAAGAAATGCAGAGGAGAGCGTGACATGGCGTGCCTCCTTTATTTGCTCTCGCCCCCGGAGATGCCGGACTGGGCTTTTTGAGGAGAAGAATTCTTTTCCGTAGCCGGGCGAATGCGTTCCGAAGGAACAATTCCAGAACCTTCGAGAACCGCGTAGAACTTGTCCACGCCGAGATCGGTGAGAGTTTCAGTTCCGCCCGAAGGCCAGCGGATTTCCAACCGATCAATTCTCGTCGCCGCTGCCAGCCCAAAATGCACGCGAAAATCATTTTGAGAAAGATAGCTCCCGCCGCTATGAATCTCCTCCGTCTGGGTGATTCCTCCAGCGACGATCTTGAGCTTCGCCCCGATGGCGAGGCGGTTGCTCTTGGTGCCTGCGAGTTCAAAACTTACCCAATGCCGGCCGGAAATGCCATGATTGCGAAGCAGCATGGGTGCGCCGTCGAGATCCTCAACGACAACGTCCATGTTTCCATCATTGAACAGGTCTGCCACCGCTAATCCGCGCGAAACACGCTTCTCTTTCAGTGCCGGCCCTCCTTGATCGCTGGCATCGCAAAAAGTCCCGTTCTTTTGGTTGAAATGAAGTAATTTTGGCTGGCGGTAGCCTCCTCCAGAAGGAAGATTGTCAACCAGGGAGGTGATGTGCCCGCTGACGGCAATCAGGTCGAGCCAACCGTCATTGTCGAGATCGACGAAAGCAGTTCCCCATTTGACCCACGGCAGCGAAGGAAGCGCGACGCCTGAAGGATAAGAGACGTCCGTAAAATTCCACTTCCCATCGTTGCGAAAAAGGTCGTCGTACTCGTCGGTGAAATTGGTGACGTAGAGGGACGGCAGACCGGTGTGAAGATAGTCGCCGACGGCGATGCCCATGGAAGCCTGTTCGGAACCGTCTTCATTCACCGCGGTCCCAGACTCGAGTCCGATATCCGTGAACTTTCCGTTGCCGTCGTTGCGGTACAGGTATTTCGGAGTCGAGTCATTAGCCATGTAGATGTCTGGACGCCCCGAATTGTTCAAGTCCGCCCAAATCACTGACATACCATAGTACCCATTAGGATCATCTACTCCGGCAGCTTTCGAGACATCGGTGAATGTGCCGTCCCCGTTGTTGTGGAAGAGCGAATCGCCGGCCCCCTTCAAGCCGCGGGGGCCACACTGAATGTCGATGCCGCGATACTTGCAATTGGCTTCCTTCCCGAAGCCTGGCAGGTCGTTGAGGTGGAAATCCACATAATTGGCAACCATCAGGTCCACGAAGCCGTCCCCGTCGTAGTCCCCGAAGGCGGCCCCGGTAGACCAGCGGCCATCGGCTACTCCTGCTTTGGCGGTGACATCCGTGAACGTGCCGTCCCCGTTGTTGTGGTAGAGCACGTTGCCGCCAAGACAGGTGATATACAGGTCGGGCCAACCGTCATTGTCGTAGTCGGCGACCGCTCCTCCCATTGCAAAACATGGTGTGGCGATGCCGGCTTTATCCGTGACGTCAGTAAAGGTTCCATCGTGGTTGTTATGGTACAGCGCGCCGCGGGCCTTTTCCCCTCGCAGAGCCATCTCGACGGTGGGGGCGTTGGTGAAGTAAATGTCCGGCCACCCGTCGCGGTCGTAATCAATAAGCACGACGCCCCCGCTCATCGATTCCGGGATGTACTTGGCGAATTGCGATGCAATGTGCCGAAAGTGTATTCCGGCTTTTTCCGTGATGTCTTCCAATTGGGGGATCGGGCGATTGCTGCATTTTATGGCTTTCACACCTGGAGGAGGAGGGGTCGGGTTCGAATGCCCCATCTGCGCGCGTAGATACAGGACGCCGCCCAGCAGGGCAACGAGAGCCGTTGTGAATTGCCCTCCGAGGTTCCTTCTCAAGAGTTCACCGGACAGAGTGGATTCATGGTTCCTCGGGTTTCGGAAGGTCGAGCTTCCTGTGCTTTGCTTTCAGGTCGCGGTAGAGTTGCAGCTCGCGGTCGGCATCTTCGATCCGTGAATCCTTCCGGTAGGCGGCCTGGAGCTGATAGTGAATGTAGTCGGTTTCCGGGTCCAGGCGTGCGGCTTCTTCCAGATGGACGATTGCTTCCTTAATATCCCCTTGGTCGAGCAGGATCTTGCCAAGCTGATATTGCGCCTTCGCATGGCCCGGATTGATGGAGATCACGGAACGAAAAAGGGCGGTGGCCTCCTCGCGGCGTGATTGCTGCAGATAGGCATAGCCGAGGCTATAAGTCGCTTCATAATCGTCCGGGAACAGGGAAAGTTCCGCCAAGAGCTCTTGGGCCGCGTCGGCCGGGCGATTATCCCGAAGCAGAGCCAAGCCGCAATAATAATGGAGTTTGGGGAACTTGGAGTCCATTTGCAGCCCACGATGAAAAGCCGTCACAGCGCGCGCGTAATCCTCGATTTCCACCCAAAGTTGCCCGAGAAGTAGCAAAGAGCCGGGATCGAGAGACAGCTTCTCGACGTCGCCCAGCACATCGGCCGCTTCTTTGGGGTCACCCTTGCGCGCCAGCGAAGCCGCCCAGGCGTAACCAAGGCCGAAGTCGTGGCGGGCTGTTTCTCCGAGAGGTGCGATGGTGCGAGCTGCGTTCGAATAGTCATTCGTCGCGAAGTAGGCCAGACCAAGCATGCCGCGGGCCTCAGCGTCAGAGGGAGCATCCTCAATAGCTTTGGAGAGGGCGCGAATCGCTTCGGGGTAATCTTCCGTTCGGAAAGCGGCGATGCCCAGGTTGCGCGAAAGTCCGGGAATCTCAGAACTCCAGCGTTGGGCTTCTTGATAGTGACCCACAGCCGCGCGGTAAAGCTCGCGCTTGGCTTCCGATGTGGCCAAGTCGTTGAAGCCCGCACCGAGAATAGCCCGAAGCTGCTTTTCCTGAGCCGCGGCCTGCTCTTTCTGCTTCGCAGTGAGACTCGAGCGCGCCAACACCGTGGCATCAACCTGCGCCGTCGGATCCACGGGACCAGGCTGCGGGAGCGAGACTTCCTGTTCTGTAGGCGGCACATAGGGTGACACAACCGCCCCGCTCCCCACGCCCGATTCGGATTGCACATCAGCAACTTTCTTGAAGCTCTCTGCTAGAGCCAGGTTTTGCAGCTCGCGCGCTTTCTTCAAATAGGGCCCCGCTTCTGCGTTGCGGCCTGTTTGTACAAGGATGCGCCCGAGCGTGACGTAGCCCTTGCGTATCAAATAGTTCGCTTCCGAGAGCTGGTCACCTGCGAGTGCGATGGCCTTGCGGAGGTATTCCTCTGCGTGCTGGTCGTCGTTCATCGCATGAGCATTCAGGCCAAGGTAAAGCCAGGCATGTGGCGACGTGGGGTCAATCCCTACGGCCACACGCAAATAATGGTTCGACTGCGCGAACTCGTGATTGATCGAGGTGATGACGCCGAGGAAGTAGTTGCTCAAAAAATCCTGCGGGTGGTAATGCAGTTCCTTGAGGAATTCAGCGCGGGATTCGGGCGTGGGCGCCCACTCGTTCAAGATGAGATAGGAAAGCCCCAGGAAATAGTGGGCGTGGGGCGTGCTGGGGTCCAAGGCAATGGCTTTCTTCAGCTCGCGCAAGGTATCGTCCATGAGGTTGGCGTCGCGATAGGCGCGCGCAAAGAGCACCCGGATAGCCCCGGAGTCGCCCGCGAATTCCACCATCTGATGGAAGATGGCATCGGCTTTTTCTCTCTGCTTGTCCGCAAGAAGCGATATTCCCAGCGAGTAAGCCGCTTCGAAGTCCGGCTGGATAGAAATGGAGCGCGCTAGCGATTCCGCCGCTTTATGCGGATCCTGTTTCTTCATCCACGCTTTACCCTGAACATTCCAGGCACGGGCGTTGTTTGAGTCGGCCGCCAGTACCCGCGAGGTTTCCGCCAGCGTTTCGTCGAGGCGATTCGCGCGGAGCAGGGCGATGGCCAGGTCTACGCGGGCGTCGGGAATATCTTCGAAATCGAGGGAGCGGCGGTAGAGTTCGCTGGCCTGACCGAACGCACCTTCGTAAAGACGCAAATGGCCCATCTGGCGCAAACAGAAAGCAATGAGGCTTTTGTTGGCGGAAGCGACCGCATTAGCGTCGTCCGATTGTTGCGCGGCTTGCGCTGCCCTCAGGCGTTTCTCCAGTTCTGCCGCGACGGGTGTTTGCGTCTGCTTTGAAGAAGCCCGAGATGCATTCTGTCGGCTAGGCCGTTGTTGGGTGGCGGAAACTCGTGCGATGAGAAGCAAGGTTACTAAAGCCGGGAAAATTGCGAATTTCACAGTTGGGCTAGACATGGGCCGAAGCCGCCAAATACGCCAGGCGAGACACGTGCGCCTTTCAAAGAAGCCATCCACAACGGCAGCAAAAAGTATAAGGCGGGGCTTGAAAGATTCAAGCCCCGCCTGGTGGGGTGTCAGTCAATGAGACCCGGACAGCGTACTATCAGAACGTCAGCTTGAGCCCGTACTGAATCTCCCTTGGGCCCAGCGTCAGAATGGATTGGCCGAAGTTGCCGTTAACGCCCGCCAAAGAGGTTTGCTTGATCACGCTGTTGGTAACGCTGCAGGGCTTCCCGCCGACAGCCACCGTGTCGCAAGCCCCATTAGCCGTCCAAATCGTGTTCAGGTCAGGCCCAGTTGCTTTGAAATTTGCATGGTTAAAGGCGTTGAATGCATCAAGCCGGAATTGCAGCTTGAACCTCTCCGAAAGCGGGAAGGTCTTGTGCAAACCCAAGTCAACGTTCCTGTATACCGGGCCATGGCAATAGCCTCGGGGCTCGTTTCCAATAGTCCCCAGCTGAAACCCAGTCAGCGTAAACGCCGCGGGATTGATAATCTGCGGGCCGTTCTCTCCTGAGTTGCAGCCCACACCCGGAACGATATCCGGCCGCTGGTTTGTGGCATAGCCCGTTCCGGAGAGATTAAGGCCACCCGCGCCAAATATATCGGTAAACGCGTTATCGAACACGGTCAGAGATGCTCCGGAGGAGACCGTCACAATGGGCGAGAGATCCCAGCCCCCCAAAGCTTGCCTCATGAAGGCATTAGAATTTGCGAATTTCGGTCCGAAGATAAGAGCGTTGGCAACGAAAAGGTGCGGTCGGTTGATGGTGGTGTTTCCGCGGTCCACGGTCGGATTGGTAATGTCTGTGAACAAACTCGTGACCGCATTTCCGCCCGTGCCGCCCGAGGAATCGTCAAGTTCACCATTCGCGATGGTGTGCGAGTAGGTGTAGGAGAGTTGAAGCTGCAGGCGATCCTTTAGCCGCGACCGGAATAGGGCCTGCAACGCGTGATAGTTGGAGAGACCGGCTCGGTTGAAATAGACGATGGTGCCATCGTTGGCGTAAGGTCTGTTGGAGCTCGGCCCGAAGCCACTGACAAATACCTGTTTTAGGCGCGCCGTGGGGTTCGCGGTGGTATTCACGACCTCGTTCACGTCGTACTTGCTCGTTAAATGAACGCCGCGGTTACCCACGTAAGCAATTTCGAACGTGGTGTCGTGCATTATTTCTCGCTCGACCGCGACGTTCCACTGCCAGGAGTTGGGAAGCATCGCTACGGGGTCGAGGCCAGAGTTGGGCGATGCGGAACCTCCTGTCAGAGAAGGTGCTACACCTAGCGAACGGTTTTGTGTGTTGGTTGTGGCAAAAGGCGCGTTGGACGACAATATGACCTGTGGGGAAACGCGCTCTCGCTGAAAGAACTGCCCGACGCCGGCGCGAATGGCCAGCTTCCCGTTGCTGTGTGGATCCCAGGCGATGCCCAATCGGGGGGCAATGGCATGATTGCTGTTGTTCTTGAGGGCCCGGTTGATGCCCGGCGTTCCACTGCTGAAGTTGTTGTTGCCATTGAGCTTGTTCGCAGCTCCGCAGGGATCAGTCCCTGGGACAACTATGATGCCATTGCAGGCGTCGCTGGCCGGTCTCGCCGGGTTGTAAAGAAAAGGATCAAACGCGCTGAAGTCATTATTGGCGTCGTAGGGTTCCCGGTATAGCGACCACCGGATGCCATACTCCACCGTCAGGTTGCGGCGGGCCTTCCAGACGTCGCCAGTGTAGAATTCAACATCGTGCCAAGCCGCGTGATCGATTGGGTTCTGAGAAGGTTCTGCCATTCCCAGGAATTGCTGCCCTGGGATCAGGAGATTGGCAAGACCATTGCCAGTGTGCGTACCCCAGTTAACACCCCAATCGGCCATCGAAGCATTTGGTTGGTCAAAACCACCGTTCTGGTCTTCATTCTTGGAATTCTTGGACCATAAAAACCCTGCTTTCAACGTGTGCGTACCAATGATTTTCACAATGTCATCGTTCAACGTGTATGTGTCCATGCTGTTGGAGTACGGCGAAATCAACCACGTCGTCGTCGCCGCCGCATACTGTTGGAACCCGCTCCAGAAGATAGGTAATCCACCAGGCTGTTTCAAACTCGCAGGATAGACAGTGGGTACGGCGGCGTTTATCGCCTTTATCAGCGCCGGCGCCCCACCGGGGAAAGACGTCAGCCCCCCAGGGCTCGTGTTTATTTCATTGTGGGAATACGAGAACTGTGCCGTGTTGATGAAGGTCATGCCAAGGGTCGAGGTCAGCTTGGCCACGGCGCTTCGCGATGGCTGTGACCAATTCCCTTGCAAGTTCGGGAGCAGGTTGGCATCGCCCCAGTATGCATCCACGTGGGGTGCTGGGTTTTCCCATGCATCTTGGCTGTAGCGCAGTGTGACCAGCTCATTCTTGGTCACATTGAAATCGCCCTTGATGCTCTCCTCCCGCCAGTTGATTTTGGAAGGAACGGTCTGAAACCAGTTGTCATGGCCCATCCCCGGGCCGCCTATTGGCGTCGTCAGGGTGGCCGTTGGCAATATCTTCGCGTAAAGCAATCCGGCTGGATCGGGATTCGCTATCTTTAGCGGATTCCCAGCGGCTTGGAACGCGGCAGGGATCGTGGGTGTCGGCGCGCAGCCGTCCGCGGCCAGCCCGCCAACGGTTCCGCCTGTAAAGTCACCCTGAAGTTCAGCAGCTGTTGGCATGCACCCATGGTGCGTTTGTCCTCGGATCTCCCTGTTCCATTCTTCGTTCCAAAAGAAGAAAATCTTGTTCTTCTTAATGGGGCCGCTCAACGTGTAGCCGTAATCGTTCCGGCGTAGCTCATCTTTGACATGCTGTCCAGTTAGAGGATTGACGTTCTGGGCTGCAAAGAACTCAAAAGCATTGAGCTTGTCATTGCGACCAAAATAATTTATCGAGCCGTGAAAGGTGTTTTCGCCGGACCGCGTGTTGATAATCACCACCGCCCCGGAGGCCTGGCCGTACTCCGGCCCATAAGAGTTGCGCAGCATCTTGAATTCGGCAATCGAATCGACGGAGGGGTAGATCAGAATTGTGCGGTTCGAGCCTTTATCATTGTTATTAGCGCCGTCCAGCAGATACAAATTGTTCGTGGAAGGATTCCCGTTCACTGAATAATCCACCCCACCGAGGATTCCCTTGTCCTTTGAATCCGCGCTGCCTCCCGGACCGTTTACCGCCGAAACACCCGGCTGGAGCGTGAGCAACTCCACGAAGTTACCGCCGTTCAGCGGCAACCCGCGCACTTGATCCCCATTGACCACTTCGCCGACGGCCGCGCTGTCGGTCTGCACCTGCACGGCGTTCGCCGTGACCACAACATTCTCCGTCGCCGCCCCCACTTGCAGCGTGATGTCAACCTGCGTAATGTTGGCGACGTGCACCTCGACGTTTTTGGACACGTAGCTCTTGAAGCCGGACTTCTTGACCTCGACGTTGTACACACCGATCGCCAACTCCGGGAAGACGAACCCGCCCTCCCCGTTGGTGCGGGCCGTAAACACCTCGGCTGTGCCAATGTTAGTGGCCGTCACGTCGGCATCCACCACTACAGCGCCAGAGGGATCGCTGACGTTGCCACGGATACTGCCTGAAAACTTTTGTCCGAGAACTGCAGCCGGCAGGCAAAGCAATAAAACAAGGAAAAGAACTGCTGGGCGATGGGTCTTCATCTTTCCCCCTACTTCTGAGAAATGCTGCAACTGTTTTGGGAAAT
>OCOJ01056734.1_pt2 | contig 40809 bp, 42 predicted proteins | sample 1539251 | NCBI WGS metagenome assembly OCOJ01 (sample SAMN01911457, study PRJEB22624) | soil metagenome | biome: Soil | place: Malaysia | collected 2012-04-30 | depth RA_metagenome m
CTCTGGAGCGTCGGACCGCTCGTCGGGGCCGTCGCCATCATTCTCGACGGCTACTTCGGCCTCTTCGTGATGGCGATCGGCACGACCGTGATCTCGCTCGTCGTGATGGAGTTCCTCTACGGCGAGATGGGGATCCGGGCCCGACTCCAGGGGAACCGCGCCGGGGCGGACACCGGCTAGCTGCCGCCGGTCTCGAGGGCAGCGTCTTATAGAGTACGGCCGTCCGAATCTCGTGCAACGCCCGACCACGTTCGCCGACGCGAGGGCCTCCTTTGAGGAGGCGGAGTTCGTGGTGGTCGGTGTTCCGTTCGACCGCACGACGTCGTTCCGGCCGGGAGCGCGGTTCGGCCCGGACTCGATCCGCATGCATTCCTGGAACTTCGAGTCGTACGACCTTGAGACCGGGGTCGACCTCTCGGAGGTGGCGGTCCACGACCTCGGGAACACGGAGGAGTTCGGAAGCTCGGAGGACATGGTCATCTCGCTCCGAGAGGAGATCCGACCGATCTACGCGGCCGGGAAGGTCCCGATCGTCCTCGGCGGGGACCACGCGTGCTCGCCCCCCGTGGTCGAAGCGTACCCTGAGACGGCGCCGAGCGTCGGGGTCCTCTACCTGGACGCCCACATGGACTTTCGCTCGAGCTACCTCGGAGACCGTCGGAGCCACGGCTGCTCTTCCCGCCGGATCCTCGAGAAGGTCGGGGCCCGGAACATCGTGGTCCTCGGCGTCCGCTCGGTCTCCCACGAGGAGATGGACGATAACCGTACGATCGGCATGTCGTACGTGACCGCGACGGACATCGCGAGGGACGGTATCGAGGCCGCCGTCCACCAGGCCCTCAACATCCTCAAGACCGAGAAGGTGTACATCTCGCTCGACATCGACGCGATCGACCCGGCCTACGCCGGCGCCACCGGCACTCCCGAGCCGTTCGGGCTCACTCCCCGCGATGTGAAGTACGTCATCGACCAGGCCGCGCCCCGCCTCGTCGGACTCGACATCATGGAGGTCAGTCCCCCCTACGACTCCGGCAACACGAGCCTGCTCGCGGCCCGCCTCGCGCGCGAGGCGATCGTCCGGAGCGTCGCCGCTCGCAAGGGTCGGTAGCGGGGAAGGGCGTCATGTCGGCCGAGCCGAGCCCTCAGGGCCCCCCGGTCTCCCGCGGCGCAGAGGCGTCGTTGCGGAAGGTGGACTGGTGGGGGTTCCCGGCGCTGCTCAAGGAACGCGACCAGAAGGCGTACCGGCCGAAGGCCCTGGACGAGCGGGTCCGGCGGGAGCGCACGCGCAACGAGGTCCGGCTGCTGGTCGACGCGCGTCGGCTCGGGGTGCGCACCCCCATCGTTTACGACGTGGACCTCGCGAAGTACCGCATCACGCTCGAAGAGCTTCCGGGGCCAACCCTGCGCCAAGTCCTCGAGGACCCGAACGTCCCTCCCGAGGACGAGGTCGCCGCCGTCCGCTCGTTCGGCCGTGCGCTCGGGCTGCTCCACGCCGGATCGATCGCCCACGGCGACCTGACCAGCTCGAACGTCCTCCTTCCGGACGGACCGCACGGGGCCCCGGCCTTCCTCGACCTTTCCATGGGCACGAGGAGCCCCGGGCTCGAAGAGCTCGGGATCGACCTCCACCTCGTCGAGGAGGACCTGAAGGCTCTGAGCGGACGGTCGGAGGCGCTCGTCCGCGCGTTCCACGAAGGGTACGCCGAAGGGAACCCCCACGGGGCCCGCGACGTCCGCGCGCGCGCGAAGTTGATTCGCGGCCGCGTGCGCTACGCCTGACGCGGCCCGCCCGCTACGCCGGCCGCTCGACCCGTTGGAGACCCGCAATCAGGGCCGCGGGGAGGTCGTCGATCACATCGGTCGCGAGCAGCCCGTAGCCTCGGTGCACGGCCGCCCGAAGCCCCGCCTCGCCGGTCCAGTAGGTCGCGAGCCGAGCCGCGTGGAGAGGCCGCACTCCCTGGCTCAGGAGGCTTCCGAGAACGCCCCCCAGAACGTCTCCGACCCCCCCGACCGTCATCGCGACGTGGTGGTGCAGATTCGAAACGGTCGTCTCCCCGTCGGTCACGATGTCCGGGGAGCCCTTCACGACCAGCGTCACATGGTGCTCCAGCGCGGCGCGCTCCGCTGCCTCGGCTCGCTCCTCGAAGGTCCCGCCGGTCGGGCCGTGGAACACGCGCTCGAATTCGCCGGCGTTCGGGGTCGCGATGATCCCGACGGGGGGCGTCGTTCCGTCCTGCCCCAAGTCGGTCGGCATCGCTGCGAGAGCGTCCGCGTCGACCACCATCGGAAGCTCTCGAGCGAGCGCCCGAATGACCGAGCCCAGCGCCTCCGTCGTCTCGGGATGCGCTCCGGCCCCCATGCCGATGACGATGGCTCCCGGGGGCGCCGAGCGCACCGTCTCGAGGATCTCGGGAACATCGGTCGGGCGGAACCGGTCGGACCCGACCGCCCGGACGATCAGGTTGGGACCGGTCGCCCGCACCGCTTCCGCGGCGACCGAGGGAGTGAGGACGGTCGCCCGCTCGGCGCCCGACCTCAGGGCCGCGAGACCCGCGAGCGCGGGAGCTCCCGTGTACGGTCCGCCCCCCACGATGACCAGCCGCCCGTTCCGACCGCGGGACTCTGGGGGAGGTCGGAAGAAATGAAACTCCCCGGGGCCGGTCTGCCGCCAGGCGTTCGGGGGCATGCCGATGTCCCGGACCGTGAGGTCTCCGACCGCCCCCGTCTCCATCTCCTCCTTCGGAATCGTGAACGTGACCGTCCAGGCGGGACGCAGGCCCTCGGGGTCGGTGATCCCCGTCGGGATGTCCACGGAGAGGACCGGAGCTCCGCTCGCCCGGATGGCGGCGACGGCCTCCCGAATCGGGGGACGAAGATTGCCGGACTGACCGGTGCCGAGGAGGGCGTCCACGACGAGCGGCATCGTCGCGAGTTCCTCCGCGCGGGGGATGCCGATGCGGACCGGCACCCGGTTCTGGATCCGGTCGAAGCACCGCCGGGCGGCGCGCGACCGAATCTCGACCGGAGGATGGACGAGCCAGATTTCCGGAGAGTATCCCCACTGGAGAAGGTAGAACGCGGCGCAGGTCCCGTCGCCCCCGTTGTTTCCCGTCCCCGCGACGACGGCCACGCGGGCCGGTGGGGACGGAAGATGTCGTGTGGCCTCCTCGGCCGTCGCGCGGCCGGCGTTCTCCATGAGGGCGTCGATCGTGACTCCGAGCGCGACCGAATTCTGCTCGACGACCGCCATCTCGAGGGAGGAGAGCGGACGTCGGGAGGAGGCCCACATCCTGCCTTCTACGAGGGTGAGGCTGGTTCCGCGGTCTGAAAGATGTTGACGGACGACGGGAGGAGGTTCTTCCGGGCCAGGTACTGCGACTGGGTCCGGCTATAGCGGAAGAGGATGTCCGCCTTTCCTTCCTGGAACCCCCAGGGACGGAGAATGAGAAGGTCGCCCTCGCGAATCCACATCTTCTTCTTCATCTTCCCCGTGATCCGGCCCATTCGCGAGACGTTGTCCTCGCACATCACCCGGATCCGGGCCGCCCCCAGAAGTTGGCTCGCGATTCCGAACACTTCCCCGCGATTGCGTCGGGGAAGCGGAAGACGACCGACCTCCTCGCCTCCCTCGACGACCTCGACGGTCGGAGGCGCCTCCTCTTCGGGGGCGGACGCCGGGTCGCCCGGCGGGTCGGGAGCGTCGGACACGGCGATGAGAGCCGGCCCCAGTATTTCAAGGGGGCGGGCGGCGAGGGAATACGCGCAGCGGATTCTCTTCGAGGATACGCCGTTGGTCGTCCCGCGAAATGGGGAGCGCCCGGAACGCATCCAGGTTCGCCCGGATGTCCCGCACACCGGGGCCCGGCCAATCGGTCCCGAAGAGGACCTTGTCCGCCAAGCGCGGAAGCTGGGGGAAGTACTCGAGAAGCCGTGAGGGCGGGACTCCCGAGACGTCCAGCCACACGTTCGGGAATCGCCGCGCGAGGAACACCGCCGTCTCCATCCAGATCGGCCGTCCCCCGTGCGCGAGGACGATCGGGAGGTCCGGGAAATCGACGGCCACATCGTCCGCCCAGAGCGGGTCCGCGAAGCTGTTGCGGGCGCCCGGGAAGACGGACGTCCCGGTGTGAAAGATGACCGGAAGCCGGTAACGCGAGCATGCCTCGTAGAGCGATCGGAGCCCGGGAAGAGAGCCGTCCACGTAGGCATTCGGCCGGAACAGTTGGTGAGGGGGGTGCAGCTTGATGGCTCGGATCCCGAGCTTCTCCGCGAGGCGCTCGATCTCTCGCTCAGGGTCGGGGTGGTCCGGTCGGATTCCACCGGTGGCGATCAGTCGCTCGGGGTCCACGCGGACGTATTCGGAGACGAAGCTGTTGGCTTCCTCCGTGTACCCGATCACCTCCGGCGCGACGTAGTTGACCAGGACCGCTCGTTCGACCCCGCACGCGTCCAGGTACCGCAGGAACTCCTCCGGATGGGTCGCGTACTGCTCCGCCGGGGGATCGATCGGGAAGAGCGCGCGCTTCGCTTCCGGGCGCATCTGCCATACCGGGTTGATGTGAACGTGACAATCGGTGACGCCCATCCCGATTCGGGAAGGGGCCCACCATATAAGGTCGGGAGCGAGCCCACCGGTCCGGCCGAGGTTTTATCTCTCGCACGGGACCATGTCCCGCGAGAGCGGCGCTATGTCGACCACCCCCCGCACGATGCCGAAACTCCTCAAGGCGACGTACCTCGGTGACCAGGAGTACCTCCTCGAGGAGACCCGCGCGACGAAACTGTTCTACTTCCCCGGTCCGATCCTCTGGACCTTCGTGTTCGGCCTCTTGACGCTGTTCACGGCGAACGCGATCGTGTCGTGGTTCCCCACCCTCTCCTCGTGGGCGCAGTCCACGTTCACGCTCTCGAGCTACATTCCGGCAAAGTACCTCGCCTATCTCTGGTTCATCCTGTTCATCCTCGGCCTCCTCTGGCTTCTGGTGCGCTACTTCCGCTGGATCACCACCGTCTACGCGGTCACCTCGCGTCGCGTGATCATCCAGAAGGGGATCCTCGGCAAGGATTTCGACGAGATCCCCGTCACGCAGGTCCGGGGCGTGGACGTCCATCAGACGTTCGGGCAGCGGATCCTCGGGTACGGGACCGTACGGGTCAGTTCGGAAGGAGGCAAGAGCCTCGGCAACGAGGACTGGAGGGGGATCCCGAAGCCGTTCCGGTTCCAGAAGCTGATCGAGAACGCGACCCAGAACCAGCAGACCGCGGCCGGTATGGGTCCGGGCGCGGCACCCGGGCGCTAGGCCGACCCCGAGCGGGCAAGTTAAATCGGACCGCTCGCGTCCGGGCCGGTCGGGGGCCATGCCCGACGACTTCGACACGATCGTCGTAGGGGCGGGCATGGCCGGCTGCGCGGCCGCGCTGCGCCTCGCTCAGGGAGGCGCGAACGTGCTCCTCGTCGAGCGGGGCGCGGAAGCCGGAACGAAGAACCTGTCGGGAGGTCTCCTCTGGGGGAACGACCTCTCCCGCGTCCTCCCGAACTGGTGGCGCGAGATGCCGGTCGAGCGCCACGTCGTCCGGAAGCGGTTCGGGATCCTGACCGAGAAGAGTGCCGTGTCGTTCGACCTCGAGGAGGGAAGCTGGAACTCGGAGCCGTACGCCGCGCACAGCGTTCTGCGCTCTCGCACCGACAGCTGGCTCGCGAAGAAGGCCGAAGAAGCGGGCGCGACCGTCGTTCCCTCCGTCCCCGTCGAGAGGCTGAACTGGGAGGGCACGCGGGTCCACGGCATCGTTCAGGGTGGAGAAACGATGACCGCGCCGGTAACGATCCTCGCGGACGGCGCGAATTCCCGGCTCTCCTTGGGAACCCCGATCCGCCCGGCGCCCCACCTTTCGCCCGACTCCACCGAGCTCGGGGTGAAGGAAGTGTTCCGCCTCGACCGCTCGGTCCTCGAGGACCGGTTCGGGGTCGTGGGAGATGAAGGCCACGCGGAAGAGTGGGTGGGCGGCCTCTTCCCGCCGGGCGTGATGGGGGGCGGTTTCCTCTACACCAACCGCGACACCATTTCCCTCGGGGTCATCGTGCGGGTCTCCTCGCTCTACGGCGGGAACGCCTATTCGCAAGAGCTCATCGAGAGGTTCAAGCTCCATCCGGCGGTCGCGCGTCGGCTCAAGGGGGCCGAGCTCGTCGAGTACGGCGCCAAGCTGGTGCCGGGCGGATGGGCGAGCCGGCCGGCGGCGTTTCACGGGGACGGCTGGATGGTCGCCGGCGATGCGGCCGGCTTCGTCTTCTCGAACGGCATCATGATCCAGGGAATGAACTACGCGATCCGGTCCGGCCTCGAGGCGGCCGAGACGGCGCTCGCCGCGAAAGCGGCCGGCACCGCGTCATCGGCGAAGCTCGCGGAGTACGACGAGCGTCTCGAGGCGAGCGGCCTCCTCCCGGACTTCCGCGACTGGGAACGGCTCGACCGCGTGAAGTGGAATCCTCGCATCTACACCGTCTACCCGAGGTTCGCGGCGCAGCTGTTGCGGTCGATGATGGGCGAGGCGGGATCTCCGAAGCAGTCGGCCCGCAAGGTGCTTCGCGCGGTCCAGAAGGCCGCCGGGATCAAGACGACGACGCTGCTCCGAGACGGGGTCGAGCTCGCCTTCGACATGTGATCCCCGCCGACGGACCGGGCGCGCCGCGGACGGGCCCGTGTCGGTGCGGGTCCGCCTCAGGTCCCTCGGACGCGCCGGACCTCTTTCGTCAGCGCCGGGACGACCTGGAAGAGGTCCCCGACGACCCCGTAGTCGGCGACCTTGAAGATCGGCGCGCTCGCGTCGGTGTTGATCGCGACGATCACCCGCGAGCTCACCATCCCCACGATGTGCTGGATCGCGCCGGAGATCCCGACCGCGATGTAGAGCTGCGGGGAGACGGTTCGCCCGGTCTGACCGACCTGAAGGTTGGGCGGAGTCCATCCCGCGTCCGTGACCGCCCTCGAAGCCCCGACGGCGGCCCCGAGCGAGTTCGCGAGCTCTTCGATCAGGTGGAAGTTCTCGGGGGCGCGAATGCCCCGGCCTCCCGACACGACGATCGTGGCGTCGGCGAGGCTCGGGCCCGCGCCGTGGGCCGCCGTCTCGACGCGGAGACGCTTCGGAGCCCAGAGCGATGGCGGGACCGCGTCGGCCCCCACGGTCGAGAGCGTGACGTCCCCGGCCGGGGATTCGGGCGAGGCCGGGAACGCATGCGGGCGGAGGGCGACCGCCATGTGCGGTCCTTCGAGCCGCCGAGTCTCCGTCGCCCGCCCGCCGAAGATGGGGCGTCGAACCTCGAGCGCACCTCCCGCGCGCGCGACGTGAGTCGCACCGCTCGCCACGGCCGCGTTCCAACGGATGCCGAGCCGGGCGACGAGCTCGCGACCGAAGGTCGTTCCTCCGACGAGGACGATCTCGGCGCCCACCGACTGGGCCGCCGCGGCGGCAAGGTGCGCGACCGCCGAGGTCACCGCGCCATCGAGGCGCGGGTCCTCCGCCACGACCACTTTCGCGACTCCGAGGCGCCCGAATCCGTCCGCGGCGGTGCGGGAAGCGCTCCCCGAGAGGAATCCGACCACGGCATCCTTCGAGGAAAGGCCGAGGGCCACTCCGACGGCCTCCTTCGTCGCGTCCGAGAGAGCTCCGTCGTGGAGTTCACCGACAACGAGGGTGGAGCCGCTCACGGGAAGACCTTCGCCTCTTCGCGCAGGGCCTTCACGAGCTTCTGCGCCGCCTCTTCGGGGGTCTTGTACTCGATCAGCTTCGCCCCCGTTCGGGGGGGTGGCAGCTCGAACTTGACAGCTCGGCTCGTTCCCCCATCCGGGGGAGGAGGTTCCGACGCCACCTTGGCGATGGGGAGCTTGCGAGACTTCAGGATCGCCGGTAGCTTCGCGGTCCGGGGGTCGTTCCACGCCTGTTGGAGGGCGACGACGCAGGGTAGGGGGGCCTCCCACGTCTCGCTGCCGGCCTCGGCCGACCGTTGGAACCGGAGGCGAGCGGCCCCCGGGTCCCAGCGAAGGTCGACGACGGCGCCAAAGTCCGGCACTCCCAGGATCTCTCCCAGCGCGCCGGGGACCACACCGGCCTCATCGTCCCCCGCCTGCTTCCCGCAAAGTACGAGGTCGTGGGGGAGAGCCGAGACGGCCTTCCCGAGAGCCCGAGCGGCGACGACGGGGTCCAGCCCCACTCCCGGAGGAAGCTCGACCCAGGTCGCCGCGTCGCAGCCGAGCGCCAGCGACGCCCGGAGCACCTCTTCCGTCCGGGGAGCCGGTCCGGCCGAGACCACATGGACTTTCGAGCCCGGGGTCGCCTCTTTGAGGAGAAGCGCCTGCTCGACCGCGGATTCATCGTACCCGGTCAGGACGAACTTCACGCCCTCGGCGTCGAGCGTCGTGCCGTCCGGAGAAGCTCGGAGCCGAGTCTCGGGGTCGGGTATCGGCTTGACGCAGACGACGATCTCCATCCGTCCCGCCTCGGCCTAAGCGTATTTCCGAAGGAGTTCCCGGGCGATCACGGTGCGTTGGATCTCGTTCGCGCCCTCGTAGATCTGGGTCAGCTTCGCGTCGCGCAGCAGCTTCTCGACCGGGTACTCGCGCATGTAGCCATATCCACCGAAGATCTGGATCGCTTGATCGGCCACCGCGAACGCGGTGTCGGAGGCGAAGCATTTCGCCATCGACGATTCGAACGTGCCGCGTTGCCCTCGGTCGATCGTCCACGCCGAATGCCAGGTGAGGAGGCGGGACGCCTGGACCGCCTGGGCCATGGTCGCGAGCTTGATCTGGATCGCCTGGTGCTCGGCGATCGGCTTGCCGAAGGTCTCCCGTTTCAGCGAGTACCGGGCGGCATGGTCGAGAGCGGCCTGGGCGATCCCGGTCGCGAGAGCGCCGATCGGGGTCCGGGTCTGGTCCAAGGTCCGCATCGCGAGGGAGAACCCGTTTCCTTCCGGCCCGAGGCGGTCGGCCGCCGGCACTCGGACCCGGTCGAAGCGGACGGTCGCGGTCGAGGAGGCACGGTGCCCCATCTTCTCCTCGTCCGGCCCGACCGAGAGTCCTTCTGCCGTCCGGGGGACCGCGAACGCCGTCACCCCCTTGTGCCGGAGCTTCGGGTCGATCGTCGCGAAGACCGTGTAGAGCGAAGCGTTCGGAGCGTTCGAGATGAAGCACTTCTCGCCCGTCACGAGGTAGTCGTCTCCGTCCTTCTGGGCCAACGTGCGCATTGCCCCGGGGTCCGAGCCGCCCGACGGCTCGGTGAGCGCGAACGAGGCGAGGTGGTACTCGGCGCAGAACGGCGTCAGGAGTCGTTCCTTCTGCTCGGGAGTCCCGTCAAGAAGGATCGGCTCGAGCGCAAGACAGTTCGCGATCGTCGAGGTCGTCATGCCGCCACAGGCGTAGGCGAGCTCCTCAACGATCAGGGACTGGTCGAAGAGGCCGAGCCCGCTCCCACCGTACTCGGTCGGAACGTTCAGATTCATCAGCCCGAGCTCGTAGGCCCTCCGGTAGATCTCTTCGGGAAAGCGCGAGGTCCGGTCGCACTCCGCCGCGTGCGGCGCCATCTCGGTGCGCGCAAACTTCCGGGCGAGGTCCCGCAGATTCTCCTGCTCGGGGGTCAACGAGAAATCCGGCATGGACCGCGAGGCGGGCGTCCGAGCGGCATCCGCTATATCACGGCTTGGGTAGAGGAGGGCGTGGTCTCGAGGGCGAGCGAGCGACGGCGGCGCCCGGACCCTCGGGCGCTCAGGATTCGCCACTTCGCAAAGCTGGACCGGGACCGGGCCCGGCGGGTCGGGGTGCCCGAGGTCATCCTGGGGGAAGGAAAGACGGTCGAACATCTCCTCGGTATCGTCGACGTCCTCGTCGCGCGGGGAATGGGCGCTCTCATTTCCCGGCCCACGTCGGGCCAGATTCGAGCGCTTCGACGGCGCTCGGGAGAGCTGCCGTCCTCAGCTCGGCCGCGGTTCCTCGCCGACGGACGCCTCGTTCGCATCCCCGGACCCCTCGGGCCGCGGTACCGGTCCGGCGTGGCCGCGATCCTCACGGCCGGCACGAGCGATGTCTCCCTCGCCGAGGAGGCCCGTGCGCTCCTCCAAGAGCTCGGGATCCGCGTCGTTCGTCAGTACGACGTGGGGGTCGCCGGCCTCCACCGACTCTTGGCTGCCCTCCACCGTCTCGAGGCCCGGGGTCCCGAGGTCTACATCGTCTTCGCCGGTCGTGAAGGGGCTCTTCCGACGATCGTCGCCGGCCTCGTCCGAGCACCGGTCGTGGGGGTTCCCGCGTCGGTCGGATATGGTCGCGGCGGGCGGGGCGAAGCCGCCCTGAACGCGATGTTGCAGTCTTGTGCGCCGCTCGCCGTCGTCAACATCGACGCCGCGATTCCGGCGGCTCTCTTCGCGGCCCAGCACTTCGTCGACCGAACAACTGGCGCCCTTCACGGGCCGGTCCCACGCGGCCGGGGCGTGTCGGTTCGGACGCGCACGGCCCGGAGGCAGGGGGCGACGCGGGAGAAGGGCTTTTGAGACGAACGGCTCCTCGGTGAGGCGTGCCTCCGCGCGCACTGCTCTCCGACGAAGAAGAACGGGAGGACCGTCAGGACCGGGAGAAGCTCCGGTCGCTCGACGCAAAGCTCCGCTCGCTCTTCGAGCGACGGGAGGACCTGATCGTCGAGGTCCGCAAAGTCTCCTCGGAGCAGAAGGCGATCTACGACCGTCGCCGGGCTCCCCAGGAAGAGGTCGAGAAGCTCTACGAGGAGCACCACCAGCTCGGGAAGAAGATCGCCGAGCTTCGCACCGCCCGGGAGGCGGCGCGCAAGAAGGTCGAGGACGCGATCGTGAAGGTCCGCGAGGCGCGGCTCTCGTTCACTCCGGGGGAGCGGGTCCGCCCGGAACAGATTCGAAAGGAGATCGCGGAGCTCGAGCTCCGGCAGCAGACCCGGGCCCTCCCGTTGGACGAGGAGAACGCCCTGATCGCCCTCCTGCGCCAACGGACCCACGAACTGAAGCAAGCGGAGGCGCGGACCGCGGTCGTCGCGTCGCACCATCAGAATCTCAAGGACGCCGAAGCGGCGCTGCAGACCGCACGCGAGGAGTTTGCCCTGCGAGGAAAGGAGCTCGCGGCCGCGAAGACCGAACGCGACTCGAAGATGGTCGCGGTCCGGGAGAAGCTCGAGGTCGCGGGAGGGCTCATCGCCTCGCTCCGCGACAAGGGAAGGGCCCGAGCGGAGCTCGTGGCGAAGATCGACGCGATCAGCCGCGAGATGGACGGCCTTGAGCACGACGCCCGACAACTGATCGCGAAATCGCGCTCGCGCCGGGAGCAGGCGCGGCGGATGCTCCGGGCCTACGCGCACACGCGGGGCCCACCGTCGGAGGAGCTCCTCGCGACCACGGCCGAAGCGCACCTCGAAGAGCTGCTGAAGCGCGGAAAAGTCACGCTGTAGGCGCTCGCCCGACCCGTCCTACGCAGGGAGGATGTCGACGACCGTGACGACGAAGTCGAGGGTCTCGCCCTGGACCTCAGGGTTGAAGTTCTCCGTGAAGGTCCCCGAGGTGAGGTCGACCGCGTTCACAATGAACTGGGACTTCCCGCAGAGGCCACCGCTGGTGGCGTGACCGAGCACGAGGCCGGCATCGGAAGGCGTGAGCCGGCTCGTGAGCGTAATCGAAGTGGCGTTCACGTCCGACACGACGAACGGGACCCCGTTCGGCGAGCTCGACTCTCCGACGCTCGGAAGGGCCTGGAGGGTGATCGAGGTCGAGTTCACCGCGAAGACGGTGTCGTTCCATCCGTAGGTGGGGTCGGGGAAGACCGCGCCCGTGGTCGCGGTGCCGTTGGGGTAGAGCGTGGCGAACTGAGCGACCGGAACGAACCGCAGGACGGCGACCGAGAAGACGAGCGGCTCCGTCGCGAGGCAGCTCGAGTTGAGAGGACCATATCCGAGGCCGGGAGGGACGACGACGACGTGGCTCTGGTTCCCGACCAGGCCGAGGAGCCCCTGCCAGAAGCCGGTGACGACGCTGCCGAAGGTGAGGTTGCCGATCGTGTAACCGCTCCCCGGGGCGTACGCGCCGACATGGACGGGGAGCGGGGTGTAGGCGGACGGGGAGGACCGTGGCTGATACTCGAGCGACTTCGGGTAGGACGCGTTGTTCGTCGCGACGGAGTAGTAGGAAGTATCGAACACGCGTCCTTGCTGCGCCCCGCTTCCGAACTCGCCGATGTAGTTCACCGTGACGTTGTCCCCCGGCTGCACCGAGAGGACCGGCCGGGATGACTTCGGTTTCGAGTACTCGTAGAGCAGTGCGGCACCGATGCCGCCCGCCACGAGGACGACGACGATGAGCACCGCGAGGAGAACGCGGGACGGTTGGTTGGTCGCCATGGCCTACGAGGTGAGGAGCGTGGGGGTCAGCTCGTCGCTGGTCTCGTCATCGATTCGGAGAGACAGGTGTTCCTCATTCCCCCGTGCCCCCGAAGAGGGGTCCGATATAAACCCTCGGGAGGGCATCAGCCGCGGCGAAGCTTTCCGACGATCGGCTCCTCGAGGACGCCTTCCTCCTCGAGCCGATTCAAGATCGCTTCGGCTCGCTCTCCGGCGAGGCCCTGAGCGGAGACGCGCGCGAGGACTTCTTTGAGGTCCGCGTAGCCGTCCGCAGAGGCGTCCGCGACCTCGTCGAGCTGGTCGAGGAAGAGCGACTCCTCCGCCCGCTCGGCCGCGGTGGGCGGTGGGGACCCGGGCGGTGGAGAGGGAGCCCGGGTGACGGTGACGGTCGCCGGGGTCGGCAAGGTCGCCCGGGTCGGGCCGCTCTCCCCCGCCACCCTTCGTACAGCGTTCCTGAGCTCCCGTCGGAACGCCGGACGGTCGACGTTGGGATACCGAGCCCGGGACGCCTTCGCGGCGCGGAACCAGGCGAGCGGGATCCCATCCTTGCGTACCGCCTCCTCCGTGAGACCGGGCTCCTTCTCGACCCGTTCGAGAAGGTCCAAACGGTCGAGCGTCTGTCGCAGGATTTCGGCGAGCGTCGCCCGCTCGTCCGATTCGGGAACGGACCGCACCGCTTCGGCGCGCACGGAGACGTACCCGACGCCGTCCCGCCCGCGGAAGAGGTGCGCCTTGCCCACAACGATCGCCGGACGCGGCGCCGTGGCCCCGCGTAACTGGGCCATCGCCCGAGGCTGGAACGAGCCCGCGGTGACCGCCACCGCTCCGGTGGGGTCGCTCAAACGCGCCCGCCAGAACGCCTGTGATTCGTCCCGGCCGATCGACTCGGCCGGAGAGAGGCTGCCCGCGAGAAGGACGCGGCTCATCCGTGCCCCGAAGGGCGAGAGCAGATACGTGGTCGGCCGTTCGCCCTCGCCTTTCTCCTCTTCGAGAGAGCTCTCGAGCTCCCGAGCGGTGACCCGCCACGCGGGCTCCCGGAGCGACATCAGTCCGGCTCCGGGAGGCGGGTCGAGAGCTCCTGGGCGGCCGCGTCGAGGTCGATGTCCACCCGTTCGATCGATTCGGGCGCGACCGTGACCCCGAACTCATCGCTCGTTCCACTGCCGCGAACGCGCAGCCGACGACCGAGGAGGGCCTCGAGGATTTGCTCTTCGAGGACGCTCGGGTCGGGTTGGTTTCGGAGCCGCGCCTGAGCGTCGTCGAGCGTAACCCCCCAGAGTCGCTCCGTGTCGGACCGGTTCGCGTTGACCGTGAGAGCTCCCGTGCCGTCGTCCAGCACGATTCGGGCCCGCAGGTCCGGCTGCCCGTTCACTTGGCCGTGGACCCGGCAGAGGCCGCTGCGAACCGAGCGGTGGCAGGTGGGACACCGGAATACGAGCCCGCTCGGCGGGAGGAGGCCCACGACCACGCCTTCGACCGCGATCGCTTCTCCTCCGCCCTCGTCCTCCACCTCCGCGATCGTGCGAGGCGCGGCGGCGAGGAGCGCCCCGGGTTCGGGAAGGTCGGCGCCTTCGATGCGCGCGACGCTCGACCGCTCGTCCAGGACCAGCTGGGGACGGTTGCGGAACGAACGGACGTACGCCCCCGCGACCCGCACCGCCTCTCCCGGCTTGAGACCAAAGTCGCTCCAAGCGGTGAGAGCGATCGCGCCGGTACGGTCGGCCAGCAGGCCCTGATGAACGACCCGCCGCTCCGACCCGACCGTGACCCCTTTCGGAGAGACCCGTACGNGAACGCCCCGCCGCTCCGACCCGACCGTGACCCCTTTCGGAGAGACCCGTACGACCCGCAACTCGATCCGGAACCCCTCATCCCCCGCGCGCAGGTCGCGGACGGTCCGGAACGGGATCTCCTCGCCATCCACCCGAGGGAGTTCGGCCGCGCTCGCCGGCCCGACCTTCGTCTTCCATCCGAAGGTCACCTCCGGCCGTCCTCGGAATTCCCGCACCTCCGCGCCGACCGCCCGGAGTACGACCCCCCGTTCGACGCCTTCCCGGGGCGGGTCCCACCAACTGAACCGGACCGTGGCGGTGCCGTCGCTCAGGAGGCCCGAGAGTAGCGCGCGGCGGCTCCCGTCGGACTTTCGAGTCACTTCGCGCCGTTCGCAGGTCACCACGCGGGCGACGAACTCGACGGGTGAAGTGGTGGGTCGGAGGTCCCGGAGGTGGACCTCGACCGGGGCGGCTGAGGAAGCTTCGGCCGACATGGTAGCGAGGGTCGCTCACCAGCACCTCGTTGATGGATAAAAGCGACCGCTGGGCGATGAACGATGAACGGCGGTCGGTCCATCGGGCAACGCATCCATCGAGGGCCGGTGCATCCTCCGGTCCAAATCCTTTTGCGCCGGCGTCCATCACTCGGTCCATCGTGCCGCCCAAGTTCTCGCAACGGCTCGACCGGATTCTCTCGACGCGCGATTCCCTGGTCTGCGTCGGGCTCGACCCCGACCCGTCGCTGGTTCCGAAGAGCCTTCGACGGCTCCCGGCGCGCGTTCAGCTCACGCGGTTCCTGGATGGGGTCATCGACGCGACGTTCGACCACGCGGCGGCCTACAAGATGCAGCTCGGGTCGTACCTCCAGTACGGGGCGGCGGGGGTCGACCAACTGGCCCGGCTGACGAAGAGGATCGGTTCGAGCCGGATCCGGATCCTCGACTCCAAGGCCAACGACATTCCGAACACGCTCCGGATGGTCCGGGACGGCGCGTTCGGAGAGTTCGGGTTCGACGCGATCACGTTCACGCCGTGGCTGGGATGGGAGACCCTCGGGCCGTTTCTGGACGACCCCGCCCATGGCGTCTTCGTGGTCGCCCACTCGTCGAACCCCGGCGCGATCGACTTTCAGGAGATCCCGACCCCGCGCGGGCCGCTCTGGCTCGCGGTCGTCGGGGAGGTGCGCCGCCTGGCCCATGCGCACGGGAACGTCGGAGTCGTTCTCGGGGCGACCTTCTCGGACGCCTTCCACGCCGCCCGCGTGACGCTCGGGAACGGGATTCCGATGCTGGTGCCCGGGGTGGGCGCTCAGGGCGGCTCGCTCGCCACGGCCGTCCGCGAAGGCGTCGATGCCCACGGCCGGGCCCTCCTCGTGAACGCCTCGCGCAGTATCCTCTACGCCTCGTCGGGAAACGACTGGCGGAAGGCGGCCGGGGCCGAGGCGGAGCGACTGAAGGTTCAGATCAACCAGCTTCGCGCAGGTCTTCGTACAGGCTGACGAGCGACCGGACGACCACGGGGAGAGCGTAGCGCGCCTCCGCCCGCTCCCGACCCGCCCGCCCCATCCGTCGTGCGAGCGCGGGGTCGTCGAGCAGGGTCCGAACCTTCTCCGCGAGGTCGCTCGCGATCAGGGGCTCCACGTACAGCCCTTCCTTCCCGTTCTCGATCACCTCGCGAACTCCCGGCATGTCGGCCACGACCACGGGGAGCCCCACCGCCATCGCCTCCGCGACGACCAGGCCGAATCCTTCGAGTCGGCTCTGGGACGGGAACACGAAGATATCCCCGAGCGCGAGGAAGCGCGGCAGGTCCTCGTCCGAGACCTTCGGACAGAACCGGACCCGGTCGGAGACCCCGAGCCGACGGGCGAGATTCACCAGGCTGGGCAGCCGGGGTCCCGACCCGATCACGAGGAGCACGACGTCCGGCGGGAGCTGGACGAGGGCCTGGAGGATCACGTCCACGCCCTTGTGAGGGACGAGCCGCCCGGTGAAGACGAGCACCCGCTTTCCCTCGATGTGGAGGTCGGAGCGCAGCGGTCCCACATCGAGCCCCGGCCGGAACCGGTCGAGGTCGACCGCCGAGGGGATCACCGTCAGCTCGCGCCCCCGCAGGGGAGCCGAGGTGACGCCGTAGCTGCGGGTGTGAACGATGATCCGACCGCACCGGTCGAGCGTCGGTGGAAGGAAGACTCGTTCGTAGATGCCGGCCAATAGCCGCCCCGCTCCACCCGGAAGGTAGAGGTCACAATGGTACGTGAGGCATGGGCGGATGTGCTCGCGAGCGAGCGTACGGGTCGCGAAGTAGGAGGTGAGGGGAGGTGGAAAGTGAAGGTGATACGCGTCCGCCGAGAGCGAGCGGAGGGTCCGACCCGTCCCGACGTCGAGGGGGGTATCGAAGACGACCCCGAGCGTCCGGGTGCGCAGAACCCGGTACCCCTCGAGCTCCTCCTCGACCGGAAGGTGTCGGTCGTAGCGCGAGGTGACGACCGTCACCTCATGTCCCTGCCGGGTCAGCTCCTGGACGATCCCCCGGACGTGGGACTCGACTCCCCCCGCGTGCGGGTAGAAGTAGGGGAGGACCTGGACGACTCGCACGGAGCCGCTCTAGCGCGGGAGACCCTTTAGGGCCATCGCCGACAATCGGCCAGTCAATTCAGGCGTCCGGTTCGTCCCGATGGGGCGCGACCGGGATCGGCTCCGCCTCGCGGGTCTGGAGCCGCGCGTCGGCCGGGATCGTCGAGATCTCGAGCCCCTTCATCGCTTCCCCGAGCCCCGTGGAGACGCGCGCGAGAACGTCCGGCTGGTCGAAGTGGAGGGATGCCTCGACGATCGCTCGGGCGACCTTCATCGGGTGCTGGGACTTGAAGATCCCGCTGCCCACGAAGATACCATCGACCCCGAGGAGACGACACAGGGCCGCATCCGCCGGCGTAGCAATCCCTCCGGCCGCGAAGTTGACCACCGGGAGCCGCCCGAGGGAGCGGACCTCCTGGACGATCCCCTCGGAGACCCGCTCCTTCTTCGCCCAGGTCGCCACGTCCTTCTTGGCGAGCTTCCGGACCTCGGCGACGTCGTAGTTCATCTGGCGGATGTGACGAACGGCCTCGACGACGTTGCCCGTCCCCGCCTCCCCTTTCGTGCGAATCATCGCGGCTCCCTCCTCGATCCTCCGGAGGGCCTCCCCGAGGTTCCGGGCGCCGCAAACGAACGGGATCGTGAACGCCTTCTTGTCGACGTGCTGGAACGGGTCGGCCGGCGTGAGGACCTCGGACTCGTCGATCATGTCGACCTGCAAGGACTGGAGGATCTGGGCTTCCGCCGTGTGCCCGATGCGGCACTTTGCCATCACCGGGATCGAGACCCGGTCCTTGATCTCGCGGATCTTGAGAGGGTCCGCCATGCGGGCGACCCCTCCCTCCGCACGGATATCCGCCGGTACCCGCTCGAGAGCCATCACGGCCACCGCTCCCGCCTCCTCAGCGATCGCGGCCTGGTCGGCGGTCGTCACGTCCATGATGACCCCGCCCTGCTGCATCCGGGCGAAGCCCCGCTTCACGAGCTCCGAGCCAAACCGGAGCTTCTCCATCGTGTCCGTCATACGTTGACGCGGCCAGAGCGAGTACCGGCGTGCGTATAATACGGACGGCCCGCGGCGGGGCCAAATCTTAATGGCTCGCGTGACCTCGAATCGCTGCAGGGGGAGCTGGGCACCGGCTGAGAGGACGAGGGAGACCTCGTCGACCCCACGAACCTGCTCGGGATAATGCCCGCGAAGGGAACGCGATGCGAACCTTAGACAGGATCTCCGCCGGCCCGCGGAGGACGTGACGGAGTCGACCCCCGCCGCCGTGCGGACGCCGGGTCGCCTGCGGCGTCCCGGACGACTCGGTCGCGCGCTCGTCGCGATCGCGCTCGCGCTCGTCGTGGTCATCGCCGGCTTCGCGGCATACCAGTACCACAGTTCCAGCAGCTCGTCCTCCGGGACGACCCTCGTCGTGTACACCTACTCGTCCTTCTTCTCCGGGAATTGCGGCCAGGCGAACCTCACCGCGCTCCTCGGGGAGTTCGAGCAAGCCCACGGAGTCCATGTCGAGCTCGTCTGCCCGGCCGGGAACATCGTGAGCGCCCTCGAGTCCCCGGCGAACTACGGCCTCCCCGCCGCCGACCTCGTGGTGGGACTCGACGAGATCACGGCACCCGAGGCGGAGTCGCTGGGTCTCCTCGTTCCTTATTCCCCTCCCGAACTCGCGTCGATCCCTCCCTGGGTCGTTTCCGAACTCGACCCGAATCACGGCGTGGTGCCGTACGAGTACGGGCTCCTGGCGGTCGACTACACCTCGGAGTTTCTCACCGCGACCCTCGGGTCGGTCGCGCAGGCGACGTTCCCCGAGATGGTGGCGAACTCGAGCTGGGCCGCCCAGCTCGTGACCGAGAATCCGCTCTACGACATCACGGGGGAGGAGTTCTTGGTCTGGCAAGTGGAGTACTACGAGACCGTACTTCACCAGAGCTGGGAAGGGTTCTGGAAGGAGTTCTTCCAGGATCCGCATCCGAACCCGGCCCCGGACTGGTCCACCGCGTTCTCGGAGTTCGGGTCGCCGGCCGGACAGAATCAGCTCGTCGTCAGCTACGCGACCGACCCCGCGTACGCGGCCGCGGCGGGAGAGGCCGGCGCGCTCAACTCGACCGTCTCCTGGTGGAACGGTACGGCCTACGGCTGGCGCACGATCTACGGGGTGGGGGTCGTCCACGGTTCCCGCCACGCGACGCTCGCCGAGGAGTTGGAGCAATACCTGCTGGGGGGGACGTTCCAATCATACATTCCCGAGAACGAGTGGGAGTACCCCGCCAATCAGACCGTGCTGCTCCCGTCCGTCTTTTCCGCCGCGATCGACCCTGAGTCGGTCGTGGCGCTCAACAACGCAACCACGCCCTCTGAGGTCGTCACGAACCTGACCCAAGGGGGCGGCTGGCTGGACACGTGGCAATCGCTCGCCGGAGGATGACGATGCGCCTCCGATGGGAGGGGACGGGATTCCTTCTCCCGGTGATCGCCTTCGTCGCGCTCTTCGCGCTGCTGCCGGTGGCCCTCCTCTTCTCGAACGCGCTCGCGGGGGTCGGCGGTGCCGGAGGGTTCGTTTCGGTCGTCTCGGCCGGCCGGAACCTCCGCTCGCTCGACAACTCGCTCGAGCAGGGCGGGATCTCCGCAGTCCTCGCGGTCGCGCTCGGCTACCCTGCTGGTGTGTTCGTCGGGCGGTTCTCGTTCCGGGGCCGCGCGCTCCTGCGCTCGTTCCTGCTGGTGCCGTTCCTGCTGCCGAGCTTGGTGGTCGTCTTCGGCGTGCTCGACCTCTTCGGCCCCTCCGGGGTCGTCTCCGGGGTCCTCCCGTCCACGGCGTGGTTCGGGAGCGGGATTCCGGCGATCATTGCCGCGAACCTGTTCTTCAACGTGCCGATCGTGCTCCTCCTGACGGCGACGGGGTGCGAGACCGCCTCGGTCGAGCTCGAAGAGACGGTCGGGACGCTGGGCGGCTCGCCGTTCCGCGCGTACCGTGAGGTGTGGGCGCGCCCGACGTGGGTCGGTGCCGCGGCGGGCGGTCTCCTGACCTTCCTCTTCTCGGCGCTCTCCTTCGCGCCGCCGCTCTTGCTCTGCGGGGCCAGCTCCCGGTGCTACACCCTCGAGGCGCAGGTCTACGTCCTCGACCAGACGTTTCTCGACCCCAACGCCGCCGCCACGCTCGCGCTCGCGATGGTCCTTCTCCTCCTCCTGCCGACCGCGGTCTACCTCGGTCTCGTGAGCCGTCTCCGGGCGAACCCGGGCCGTCGGACCCCGGGACCTCGTCCGATTGACTGGCGCTCCCCGACCGCCGGGGCGCTCGCGGTCGAGACGCTGCTCGTGCTCGGGTCGGAGCTCGCGCTCCTGGCGGCGGTGCTGTATCGAACGGTCGCCCCGAGCGACCAGTACACCGCCGGTGCGGCATGGTCCGCTCTCTTCTCCGCCAACACGACCTCCCATCTCGGGGTCTCCGCCGTCGGGGCGGTCGGGAACACGCTCTTCTTCGCGGTGGTCGCGGCGCTGCTCGCGCTTCTCCTCAGCGTCGTGAGCGGGTACGCCATCGTCCGTCGTCCGGACCGGGCGGTGGTGCTGGGCCTGCTGCTCTTCGTGCCGCTCCTCCTCTCCCCCGTCGTCCTCGCGTTCGCGCTTTCGTCGTTCTGGCGCCCCGTAATCGGGACCGGGACCAACGTCTGGGTCCTCGTGGTCGTGAGCCAGGCGATCCTCGCGCTCCCGTTCGCGCTCCAGAGCCTCGAGATCCCGCTCGCCGGCCTCTCCTCCGCCGGCCGCGACACGGCGAGGACGCTCGGGGCGACGTCCCTCGGCGCGTTCCTGGACGCCGACCTTCCGCGAGTGAAGGACGGTCTCGTCACGGTCGGGCTCTTCGCCTTCGCGTTCGGCTTGGGCGAATTCACGGCAACGAACTTCCTGGTCCCGCCGTCCCTCACGACGCTTCCCGTGGCGCTCTACGCGCTCACGGAGGTACGGCTCTTTCCCGTGGCGGACGCCGCGGCCGGGTTGCTGCTCCTCGTGAGCCTCGCGGTCTTCCTCGTCATCACCCTCGGGGGGCGACGTGTCGAGCTCTAGTCCGGTCCTCGAAGTGAGAGGGCTCTCGGCCGCATGGGACGGCGTGCCCGTCTTCCGGGACGCGACCTTCGAGGTCGGCGACGGGGAGTTCTTCGTGCTCCTCGGCCCGAACGGCAGCGGGAAGACGACGCTCCTCCGGTGCCTCGCCGGTCTCGAGCGGCCGGACCGTGGCACGGTGCTCCTCGACGGAGTCGACGTCACCAAGCTCCCCCCGCACAAGCGGGGGATCGTTCTGATGTTCCAGGACCCGGCGCTGTTCCCGCATCGGACGGTCGAAGAGAACATCGCGTACGCAGCGCTCCTCCAGCACCGACCGGCGGACGAGGTGGCGGAAGAGGTCGGGCGGTGGGTCGAGCTGCTCCACCTTTCGGGGTTCGAGGACCGCCGGCCGGACCGGCTCTCGGGGGGCGAGCTCCAGAGGGTCGCGCTCGCCCGGACGCTCGCCGCACGACCGCGTCTCGTCCTCCTGGACGAGCCGTTCGCCTCGATCGATGTCGAGCTGCGAGCGGAGCTCCGAGCCGAGTTCCGGCGGGTCCTCCGATCCTCGGGGACTTCCGCCATCCACGTCACTCACGACCGGGAGGAGGGACTGTTCCTCGGAGACCGCGTCGCGCTGCTCTACGATGGCATCTTCCACCGGCCCGGCCGACCCTCCGAGGTCTTCGGAAACCCGGGGACCGTCCGGGCGGCGCGGTTCCTCGGATACAACGTCCTCGCGGGTCCGCGCGGCCTCGAAGGGGTCCTCCCCGCGGACCTGAGGACCGCCCCCCCGGGCGGAGACGGTCGGACCGTGGCCACCGTCCTCGTGAGCGGTTCGGTCGGCCGCGAGACGCACGTCGTCCTCCGGAGCGAGGCCGGCGAGCGACTCGAGATGCGATGCTCGGGAGAGGCGCCCCCGCCGGGGGTCCGGGTTCCCCTCACCTGGGACCGGTCGGTCCCGCTCGTCCCGGACTAGCCGGGCCGGGCCAAAGAACCAAAAAGCATCGCTCGTCTGGCCGGCCATGGCTCTCCCGGACCCCCTCCACGTGACCGACACGCTGACCTGGGGTTCGGACGCGGCTACGATCTACCGCGTGGAACGTCTTTCGGGGGTCGACCCGAACCGCTACGCACGCCGGCCCCAGACGACCCGCGTCCTCCTCGAAAACATCGTCCGTCACTTCGACGCGAAGAGGACCGACCGGGAAGCGATCCTCGCGCTCGCGAACGGAGCTGCGCTCCCCGAGGGGACCGAGTTCGCGTACTACCCCGAGCGGGTCCTGCTCCAGGATTTCACGGGCGTCCCCGTCGTGGTCGACCTCTCGACGCTGCGGAGTGCCGCCGGCCGGCATCGGGTCGACCCGAGCCGTGTCCGCCCGACCGTACCGGTCGACCTCGTGATCGACCACTCGGTCCAGGTCGACAGCTTCGGCTCGGTACGGTCACTCGGGATCAACCTCGACCGCGAGTACGAGAGGAACGCGGAACGCTATCGATTCCTCCGGTGGGCGAAGGGAGCGTTCGCGAACGTCCACGTCGTGCCCCCGGGGAACGGCATCTGCCATCAGATCAACCTCGAGTACCTTTCCACCGTCGTCCAGGCCCGAGAGATCGACGGGGGCCGGGTCGCGTTCCCGGACACCGTCATCGGAACGGACTCCCACACGACCATGGTGAACGGGGTCTCGGTGCTCAGCTGGGGCGTCGGGGGGATCGAGGCTGAGGCGGTCATGCTCGGAGAGCCGTACTTCCTCTCTCCGCCCGAGGTGGTCGGGGTCGAGCTCACCGGCTCCCTCCCCGAAGGAGCGACCGCGACCGACCTCGTCCTCGCCACCACCCGGCGCCTTCGAGAGAAGGGCGTCGTGGACAAGTTCGTAGAGTTCTACGGGCCGGGCGTCGCCCAGCTTTCCGTGCCCGACCGGGCCACTGTCGCGAACATGTGCCCGGAGTACGGAGCGACGGCCGGGTTCTTCCCGATCGATGCCGCGACGATCGCGTACCTCCGGGGGACCGGACGGACCGCCGAGCTCTGTGCCCGGGTCGAGGCGTACGCCCGCGCACAGGGGCTGTGGGGCTCGTCCGAGCCCGGGTCGGTCGATTACGACGAGACGCTCACGATCGACCTCGGCTCGATCGTGCCGATGCTCTCCGGTCCCCGGAACCCCGAGGAGGGGGTGGCTCTTCCCGATGCACCGGGCTCGTTCCGGACGGCGCTCGGCGCCTACCGGGCGGCCCATCCGGCGCCCGCGGCGTCCGCCCCCGCCCCAGGCGATCCGACCGTTCACGACGGCGCGGTCGTGATCGCGGCGATCACGAGCTGTACCAACACCTCGAACCCAAGCGTGATGGTCGGCGCTGGGTTGGTCGCGAAACGCGCGTGCGAACTCGGCCTCACGGTCCCGTCGCACGTCAAGACTTCCCTCGCCCCGGGCTCGAAGGTCGTCACCGCCTATCTGGAGCGCGCCGGCCTCCTCCCGTATCTCGACCGTCTCGGGTTCGAGGTCGTCGGGTACGGGTGCACGACCTGCATCGGGAACTCCGGTCCGCTCCCGCCGCCCGTGAGCGAACAGGTTCGCGACCGGGACCTGTTCGTCGCGGCCGTCCTGAGCGGGAATCGGAACTTCGAGGCGCGGATCCAGAACCAGGTCCGCGCGAACTACCTTGCGTCCCCGATGCTCGTGGTCGCCTACGCCCTCGCCGGGCGAGTCGACCTCGACCTCACGCGAGAGCCCCTCGGCCGAGCCGCCGACGGCTCGCCGGTCTACCTGAAGGACCTCTGGCCCAAGGCAGAGGAGGTCCGTCGCGTTGTCGAGGCCACGCTGGATGCCTCGCTCTTCCGCGAGAAGTACCGTTCGGTGGAGGTCGGCGACCACCACTGGGAATCGCTCGACCCGCCCTCCGGCGCCGAGTACCCTTGGTCCCCCGAGTCCACCTACCTCGCGCTCGCCCCGTACCTCGACCTCCCGCCGCCGTGGCTCCCGAAGGGCGACATTCTCGCAGAAGATGCGCGGGCCCTCGTCGTCCTCGGGGACCGGGTCTCGACCGACCACATCTCGCCGGCCGGCGAGATCCCGGCCGACTCTCCCGCCGGCAAGTACCTCATCTCCCGGGGCGTGCCCGTGGCGGAGTTCAACACGTACGGGGCTCGCCGGGGCCATCACGAGGTGATGGTCCGGGGAACGTTCGCGAACGTCCGCCTGAAGAACCAGCTCGCCGGAGCTCGTGAGGGCGGGTTCACGGAGCACGTCCCCTCCGGGGACGTCACGACCGTGTTCGAGGCGTCGGAGCGGTATCGCGCGGAAGGAACCCCCCTCGTCGTCCTCGCGGGGAAGAGCTACGGCCAGGGGAGTTCCCGGGACTGGGCGGCCAAGGGGCCTCGTCTGCTCGGCGTCGGGGCCGTCATCGCCGAAAGCTACGAGAGGATCCACCGGACGAACCTCGTCGAAATGGGCGTCCTTCCGCTCTCGTTCCGGGACGGTGAGGGCTGGCGGCAGCTGGGATTGTCGGGCCGCGAATCGTTCACGTTCAGGCTTTCGCGCGGGACGGCGCTCGGCCCGGGGGTGGTCGTCGAGGTCGTCGCCCGTTCCCCGGTCGGGACGAGCCGAGCCTTCTCGACGATCTGCCAGATCCGGTCCGCGACCGAGCTCGAGTACTATCGTTCCGGGGGGGTTCTCCCCTTCGTGATGGCCCACCGGTTCGCGCGCTAGCGACCGGCGTGCCCGACGAAGGGGGGCTCCCCGTCGGTCCCGGGATCGGCCCACCACACGAGGGTTTCTCGCCGGTGGTACGTGACCATACGGTCTCCGACCCGGTCGCGCGCGACGCGCACCGCCCGGTCCAGAACTTCGGGCGGCACGTCGAGGACGTGTCGGTACGCGCGCTTCGCGATCGTATCGAGCACGTTGGCAGCCGGCTCCGTGACGACCCGGTCCGAGAGAAGGAGCGTCTCGGTCGGAGGGTGGGCGCGCAGGATCTCCCGCTCCTTCGGGCGGGGCCCCGACCGGAGAAGGTCAGGGTAGCCGGCATCGACGAGAACCTTCCGAACGACATCCCGGGGAGTCTCCTCCCGAAGACCGTCCGCGCTCGCAACGTCCGGCGCGGGGTCCATGATCGCGAGGACTCCGTGGCGCGCGACACGAGCGGCCTCCCGGAGCGCCCCCGTGACGTCATCGAGGATGTGAAGGACGTGGACGAAGAGGGAGACGTCGAACGTCCGGTCGGGGAACGGAAGGTGGTGGGCCGCACCTCGAACGAGGTGCGGGAGCCCTTTGCGTACCGCGTACGTCAACATCCCTCGAGAAGCGTCGATGCCCACGACCCGAACCCCTCGAGCGACGAGCGGCCCGGCGATCCGCCCGGTGCCGACGCCGACCTCGAGGACCGAATTCCACCGGTGCTGGTTCACGAACGCGATCAGCTTCTCGACCGTCTCCTCGTCGAGCGGTCGGCGAGTCTCGTCATAGACGGCAGACAGCGCGTCGAAATCCCGCCGAGCGCGAACGGTCGAGGAAGCCGCCACGACCCCGCACCGAGGCGGAGTATATTGGACCCGCCGTTCGACCCCGCGGAAGTCGCATCGCCGAGGAGCCGCACCGGTTCGGCTCCCGCGGGGAGGGGGGAGAACCCACCGGTCCGCGAACCTCCACCGTCCAGAGCCGACCGAAAGGTACGAATCCTCCCTCTCTCTCCCGCTTCCGATGACGACGGTCCGGGACCTCGACGCGCTCGTAAAGAGACGGCATCTTCTTCGCCACCCGTTCTACACGGCGTGGTCCAGGGGTGAACTCCCCATCGAAACGCTCCGGGAGTACGCGGGTCAGTACTACCAGTTCGAGGTCAACTTCCCTCGGTATGTGGCGGGCGCCTACGCACGCATTCCGGACCCCCGCGACCGGCGAGTGCTACTCGACAACCTGGTGGACGAGGAAGGACGGTCTCCGACTCACCCGGAGCTGTGGCTCGATTTCGCGCGAGCGATCGGAGTTCCCCGTCGGCTGCTCGCACGCCCCACGCCGTCGACCCGTCAGCTTCTGGACGCCTACGAGCGGCACGCTCTCGGGAAAGACCCGGCGGCGGCGCTCGGCGCGCTCTACGCCTACGAGTCGCAGTTCCCGGAGGTAGCGGCCGAGAAATCTCGCGGGTTACGAGCCCACTACGGCATCCGCTCAAAGCAAGCGCACGAGTTCTTCCGAGTCCACGCTCTCGCCGACGTCGAACATTCCGCCGCCGAACGCCGGCTGCTCCGCCGGTTCCTCGAGGGTGGGCCGGAGTATGGTCGGGCGGCGGAGCGGGGACTCCGAGCCTCGCTCGAGGCGTGGTGGCGGTTCCTGGACGGGTTCGAAACCGGGTGAGTTTCCCCCTAGGTTTCGGTCCTCCCGACCGCTGGTCCCGGGCGCTTCGCGAGGGGTATCCCTCGGAAGATGGGATGGAGTTGACTGAGGCTTCTTAGGGACCAAGTCCGGTCCGGATTCTGACCGGAGGACCCGTCGTCCCGCCGAAGACGGGGCCCGCGAAGCAGGGCGACCACGCACGATGAAGCTCTGGAGCGCTCTCTACAATGCGATCTGGGTCGTCTTCCTGGAAGCGATCCTGGGCCTGTGGCCCGACCCTCCGTGGATCGTTCCGTACCTTCATCTCGTGCTGGGGCTCGGCATCGTCTACGTAACGTACTACGTGTTCCGGGAGCTCCGAAAGGCACGGGTCCCGGGCCGCGTGAAACGGGTCGCGCGGGCGTCGTACTACCTCTCGATCGCGATGGTGGTCCTCGGGTTCATGCTCTGGTTCGATGTAGGCAGCTCCTGGACGATCCCCCTCCTGAACCTGACCGTCTGGCGGGTGTGGATGTTCTTCCACGTCACGATCGCGTTCGCGATCATCACCCAGCTCGCCGCCGCGGCGATCGCCTACGACATGTGGGAAGACCACGAGTTCGAGAAGGAGACTGAGCCCGGCGAGGTGCCCGCCCCGGCGGTCCCGGCGCGCTAGCCATCCGCTCCGCCCCGACCCGACCGGGGAGGAGAGGGCGTCAGGAGTATAGGGGAATCGACCTTCACCACGGCCATGCGATTCGAGGTGGTCGGCCTCCGAGTCACCCGGCTCGCTCGTTCGCTCCGGTTCTACACGCGGGCCCTCGGCCTGAAAGTCGTGCGCCGCGGAGATACCCGGAGCTGGGGGGGCGGAATCTGGGTCCTCCTCGAGGACCCCCGATCCCACCGGCGGGTCGAGCTCAACTGGTACCCGAAGGGCTCGCGGTTCGGCGGACCGTTCCGGGCGGGGGAAGCGGTCGACCATCTCGATTTCACGCTCGGGGTCGCTCCGCGAGCGGAGCTCGAACGCGTCTACCGTCGGCTCCTGCGCGCGGGGGGACGCCCGACGGGATACGAGCCGTCCACGACCGAAGGCTGGATGGCGAGCGTCCTCGACCCTGACGGGATCTGGATCACGGTCGGACGGAAGCCGACACGGCACGAGCGCGGGTAGGGTCCGCTCGTCGGTGCGACCCATGACGGCGCGACTTCACCTGTACCACGACCTTGCGAAGTACTACGACCTCCAGTACTCGTGGAAGGATTACCGGGCGGAGGCACGACGTCTCGAGGGGCTTGTTCACCGGTACGGGCGCTCGGGCGGGCGAAGCTGGCTCGACGTAGCGTGCGGCACCGGTCGACACCTCGAGTTCCTCCGTCGCCGGTACGAATGCGTGGGCGTGGACGCGAGCGCCGAGATGCTTCGGGTCGCCCGCCGCCGCCTTCCCGGGGTTCGGCTGGTCCGAGCGGACATGCGGACCTTCTCCCTCGGTCAGCGGTTCGACGTCGTGACCTGTCTCTTCAGCGCGATCGGTCATCTCGAATCGGAGCGGGACCTCGCCAAGACGTTCGCTCGCTTCGCCGACCACTTGAAACCGGGCGGGGTGGCGATCGTCGAACCGTGGATCCTTCCGTCCCGTGCCAAGTCCGGTCACGTTCATCTCCGCACCGAGGAGACCCGGGACCTGACCCTGGTTCGGATGGCCTACTCCGAGGTTCGGGGGCATCGGACGATGATCCGGTACTACCACCTCGTCGGGATTCCCGGCCGCGGCATCCGATTCCTCGAGGAGGTCGACCGGGGGTTGATGGTCGACCCGGATCGGCTGGAGCTGCTCGCTCGCCGCGCGGGTCTCACGCCTCACTTCCTCGCCCGAGGGTTCACGCGCGACCGTGGCCTCCTCGTCGCGGGGAAGCCCCTTCGAGAACGAGGCGTCGTCCGCCCTCGGAGCTGAGTCCATGAGCTCCCAGGAACCCCTCATGTTCCACGAGCTCGCCCCGTTCTACGACCGGCTTCTCGCTGGGAAGAACTATCGCGCGGAGGCTCGGAGGCTCGAGGAGCTCGCCCGGAGGTTCTGCCGTTCCGGCGGGGATACCTGGCTCGACATCGCATGCGGTACCGGCCGTCACCTCGAGTACCTGCGGTCCCGGCACAGGGTGATGGGACTCGACCGAAGTCGCGAAATGCTTCGGGTCGCGCGGGTCCGACTCCCGGGCGTCCGGCTCGTCCGGGCCGACATGCGTACCTTTCGTCTTCCCCAGCGATTTGACGTGATCAGCTGCCTCTTCGGTGCGATCGGAAACGTCCTCACGGAGCTCGCGACCCGGCAGACGATCGAGAACTTCGCCGCCCACGTGAAGCCGGGAGGTCTTCTCATCCTGGAGCCGTGGATCGATCCGGCCGAGTTCCGCGTAGGGATGCTCCGTCTGATGACGTACGACGACCCCTCCACCAAGGCCGTCCGTCTCGCCTTCTCGCGGCGCCGGGGGAACCGGTCGCTGACCTACACTCATTTTCTCGTGGCGGAAGAGGGCCAGGGGATGCGCCACTGGGAGGAAGAGGACGTCCGCCAGATGGTCCCCTACCCTCGGCTCGAGGAGATGATCCGTCACGCCGGGCTCCGCCCCCGTTCCGTGCAGCGGGGCCTCGAGACGGGTCGTCCGCTCCTCCTTGGACTCCGGCCGACATGAGCCCCTCCCCGGACCGCCGCCGCGGGGGGCGGAACCCGCCGTTCGGGGTTCGCCCCGACCGACGAAGGGAAAAGAACCGTCGGTTGCTGGTTCTGCACCGTTGACGCGCCGGCTCGCCGCCATCATGTTCACCGACCTCGTCGGGTTCACGAGGTTGGGTCAGCAGGACGAGGAGGCCGCGCTGCGCCTGCGCCGGGAACATCAGGCGTTGCTTCGTCCGATCTTCTTGCAGTTTGCGGGACGCGAGGTGAAGACCCTCGGGGACGGCTTCTTGGTGGAGTTCCCGAGCGCGGTCGAGTCGGTCCGGTGCGCGGTCGAGATCCAGCGAGCGATCGGTCTGAGGAACTCTTCCGTCGGACCGGACGACCAGATCCTGCTCCGGGTCGGCCTTCACCTCGGGGACGTCGTGGAGGAGGAGGGCGACATCGTGGGCGACACCGTCAACGTCGCCTCCCGCATCGAGCCTCTCGCTGAACCGGGCGGGATCTGCCTCTCGGCGACGATCTACGAGCAGGTCCGGAACAAGCTCCCGGTCGTCATCGAGAGGGTCGGTGCCCGGAACCTCAAGAGCGTGCAGGAGCCGGTGGAGATCTATCGCGTCGTGGTCGGCGGCCGGCGGGCACCCCCACCGACTCCCCCGAGCCCGCCGTCACCGAACCTTCGTCTCGCGGTCCTGCCGCTCGCGAACCTCAGCGCGGATGCGGCCGACGAGTTCTTCGCGGACGGCCTGACCGACGAATTGATCTCGCGGACGGCGCAAGTGCCGCAGCTCCGGGTGATCGCCCGAACGTCCGTCCAACGGTACAAGGGGTCCCCCAAATCGATCCGGGAGGTCGGCGACGAGCTCGACGTCCGGGTCGCTCTCGAGGGAAGCGTCCGCAAGTCCGGCAACCGCGTTCGGATCGCGGTGCAGCTCGTGGACGTGCGTTCCGAAGCCCACATCTGGTCGATGCGCTACGACCGCTCGTTCGACGACATCTTCGAGATCCAGGACGACATCGCGGGCAACGTCGCTCGGTCCGTCGCGACGCACCTCACCGGGGCGGCGCCCGGCGCACTACCCCCTTCGGTGTCGACCGCCCCCGACACGTCGGACATGGAAGCCTACTCGCTGTTCCTGCACGGACGGCAGTTGTTTGGCGAGAAGGGTTCGATCGAGTCGATCCGAACCGCTCTCTCCCTCTTCGAGGGGGCGGTCGCGCGGGACGAGAAGTTTGCTCGGGCCCGGGTCGGAATCGCCGAGACCCTTCTCTGGCTCGCGACCGAGGGCGCGGCGCCGTTCCGCATTGCCGAGGATCGGGCGTTCCAAGAGCTGCAGACCGCGCTCGGGATCCACGACGGGATCGCCGAAGCGCACTCGGTCCTCGCAGGGCTCTACCTCGGGTCGGACCGGTTCATCGAATGCGAGCGGGAAGCTCGGCGCGCGATGGAGCTGAACCCGAGCCTCGCCGACCCGTACCGCTGGCTCGCCCAGCTCGCGGCCGGGCAGGGCGACATCGGCGAGGCCGTCCATCTCTTGGAGGCGGCTCGGAAGCTCAATCCGGACGACATCAACGTCCTCTCCTTCCTCGGTCGGGCGTTGGCCTATTCCGGGCGGGAAGCCGAGGCCCTCGCTTTCTGGGCCGCCACGAAGTCGCGCATCCGGTTCCGGACGAATGCCCACATGAGCGAGTACTACCTCGGAAAGGGCGACCTCGGGAAGGCAGACGAGTCGGTCCGCGAGATGGAGGGCGTTCGACCGGAAAGTCCCTGGACGATGGTGTACCGCGGCATTCTCGCGACCCGCCAGGGCGACCCGGCCACCGCTCGTCGGCTGATCGAAAAGCTCCAGCAGAGATCCGAGCAGGGCGAGATGGTCGTGTTCTTCATCGGCTTTTTGTGGTACGCTCTCGGCGAGAGGGACCAGTTCGTCGCGGCGATGGAGGAGGCGCTCCGGAACGGGGTGCTTCCGCTTCTCGAGCTCTTGTACTCCCCCCTCTACGCGGCTGCCCGAGAGGACCCTCGGGTGCAGGACATTCTCCGGAGACAGCGGATGCCTCGGGAGCCCTCGCCCGCGAGCGATTCCCCCTCTTGAACGGAATCCCGGAAACACGGGCGCCTCGGTCGAATCCCTTGGGAAGTGACCGAAGCGTTGAAAGGAGGTCCGGAATACGGTCGGCCGCCATGACGGCCAGTTTCACGTGTGAGTGCGGTGCGTCATTCGCGACGCAGGCCCAGCTCGAAAAGCATGCCGCGACCTGCAATGTGTCGCGGGAGCCCGGAGGAGACCCCTCCGCCGGAAGGTAGGAACGACTCTGGGTCGCGTTGAGGTCCGTCTGCTTCGACCGGCATGGGTCGCCGCAGACCCTCGTGACGCCGAGCTTGGCCTCCGAGCCGTGCGACTCCGGGGCGCGACGCCGCCCTCGAGCGAAAGACGACGAGCGTGTCCTCCCCGGCCGCGGAGCGAAGCCGGGCCACGTCGCGATTCCACGATTGTTCCGGTGCGCCCCCTCAATCGCGTCCGGGCCAGAATCGATCCACGTAATCGAGTGAATCGGCGGGATTCGATCGAGGACGACGTACTCTCGGGGACACCGGGGGACCACGAAATCGAACCAAGGCGAACGCCGTTCCGACGATGGCTGCTGCCGCGAGGATCCCTCCGCTCGTGGGTACCCACAGGAAGGAAGTGAGGACGTCGCGGACGGTGTGGCTGAGCTGGTCCATGAAGCCCGGGATCTGCTGAGAGATGAACCAAAAAGCTCCAAAGACCCGGTCGAGGTTCGGGACGTAGGCCCCGCTTCCTTGCCCTCCATCGCCGTAATCGAAGATGGACCCCACGAGAGTGAGGGTCGAAAGGTTGAGGGCGTCGAGTGCGAGACTCGTTAGCAAGTACGCGTCCCCGTGGGATGGGTCGATCAGTATTTGGCGGGCGTCGCCGCCGGCGCAGCCTTCGGAGAGGCACGTCGGAAGGGAGACTGCTCCTTGGGAGCTGTACGTCTGTGCGTTGAACACGTCGACCTGGTACGGTCGGTCGGTCGCGGCCAAGATCTGGTTGGTGGACGTGTCCACCACGAGGCTGAGGACGGGAGCCCCAAGGGCGACCTGCCCGTCGACGAGCCCCGTCGATGGGTCCACCGCTACGAGGGCCGGACCCGCGCCGCCGTACGGTCCGGAAACGTTCGGGAGCAGAAGTCGGTCGGTCGCCGGATCGTAGGCGAGCAGGTAACCACCTTCCGAAAAGAACCCCGCGAAGGATGCGTCCACGACGGTCAGGACATTCGTTAGGACCCCGGTGTCGGGGTTGATCGCCCCGAGTTTCATGGAACCGCTCGCGTTCCAACCGCCCGCATAGATCAACCCAGACCGGGTATCGTACGTCATCGAAACGGGCCAGAACGGAGTCTCGATGGCCGGCCCGAGTCGGCCGCTGGAGTAGTTCCACACGAGAATCTCGTCCCTGTAGGAGTTGACACAGGGGACGAAGACGTCGAAGCCATTCGCCGGGTAGAAGGGCATCCCGGGAGTACAGGAGATGTTCGTCCGGGAAGTGATCTGGAGTGTGGCCGGATTGAACTCGACGATTGCGGGTGGGCCCCTCGGGGTCTGAAAGGGCGCGGATTGGTTGGCCTCGGTCAGGACGACCGCATCCGCCGGAGCAACGTACGTGAGTCCGACGGGGTCAGTGCACGGGCCCGGAGAACTGCCTGAGGGGCAGTAGGTCTCCCAGAAGGGCGTTCCATCGACCGACTGAACCGAGGTCGTCCCAATGAGGCCACCCCCGAAGTTCAGGCCCGAGGGGCCCGTTCCCGGGGCCGACGCAAGATGGCTCCCACCACCTCCCCCCAAGACCAACGGAATCCCCGGCGACGCAACCAAGATCGCGGTGAGTGCCGCCCAGCCCAGGCGCGTGGCCGACCGTGAAGAGTTGATGACGCTACTCGGACGCAGCCTCATGCGAGGGCGATGGGCCGAGGGAACCATGCGAACCCGACGCGGTGTGCTTCCCGCGCCCGTCCTACGGAGGGAGGGCTCCCGGGAGATAATCTTCCTGTCCCGACGAGCCGTGACGGCAGCCGGCCGAACCAGCCGGCGACCGCAGCACCGGGGGCACGCTTTCTCGTCCTTCGAGAAACGCCCGTGCTGGGATTCGGCGTTGGCTCGGGACTCCCGGATTCGTCTCTGACGGAGAAACGGGCAAGTTACCCACGGTTACTGCCTCGTTCTTTCGCGAAAGAAAGACGAGTGGTCGCCGGTCTGGGGGTATTTCTCTCCACCTCGCTGGGGGACGCCAATCTGGGTGCGGGCCGGGGGTCAGTCTTCCCGATAGGGATAAGTAAGTTCGGAATCCTCTATCTTACTGATGTCCGGCCAGAAAGGACGGCAGGCACGATGCTTCCGTTGCGTCTACGTATGGCGCGTCCGCCGGGCCGAGCGCCCGAAGGTTTGCCCGAGGTGCAAGTCAGCCCTTTACGCCGTCCCGAAGATTCGGCCGATCGTCCTTGGGAAGGGACTCGGGATCGAGCAGGTTCTCGGCCCGCATCGGGGCACAATCCTTCGCGTCGCGCGGGATCACGGAGCGAGGAACGTGAGGGTGTTCGGTTCCGTCCGCCGCGGCACCGCCCGGGAGAGCAGCGACGTCGACCTCTTGGTCGACTGGGTCCGGGGTTCGAACCGCGTCCACCTCGCGACTGCACTCGAGAACCTGATCGGTCGGCGAGTTGACATCGCGTCTCCCGACCAACTCTGGTGGGCGGCCGCCCCGAGCATCCTCGCGGAGGCGGTCCCACTTTGACCAACCGCGACCGGGAGCATGCCGCGCGCATGCTGGAGGAGGCGGACGAGATCCGGGCGTTGGCCGACCGGGGCCGATTCCGGCGGGATCGGACGACCGTCGAACGGGTCCACCTGAGAGCCATCTTCATCGCGGAATCCGCCGACCACTTGAGTCGTGGGTTCAAGGACGAGAACCCCACCCTGTGGACGACCGTGAGGAACTTCCGCACTGCGGTCCTGCACACGTACGAGACGATCGACCCGGAAGACCTCTGGCGGTTCATTCGGGACGACCTCCCGAAGGTCGTCTCTGTCCTTCGGAAGGCTCGCTTCGAGAAGGACGACAACTCCAAGCGGTCGGACCAGCCCGGATAGGCCCCGCTCGTTCCTCCCCTCGCGAGGAACGAGCGATGGCGCAATCCATCCAGTACCCCGCGAGAGAGACCCAGACACCGAACGAACAGATACCCCCGACCTCGCGCCTGCGAACCGTCACCGGCAACCGCTTCCCACGCAAGTGCGCTTGCGGTTGCGGCTTCCAGATTCCGCGCGACCCCGAGGTCCGCTACGTCGTGGACTTCGGCGGACCACGTCCGTACCCTGCCTACCTCCGCGAGCACTCGCCCGACTACGGGACCTATCACGGCAAGCCGCGAGCGGTCGATGGGGCACCAGCGCTTCCCGGGTTCATCGCCGCGAGCGAGCTTCCGCGCCCGCCCTCGCCAACCCGGCCCCCCGCCGCCCCGCGGCCCACGATCGAGGNTGGCGCAGGCTCACGAGGACGCCGAGGCGACCGCGAGCCCCGAGGCCGGGCGGCCTTGGGCGAGCGGATCGCTCGTGTTCAACGCGGGTTCGTTCGAGTCGGCGCGCAGTGGCTTCGCGGACTACGCGCGGGACGGCGAGAGCGCGAAGGATCTGCGCGCCCGGGTGAATCGCACGATTCTAGAGGACCTCGAGGCCAAGGTCATCGCTCTTCGTGCTTTGCACGCCAAGCTGCGAGAGGCGGAGGGAGGGCCGTCGTTCGGGGAGGTGGTGGCGCGGTCACGGCCACGGGTTGAAACGCTCTAGAGGCTACTCAACCGGAGCGCCACGCACCGATTGCCGCTCAGTTCGTACCTGTGACCGAGAGCGTAGTGTCAAAGTTCGTGAGGAGCACGGCGGCGGGTGCGGCTCCAATCACGACACGTATCAGAAGGGTGTAAGAACCCGGAGCCAGGTCGGAAGTGACTGTCACTACGTGGCCCGTGAACGAGAGATCCCAGAGTAGGTCTTCGGTGGGACCTCCGGTCGAGCCGTTGACGAGAGAGAGATCGCAGTAGTACGGGGTCCCGGCCGCATAGCTGGGCCCCCCGCACGAAACGTTGACCGTCCCTATGATTAGAACCGAGATCGCGTGTCCGCCCGGAACCGTGAACACAGCCTGGGCGACGGTGTTCACGTTCTGACTCTGAGCCCAGAGTAGTGAGTACTGTCCTCCGCCGGTCGATGGCTGGGGTGATGCTTGGTGAGGAACGAACAGACTCCCAACCCCAAGCCCCAGCGTGAATGCAACTACAAGAATCACGACGACCCATGCTAGGGGAACCGCCCGCGACGACTTCCGCGGACTGGCGGCGGGCGGAGGTGCACCGGGTTCAGTCCCGGCAGCCATCTTTGCCTCACTGTACCTAATCCCTCGGGGGCTAATCTTGTCTTCGGGATCCTCCCGCAAAGCTCCGAGACCGGGACGCGAGCGGCCAGCTAGTCTTCAACGCGGGCCAGTTCGAGTCGGCGCGGAGCGGCTTCGCGGACTACGCGCGGGACGGGGAGAGTGCGAAGGAGCTCCGCGCTCGGGTGAACCGCACGATCTTGGAGGACCTGGAGGCGAAAGTGCTCGCCCTGAGAGCCTTGCATGCCAAGTTGCGCGATGCGGACGAAGGACCGTCATTCGGGGAGATCGTCGCAAGGTCGCGGCCTAGCGCGTGACCGTGAGGGCTTGTCGATTACGTATGGCCCGACAGAGAAATGTGTTGATATGGAGGGAAGGCGGTACTTGGAAGGCACACGGGACGCTTGCAGGGCGGGCTGTTCCTGCCCACCCCCGGAATGAGCGTCCTAGTGTGCAGACTCCGCGCCGCTCCCCCTCCTTTGAGTTCCTTTCAAAGAATCTTCGGCTAAAGCTGGAGCAAGGGGGGCACTCGGGGTGATAGCCCCGACCAGCGCTTCCCACTGCTTGTCGGTGTATGGCTTGACATCCAGAAAACGGTCCAGGCGTGTGGCTAGATTGCCCGCTTGGTTCAGTAAAAGCAGAAGGAGCGCATTTGCCTCTTGGGGCGACCTTGCCTTTACCACCCGGAGAGACGAACTAATCAGAATCCGCACCGCGTCCTCGCTGGCCAAGACTTCGTCGACGAGGCTTTGGACTGCCCTACCTCGACTGCCAAGCAGGGCTCGCTCGGCAATGTAGTCGAGNCCGCTCGACCGTATCCTTTGGGAGCAGAAGAGTAACCTTTTCCGGGACTTCGCGACGGGGCACAGTGGCGGATCGCCGCTTGGGGGTCGTTTTGCCAGCCGACATACTGAAAATAACCATACTCAGTATGGTATTTAGCCATATCCATGGGAGGCTTCACTCCGATACCTGATTGTCCCGAACTGGTCTTTCGACCACACACGGACGCGTCGAGGGACGGCGCGAATCTTGGATATCGTTCGATTCGCCTCGTTACGCGGTCAGGAATAATTCATTCGTCCGCGTAAGGTGCAGGTGCGAGCTGAACCGACCCAGCGTAGCTCGGGTTTCGTACCATTCGGAGTCGCACTCCCATCCGGCCGTCGATTGTCATAGGGGCACCGTCCCCAATCGTCCGGCCCGGGGGAGTGATCGAGTAGGTCCAAAATGTCTGGGCGATAATCCCCCAGAGATTCGGGTGGCCTGCTCCATGGGAGCGAAGCCACTCTAGCGCCGTTGTCTCGAAAACCGGAAGCGTCTCGACCCTCATGGTCAGTCCACCTAGTAGTAGCGCTCCAGGTCGGTCGGTTGGGAGTTGCGGGCGAGGCCCTGAAACTGCTTTGGCCCAAGCCCTGCTGATTGCCCCGCGGACGTTCTGAGGGGTCAATGCTCGAATTGGCCCATCGAACTCCTGGGGTGTCTTCGTTTCCATCTGAATCGAGCCGTCCGGGCCTTCACCGAGGATCAGGTCAACAACTCGCTCCCCCCGCTCTCTGCCGCTGACGAGTCGAATCGGGTAATTGGTGTGCCTGGTGATATGATCGGCAAAGCCGATGACCGTCATGTTGTGTCGGAATCCCGCGAAGCTCACCATCTGAGCGATGCACTCGGGGAACAGCGGGTTCAGGCGACACCGATCAAGTATCGAAACGACCCCATGAAACGCAAGGTAGTCGGGCGCGTTGCCAGGCCAAATCCCCCGAACGAACTGCTCGGAGTATTCATTCGCGTGATCGGAAAGGATGGCGAGGAGGTGGCGCCTCGGATTCGCTGGTCGCGCCTCGCGTCCCCTTCTGTCGCTCGCCTGGATTCGTGTCCAAGTATCGCCCATCAACTCGTCGAGAAGTCGGTGCATTCGTTCGTTAACGACCGGCGAGAAAGTTTCGGGTTCGGGCACATCAACAGGAATCGCAACCGAACTAATCCGTTGTGCGAGCCGTGTGTCAGGTGAGGTGTCGAGTAGGCGTGCACTAGACATTCTCACCCACTGGCCACCACCCACAGCATTGCCGAGGCACCGAACATCATCGCGAGCGCTCGACTGGAAACACGAGCGTGGACCGAGTGTACAATCGAGCGATGCCCACAAAGGCGTCGCCCGAGGCCGGAATCTTATACCCTGAGGTGAATGACCCCTCATGGCCACGTCGTTTTGCCAAAAGTGTGGAACTCCGAACCAAGCTGGCGCACAGTTCTGTTCAAAGTGTGGGGCCCCTCTCGTTTCAACGCCGCCTCCTGCCGCTCCGCCCCCGCCTTCGCAGGCGTGGGCTGCTCCGGCCCCACCGGCTCCCAAGAAATCGCGGACTGGAGTGATTGTGGGGGCGGTCGTCGTTGTCGTTGTGGTCGTGGTCTTGGTCGGCCTGTACGCGGCAGGGGTCTTCAATTCAAGCAGTTCCTCGGGCGGTGGGAGCGGTGGCGGAAGTGGGCTCACTTCACACAGCGTCAACGTCGTCAACACACAGAACCAGCAATTTGGTCCCGGTTTCACGAATCCAGGGGTGTACTCGTTCACGATTCCTTCCACCGCCGTTGCCGCGTGGGTTAACGGATCTTTCTCCGTGACCGTGTGCACGTCCATCGGCAACTACTGTCTCGCGTACGCGGAGATAGGAACTCCGAGCGCCTGGGCCAATCAACAGAGCGGCGGTTCTGCCACCATGGTGTGGTGCGTCACGACCGGTTCCAACACATGCCAGGCCGAGCAGAATGTGGGGATTGCCAGCGGGGATCTTGTGAGCTACGGCTACGCCGGCTCGTCGTTGGACCTCATCTTCTATAGCGGGGCTAGCACCCTCTCGCAGCAGTATTCTGCAGATGCGACACTTACGTACCTGACCGGTTGATTGTCAAGCTCGTCGTTCTCTGGGCACCCTCCGTGAAGTGCTCGACCCTCCGTAAGCGGCGCGCGTCTCATTGCGGCGCGATGACCCACAGTGTCGCCGACGCCCCGGACATTATCGCGGGCGGTGCCCGCGCGGTGAGGGGTTCCTTCGAGGGCCTCGAGGGGGCAGATTCTACGACAATATTCACTCCGAGAAGAGCCACGTAGAGATGCCGGGTTGACGCGCAACGAGACGGATTGTCCTTTCGATCATTCTTAGAACGGTCTTTGAAAGGCGCCGACGATAGGACGTCACGTACGCGACCCCGGCTGCCGACACCCCGACAGTCAACGCCAGCAGGTCGCACCAGAAGGGCACGGACTGAAACCAGGCCAATTCCGTTGGCACGTATGGCCTCCAGGCCACATATGGCGGGTTTGCCGCGTCGAATAGCTCGTTGAATACGACGGACCCCGAGAACGTGATGAAGAGGGCGCGCCACCGCCACCCACGGAGTCGCGATCGACCAATGACCTCGCCGAGATGGGCTATGTTCATCCCGAAGGCCCTGATGGCGGGCGTTGGGATATTGATGGCGGACGAGAGGTGGTGAAATCCACGTTCGCGCACAAGTGTTTATCGCAGTCCCCTTCTCGGCCCGGAGAGTGGACAATAGCCCGCGCGGGCACGCCGTCACCGCACCGCGAGTTCCCAGTAGACCCACAGGATCGCCGACGCGCTGAACATCAACAGTAGCGCGAGCAGGACGGCCAGGAGTCGCTGAACGAGTGTCATGGCGAATCGCGAGTCGCGCGTGGCCCACTTAAGGTGGCGTGAACCGGGGGGCCACTTTTCACTTGCTTGGGTCGGGCGGAGCCGAATCGGTTGCTGGGCCGCTTCCTTGGGCCCTCTGGGCTTCGGCCGCTTTCTCTCGCTTGTACTCCTGGCCCGCCACTACCCCAGAGTACACTGCCCCGACGACACAAGCCACTCCGATCAGGAGTACCAAGGCCAGGATTCCGAGGGCTGTCACCAGGACAGCCGCCCCGACCACCAGGAGGATCGCCGAGGTGACTGCGTACAGGAGGCTTGACTTCACGCCTTCAAGCAGGACGATAGAACTATTTCGATGAACCGTCGGCAAGCGCAGTGCGCTGATTGCGGTCCTCCATCGGCCGCGCGCGTCCTTTAACGCTACAGACTCGACTCGGTAACCCGAGCCCAAATCTTTGTACGCCAATCCGGGAGATTTAGACCTGCTACTGTGTCCGAGATGAGGCGTGCTTTCCAGACGAAACCCAGCTCTGGCCGAGGTATCCAGTCTGCCCTGTCCTCCTCTACAGCTTCTTCTAGCGAAACCTCCTCGGTCGGGCCGGTCCCCGTCGACGAACGAATCGCGTTACTCGCGTATACTCCTAGCAATCGCCCGGAACCTCCCAGATGGGGAATCCCCTTCGAGGGAAGGTACATCTCCATATGCCCCGCGACCACCGGTGAGCCCGACATTCCTGCCCTTCCGGTTATGTCGATTAGGAAACGCGGGTCACCATCGAAATCGATGGCAGGCTCGCTTGCGATGTGCCCGGTTTTCCACACGGGTAGTTTGTTCGTTCGGTCCCGCCAACCTAGTGGGTAACCGACGACCGACACAGACTGCCCGGGATACGTCGCAACGTCAAGGTCAATCATCTGCTGATCGAAAGCTGTCGGTGGTTGTTCGAAGACTCGGTTCTGAAGGGGTAAGGGAACGATGGCAAGGTCTGCGTCTGGGAAGGATGCACACGGGGCGAAAGTTGGAATGCCGTCGATGGTTCGCAAGGGGTAGCTCACCGGCTGGACCCTGTCGGCTGACTCACCAGCTCGGCGTATTTCGAAGTCGATACGGTCCCCTTTGGAGGGAAGGCGCCTCCTCGGCGCGCTACCGGTCAGGACGTGGTAGTTGGTCACGAGCGCGAGACAGAAACCCGTGGTCTCCGCAGGGAACCCGAAGAGGAAACCCGTAGCTCGGGACAGCGGGCGGTCTGCCTCGTACCGTATAATCGGCGTGGTCGCTAGCGAAATCTTGTCTAGGGCCACGTTGGTGTGACGGCGACCACAAATCTAAGCTCGACGCATCGCGCTTGTCGCGGTCGCTCATCGGCCGCGCGCCCCCTTCTTGAAGTTCGCGCGGAGCGCGGACGTCCGCGTAGGCGTGCCGCGACGATTCCTCAAGTAGGGCAGACGCGATTTCCAAGGCTGACCCGGAGGGATTCGATGGCCACTCCGTGGAGCAAGCGCGAGGTTCTCGCGACCCTCGCCGTCTTCGCGGCCACGCTGATCGTCCTCACCACATTCTTCGTTTGGCCGGGGATCGCGGTCCCCGGATGTAGGTTCTACTCTGGGCCGGTCGAGTCAATCAACGACCGGACCTATTGCTACGCGAACATACCGCCCGGCGCCGACTACTTTCCGGGCTCCGAGGGTTGGACCCACTACTACGTGAACACCACCTTGTGGGGATTCACGTTTGTTCTCTATGCCCCTCCCGGACCCGGTCGGTGTTCCCACCTGTCGATCAACGTCACGGAACCGAGCGGCGCGGTCGAATCCGGTTCCTCGGTAGGTTGTGTCGCACTTGGAGGTCGGCCTCCCGTTTTGTGGTTTGCGGCCGACAATGAATCCGGAGTCGCGACCGGCTTGAATCCGGGGAACTTCACGCTCTTTGTAGAACAGAGATAGGTAACCAGCTCCTCCGACGC
>OCOJ01036261.1_pt3 | contig 40385 bp, 35 predicted proteins | sample 1539251 | NCBI WGS metagenome assembly OCOJ01 (sample SAMN01911457, study PRJEB22624) | soil metagenome | biome: Soil | place: Malaysia | collected 2012-04-30 | depth RA_metagenome m
CCCCATTCGACTGCGTCACCACGCGGGACGAACCGAGGAAGTCCTCCACGTAGAACTGTGGGCTCCCCGCGACAGGTGGCGAGCCGCTCGAAGGAATCATGGCAATGCGTTTTCCCCCGAAGAAAATATATTCCGCAGTGGTGTTGCCGGAAGCGTCCGTCTCCGCCAGAATCTCGTCTCCTGAGCCATACCAGTACAGCTTCCCGCTCGACCCGTTCGGCGGGCTCAGGGCAAGTTTGTACACACGCCGCCCGTCGCCATCGTAGGAGTAGTTCACGCCCGCGGCGGAGGTCATCTGGCTTTCCGCGTCCCAGGTGTAGAGATAGACGCCCTCGCTCATCGTGTTTCCGGCAGCGTCGTAGGAAAACCCGGGGTAGACGTGGTTGGCGGCGTCCGCAGGCATGTTGCCCATCAGGCCCTGCTGGCAGGTGGAGTAGTTCGGCGTCCACCCGGCCTGGGCCAGCAAATTGCCCCATGCATCGTAGCTATGCTGATAGCCCCAGCAGTATTGCCCGGTGGTGGCCTGCGTGCCCGCGGAGATAATCCGGTTCAACTGGTCGTAGCTGAACGATTGCGAGCGATCCGCGTTCAGATTGTTGGAGATGGCATAGACGTGCCCGGCATTCTTGCCCGACGCCGGGTCCACAAAGCTGTAAGTGATGTCCATGGCCGCGCCGCCCGAAGACGAGGCCGAGAATTCCAGCGGCTGCAGTCGGTTGTTATACGCGTGCCCCAGGTTGAGCCCGCCGAACGCGGAGGACACGCCGATGGAAAGCCCGTAGAACGCCCCCTGCGGCGTATAGCAGGCCGCGTTCGGATTGCAACCGGCCAGCGAGCGATACTGCAAGCTGGTGGAAGAGGTGCTCGTGGAAAACGACGGGCCGCCGAAATCCGTGGGATCGTTGGTGGCCGAAGTGGCCGAGAACGGGTAACTCGTTCCCTGTCCGGTAGCCTTACTGAAGAGGGTGATCGTGGTGCCGCTGGGTGTCGCGGTGACAAAAGATGCGGAGTCACCATTGATGGCCCCGGCCAGCGCGGAAGCGATGCTCGAAGCAGTGCTCGAGGAACTGTAGCTGACCGAGTCCGTGTGGCCGTTGACGGTCACGGACACCGTTCCCGTGTCCCACCGCGTGGTCCAGCGCGTGCAGTTTTCGCCTACATATTGCGTGCAAACCTGCGCGGACTGTTCCGTGCCGCTGATGGTGACCGTGCCGGTGGCATCGTAGGAGGTCAAGGGCTGATACCCCGTGGCATAGGTGATGCCGTTCGAGCCGTCCACCGCGGTGCTCGGCCGGCCCGCGGCGTCAAAGGTGTAATTGACCACACGCCCAACCGATCCCCCGGTGGGGTAGGGGCAGGTAACCGAGAAGACGTTTCCGCCGAGGTCCAGATAATACGTGGAGGTCTTGGTGATGTTGCTCCCCCCGCTCGAAGTGGTGCGCTGCTCGACGTGCACGCTGCGCTGGTTCGACGGATCCACCTGGTAGCTCCACTGCTCCGAACCCGCCCCGTCCGTGCCGCTGGTGCGGTGGCCGATGTTGGCGCAGGACGCCAGGCCCAGACAGCTAGATTGGTCGAATGCGGTAGTGAGCGAGGGATCCCCGTTCGAATAGGTGCGCGCGATTTCCCGGTGAAGCTGCTCACAGCATGAGATCGCCAAGGCGGAGGCGCGGATCCTGCGGCCGGAGACGGACTTGAGCGGATGGTACCAGCCTGGCAGAACCGCAATCTAAAACGTTGCGCGCAAACCGATCTGTGCGGCGAAAGGAATCCCCACTGTTGTTCCCGGACCGAAGAAATCCCCCAGCGCGCCCGCCGGCACTCGCAATTGGCTCAAGCTGGTGATCGGCTTGGTTACTGTGCAGGCCGGGTTCAGGCAGAACGCTGTGGCGTTGGAGAGATCGTTCACCGGGGTGGGCAGCGCGGAGATATTCGTTACGTAGTTGGCCCCGGGATTATTGCGGTTGAACAAGTTGAAGAATTGGATGAAGGGGGTAAGCGTCCAGCGCTCGCGGATACGGATGGGACGGCTCACGCTCAGGTCCACCTGGATATACGGGGTGCCGCGGATCTGGTCCAGGGTGGTCTGCACGCCGTTGACCACGGCGCGGTCGTCCAGCGTGTCTCCCAGCCCGTTCACGTCCACAGGAGTGGTAAGCGTGAAAGGCCGCGCGGATTCGAATTGTGAGAGCAGGCTCACCTCCAATCCGCCGGGAGCGTGGAACACGCCGGCGATCACCGCGCGGCTGGTGACGTCTTCACCGGATGGACCGTAGTCTCCCGGGCCGAAGGGGTGCAGCGGGTTGCAGACTCCATCCACGTAATCAAACAGCTCGCCCAGCACGCAGCCCCAGGTACTCGCGCGCGAGAGCGTGTAATTGGCGATGAAATTCAGCCTTTTGGACACGTTGCCCTGTAGATGGATCATCATCGCGTTGTAGCTGGAGCGGTTATCGCTGCGGAAAACGCTGATGGCGGGCACGTTGTCCATCTGCAACGGAGAATTTGCCGGATACAGGGGAGAGAAGAGCGTGAACCCGGGAGTATATTCGTAGCGCGCATAGCTGTGGTTGCCCTGCTGGTGCACGTAGTCCACGCTGAGCACCCAGTTGGGACTGAAAGAGTGGGCGAGGCCGGCGATGGCGTGCACCGCGTAGGGGGTGGTGTACCTGGGGTCGATGACCGCGCCCGCGCCGCCGGAGGTCGTCCCCGGAATGCAACCAGGGTCGCCCACCGCCCGGCAAACACCCGGCGGTTCATTCACCGCCTGGAACGCCGTGACCCAGCCGTTTTGCGCAAGGTCGTTGTAGAAAAGTCCGAAGCCCGCGCGGAGGACCGTATTGCCGGACTTGCCGATGCCGTAAGCCAATCCGATGCGCGGGGCAAACGCCAGGCGATAGTCATGGGGAGCGCCGCTGACCAGGGGAATCTGTAACGCCTTCAGAGTGAGCAGCGCGGGATTTTCCGCCTGGCTGCGATTCGAGGCATTGAACAAGCCGAATGTGGTGTCATAGCGCAACCCGTAGTTCAGCGTGAGCTTGGGCGTGATGCGCCACGTGTCCATGGCATAGAGGCCCAGGCGCTGCACATTTTGAGAAAAGCTGCCATTGCTCGCGGGAGTCGAGCTGCAGGTGGTTCCGGGAGTGACCGTCAGCATGCCGCTGGGTGTACAGGTGAGATCCACGGTGAACTGCGCGGGATTTGCCAGATAGTCCGAGGGATCCAGCGCGAACGTGGTGAGGTTTTCCGCCGTTCCCGGCAGCGCCCCGCTCAGTACCGGCTCATGGATATAGTCCACGCCAAAGCGTGGATTGTGATGGCCGGTCGTGTGGCTCACGTCATATCGGAATTGGTATTTTTCCTGGTTGCGCAGAACAGGAAACGCGGTAATGGGCGTGACGAACTGCTGGTCGCCGAACGTCTCGAACCCGGAAATCGTCTGCGAAGTTGCGGTGAAGGGAAAGGCCAGCGCGAAGCCCAGCGCGGAATTGCGTGTCTGCGTGAGATGCAGGTAGCTGGCGTCGAAGGTGAAGGCCCCCAGCCAGTCCGGCGTGAATGTGAACTGCTGGCCGAGAACGAAGTTCCAGTAGTTGGAGTAGGACGTGGCGCCCGTGGATGGCAAGGCCGCCTGCTGCACCAGGTTGTTTGTGGTCGTGTAGTTGTCCGCCGAAAACCGCAGGAACCATAGCGAGCGCGCCGATTGTGCCCAGTCCAGCCGCACGGTGCCCAGGTTGTCGCGAAAATCCACCGGAGTGAAACTGGGCACGCCGATGGAAGGCGCGCCCGGTATCAGCCCCATGGAAGCCAGCGAAGCCAGCGCTTTGAATTGCGTGAGACTGGCCGGGCTGTACGCAATGCTGGCGTTCTCGCGCACAAATTCGTAGCAAGCGAACAGCCAGAGCTTGTCCTTCACGATGGGCCCGCCGAGCGAGCCGATGTAGTTCTGGCGGGAGAAGGGTTGTTTGGGCAGGGGCGCGGGATTCTCGATCGGGAAGCGGGCGTTCAGGTCTGCGGCGCGCTCGTAAACGGCCACGGTTCCATGCCAATCGTTGGTGCCGTGCCGCGTGGAAATCACCACGGCCCCGCCCACCGTCCGGCCGATGTCCGCATTTTCCTGCGCGGTCTGGAACGCGAATTCCTGCAAAGCATCCGGAGAAAAATTCTGGAGAAACCCGCCAATATAGTCGTCCGTGTTGTCGCCGCCATCCACGGAGAGAACATTGTTCAGCCCCGAGCTTCCACCAACGGAGACCGCAGTGATGCGCGCCTTGGTGGGATCGGAGGGTTCGACGGGCTCCGTGCCCGGCACCAGATACGCGATGTTCGCAAACGTACGGCTCGCCAGCGGCAGGGTTTGCAGATCCTGCTGGGTAACCACGCCGCCCTGCACGGCGCTAGTCACATCCACAGCCTGGGTGCTGATCGAGGAGGCCTCCCCCTGGACCGAGACCGCTTGCCGCAGTTCGGCGGGTTTCAGGGTGACCGTCACGGAGCGGGTGGTGCTGACCTCGATGGAGATTGCGCTCCTGGCGGAGGCAAATCCCGCCGCGGTCACCGTCAAGCGGTAGGGGCCGGGAAGCAGGTCGTCAATCCGAAACTCCCCTCGCGCATCGCTCACGGCCTCGCGCCGCAGGGATTGCGTGCCCGCGGATTCCACCAGGATGCCTGCCGAGGCTACACGCTTGCCGCTGGCGTCTTGAATGGCGCCAGTCAGGCTCCCGCGAAAATTCTGCGCCGCGGCGGGAAGGCATGCGGCCCATACGACAAGAAGAACCGTTCTCCAAGGGCGCATCTTTGCGCTTTTCCCCGCAATCGAGATGAAATGGCGCGGACCAAGCCCCACGCGAATCAACCAGCCAAGCCTAGGTGGTGCGGGGGAGTACTACCAGCGCTCGTAGACGGCCGGCAAACCGCAGATGCGAAATTTCATTAAACCGGCGCGGGGATCTCCTCGTGGAAAACGGCGTCAGCGCAGGAAGGCTTCCAGCAGGCAATGGGCGGAATACAGCACAGGGGACTGGCACACAGCGGCCAGGATGAAGAGCCCGGCAAGGATCGAGAGCGGCATTGCGGCGCCCGGGAGGGGAGAGTCGGTGGCGGCAGGATGGCTGGCAAATGCGACCAGGCGAGTCACGCGCTCGCGGAGCCCGTCGCCGTCGCTGATGAGCTGCGAAGCCAGCGCGCAGTCCACCTGCGGGCGGCCCATGCGGGCAACGCGCACCAGGGTTTCCGCCAGGGTGAGCGCCCGCCGGGGATCGCCGGCGGCCGCGCGGTCATCGGCGGCCCATTCCGCCACTCGCCTCCATTCGCGCTCCAGCGCAGCGAGCCTTCCCAGCGGGGCGAAGGGGTCCGGCGCGAGCAGGAAGAGCAGGCGTTTCCAGTTGTCGCCGGCCGCGCGATGCGCCTGCTCATGGCGCAGCGCAGCCTCGAGCTGGTCAGGAGAAAGCGCGTGCAGCAGGCCATCCGACACGACCACACGGGAGCGCGCCCAGCCGGTGAGTGCGACAAGCGGCGCCTCTGAATCGAGCACCGTANACGGGTGCATCCTCGCCGGGAAGCCACATCGGCCGGCCGGCGCGCCGGAGAACGCGTGCGGTCCGGCAGGTATGCCAGACGGCTTTTGCGGCGCGTCCCAGCCCGTATAAACCAATCCCGGCGCCCAGCAGCGCGGCCAGCGCGCAGAATGCTCCCACGCGTTCCGCATCCGCTTCCGGCTCGAAGCGCAGATAGCCCGGGACACACAGCGCAGCCACCGCAAAAATCGCCAGTCCCAGGGGCAGAAGACGTACGGAGGCCAGGGCCGCAGCTTCACTCCCTGGAACGCGCGCCCCGGAGCGCCGCATCAGGGCGGGAACGGCGGCGGAAACTGCCAGGCTGGCAGCGCAGTACACGACAAAGAAGCACGCCGAAGAAAGCAGCAGCAGGCGCATGCCATAGGGCAGGATCATGGCTGGCTCCTGCGCAACATCTCGCGCCGTTTGCGGCGGATGGTGCGCTCGAGTTCGTCCAGCAAGGCGCGGTCGTACTCACCGACGGCCTCGAGCAGGCAGGAAACCAGCATTTCGCGCGGGCGCCCCGCGCCGGCCAGAAAGCCGGCCACCAGCGCTCCCGCGCGCTTCCGCTCCCAGTCGCTGTGGGAGAGCCGCGGGGCATAGAGAAAAGCGCGCCCGGATTTACTGCGATCGAGCAGGCCCTTTTTGAAGAGCCGGTCGAGCGTGGTCATCACTGTGGTGTACGCCAAGGCGTCTTCCAGGCATGCCACTACATCGCGCACGCAGCTTTCGCCGCGCGCCCAGAGAATTTCCATGACGCGGAGCTCGAGCGGGCCGAGTCCGGCAAGCTGCGCGGTTGGAACAGGCTGCGTCATCAGAACGTCGGAGCGCCGCCGCGCCAGCGGAAACCCGCCTGCCGGCGCCGCGAAACCGGCTTATTGTAAGCGCATTCCCCGGGAATTCAAATCATTCGCAGGCAGCCGGAAAAACGGGTGGCGGGAGGCTGATTCGCCTGCGCGCGCAATCCGGTCTATCATGACACTTGGGCAGATGACCAAACCGACCAGCGCGGAGTTCCGCCGGGCTATGTCGCGATTTGCCACCGGTGTGACCATACTGACGGTGGTGCAGCCGGACGGCGAGCCCAAGGGCATGACCGCGAATGCGTTTGCTTCCGTTTCGCTCGAACCCCCTCTGGTGCTGGTGTGCGTGGATTGGCGGGCGCGTACCCACGATCTGCTGCGCCACGCGGAGCATTTCGGTATCAGCGTGCTGCACGAAGGCCAGCAGGCGGTGGCCGAGATTTTTGCTGCGCCTGATGGCCAGCCGGAAGCCATGGCACGGCTGGGCATCCGCCTTCGCCGCGCGGCCGGGGGGACCCCCTACGTGGAGGATTGCCTGGCGCACTTGATTTGCCGCCGCGTGGCCGCGCACCGCGCCGGCGACCACACCATTTATGTGGGTCAGGCGGAACAGCTTGCGGCGGGTGAGGGGCGGCCGCTGCTCTTCTACGCCGGGCGGTACCGCGCTTTGGCTGGCAGCGCCGGATAATTGCATCGCCCGCGCCAGTCTTTCGGCCCGGAAAGCAGGGGCACGGGATGCCGTGCCCCTGCACCACCCTGCCTGCCGCATACTTGGCTTTTTGGCTTCCTTTCGAGCAACCGCACAAATTGGCACTGCATATTGGGTTGGCAAGCGGCTATTCTGCATGCATGCGTGAACCAACTGTTCCATCCCCGAATGTCCGGGTTCAGCGCCTCCCGGAGCGCGGCCACTACGACCGGGAAACGATTCACGCCGTCCTCGATCAGGCCTTTCTTTGCCACGTCGGCTTTGTGGTGGATGGCCAGCCGTACGTAATCCCCACCGGCTACGGGCGTGCGGGCGATACCCTCTACATTCACGGCTCCGCGGCCAGCCGGATGCTACGCAATCTGGCCGGCGGAATTCCGGTTTGCGTCACCGTGACGCTGCTCGACGGGCTGGTGGCGGCGCGCTCGCTCTTCCATTCTTCCATGAACTACCGCTCGGTGGTGATTCTGGGCACGGCCCGCCTGGTCACGGACCCGGAGGAGAAAATGCGCGGTCTGCTCGCCGTTTCCGAGCAGATCTTTCCGGGCCGCTGGGAAGATGCGCGCAAGCCGAATGAGCAGGAGCTGAAGGCGACCAGCGTGCTGGCGCTTCCAATGGAAGAATGTTCCGCCAAGATCCGCACCGGCGGCGCGCATGACGAGCCGGAAGACTATGCCTTGCCGATCTGGGCGGGCGTCGTCCCGCTGCGAATGGTGGCCGGAGCGCCCGTGCCGGATGAGGCCCTGTCCCGCGCGCTCGTGGAAAAAACTCCGCCCTATCTCACGGCCTATCGCCCGCCGGGCTCGCGTTAGCTTTCCCCGGACAGGCCGAACTCGTCCCTGCGGGCGGGTCACTCCGGTTTGCCGCCACGCAACCAATAGGCAAACGTGACGAATCCCAGCCAGGGGATGCCGGCCAGGAGCGCCGGACGCATCCCCTCCACCCACCATGTGGTAATCAAAATCGCCACCAGCGCGGCCGCGCCAAGCAGAGACGTATAGGGGTATCCGCGCATCTGCACGGGCAGCCGCCGGCCTCCGGCGCGCTGCCATGCCGGGCGGAAGCGCAGATGCGTAAGAAACACGATCAGCCAGGCAAACAGCCCGCCGAACAGCGCGATGCCGAACAGCAGCACGTAGGCTCTGTCGGGCGAGAGAATACTGATTACGGTTGCGATTCCCAATCCACCCGCCGTCACCAGCAGCGCGGGAACCGGGGCGCCGCTGGGGCTGAGCCGGCCCAGGGCTGCCGGCGCATATCCTCCGCGAGCCAGCGAGAAAATCATGCGCGTGGCCAGATAGAGATTCGTGTTCATGCTGGAGAGCGCCGCGGTGACAACCACAAAATTCATCACGTGCGTTGCGGCGGGAAATCCGATGAGCTGGAAGACACGGACAAACGGGCTGGCCGTGACGCCCGCGCCGGGCTGGATCTGGTTCCAGGGCACCACGCCTACCAGTACGGTGATGGCCCCGATATAGAAGATCGCCAAGCGGGAAAACATCGAGCGCATCGCCCGGGGCAGAGTGGTGGCCGGGTCGCGTGCTTCTCCCGCGGTAATCGCCACTGTTTCCGAGCCGATAAAGCCGAAAATCACAAAGGTCAGCGCGCACCATACGCCAGAAAGGCCACGGGGAAGGAAACCACCATCGGAGGTGTAATGCGTCCCCGGCAGGCCGCCGGGCCGTCCGGCTCCTGCCAGCAGCCAGAGACCGAAGGCGATGAACAGCACGATGGCCACAACTTTAATGAGCGCGAACCAGTACTCGAATTCCCCGAACGCGCCCACACTGCGCGCGTTCACGTAGACTAGCGCGGCGGAGAAAGCCACAATCCAGATCCACTGTGGCACCTGGGGAAACCACCAGCCGCAGTAGATGGCCACAGCCGTGGCCTCGCCGCCAATGGCGATGGATTGCGCCGCCCAGTAAGTGGCACGCACGGCGAACCCTGCCCAGGGCGAAAGATAGAGTTCCGCGTACAGTCCGAACGAGCCTGCGGCCGGATGGGCCACTGCCATTTCCGCCAGCGCGCCTACCAGCAGAAATGCCACGGCTGCGCCCAAGAGATAGGTGAGGATCACGCCCGGCCCCGCTTCACGCACCGCCAGCCCGCTGCCCAGGAAAAGTCCTGTGCCGATGGCTCCTCCGATGCCGATCATGGCCATCTGCCGGCTGGTGAGCTGGCGCGCCAATCCGGCCTCCTGCCGGGCAATGAAATCCTGTGGCTCCGAGACAGGCGATCCCGGTTGGTGCGGAGGAAGCGGGGTCATGAGCTGCGCACCTGCCCGCGCGAAGACCGCGCAGTGGCTGCCGGGCTCCGGGAGAGCGCGAGGCAGCGGCGGTAAGAGGCCGGCGAATCAAAGTCACGAAAGATGGCCCCGTCGCGCACCGGGACTCGCAGCAGCCGGTCCGTGTGCGTGGCGCGATAGATCACGTCACGCGCCGTGCCGCCCCGGCGGGCACATTCCCGGAACTCCTGGACCAATCCGCGGGACACCAGAATGGGATGTCCGGTGCGGCGGCCGATGGAAGGCGCGACAATTGTTTCCCGACTGGCCCGCGCGGTGAACTCACGCACGAGCCGTTCGAGAAGTGGCGGAGCAAGCAGCGGATAGTCCACCGGATAAAGCAGAAATCCCGGCGACTGGCGGGGCAGGCGGCGCAGGCTGGCCAGCAGAGAAGACATCTGCCCGCTACGCCAGCGCGAGTTGCGGACAAACACGGCTGGAAGCTTACGGGCGCCGGCTGTACGCCGCCACACCGTCATTACCCGCTTCGCCTGGCAACCCAGCACGATGACCGGCGGAAGTAGCCCCGCGGTTCCGCAGCAAGTTTCCACGGCTCGTTCCAGCGCCGTCTTTCCGCCGAATGGGGCCAGGGCTTTGGGGAAGGGAAGTCCGCGGGGAGGCCCGGCGGCGAGGATAATGGGCTGGATCTGCGGCGTGCGCTTCTTGGGGCGTGGCATCGGGAATGGCAGACTATACGGCAGCCGCGCAAAGATTGCATCCCAGCGCCTTGCGCCGGGGTAGTGAACGAAATAGAATCGCGCACCGCGGTTGGGAGACCGGCCGCCGGGAAAAGCGCGCGCGCAGCAGTGCGCGTGCCGCGACCTGACCGAAAGGAAGCGCGTGATTCCTGCTCCGTTTGAATATCACCGTGCGGCGTCGTTGGAGGACGCCTCGCGCCTGCTCATCGAGTTAGGGGAAGAGGCCAGGGTACTCGCCGGCGGGCAAAGCCTGATCCCGCTGATGAAGCTTCGTCTGGCCCGGCCCGCGGCGCTGGTGGACCTGAATCATATCCCCGGCGCGGCATACGTCGAGGAGCGCGGCGGCCGGCTGTGCATCGGAGCGATGGCGCGCCACGCGGCGGTGGAGGATTCCGTGGCGGCGGCCGCCATTCCCATCCTCCACGATTGTGCCGCGGGGATCGCGGACGTGCAGGTGCGCAACATGGGCACCATCGGCGGTTCTGTTGCGGAGGCGGACCCGCACGGCGATTGGGCTCCTGTGTTGCTCGCGTTGGGCGCGGAGATTGCGACCTTCGGGCCGGAGGGCGCGCGGGCGATTCCCATGGCGCAGTTCATTACCGACGCCTTCACCACCGTCCTCGGTCCCGGGGAGCTGGTGCGAGAAATCCGCGTGCCCGCGCAAGCGGAAAGGCGCGCCGGGGCCTACACGGCATTCAAGCGCTGTGCCCCGGTGTATCCCACGGCCAGCGCTGCCGTCTGGGTCCACATGATGGATGAGGACTTCTGCATCGAGGCGCGCGTGGCGCTGGGCTGTGTGGGATTGACGCCGATTCTGGCTGCGGATGCGTCTGCCGCGCTTACCGGACAGGCCATCACTCCGCACGCCATTGACCGTGCTGCGGAAGCGGCTATGGCGGCAGCCGATCCGCAGCCGGACCTGCGCGGCTCCGCGGACTACAAGCGTCTGCTGGTGGGCACACTCACCCGGCGCGCGCTGCTGGCCGCGCTGGCGCGGGCGCGTGGCGAGCAGGTGGCCATGAGGCACGAATATGCCGCGCTCTGAGTCCAGGGTGCGCGTCCGGCTGAAGGTGAACGGGGCGGCACATGAGCTGGAGCTCGATCCGCGCCGCCTGCTGGTGGAAGCGCTGCGCGAAGACCTGGGGCTTACCGGCACGCACATCGGGTGCGACACCACCTATTGCGGCGCTTGCACCGTGCTGCTCGATGGGCGCACGGTGAAGTCGTGCACGCTCTTTGCTGTGCAAGCCGATGGTGCGGAGATCACCACGGTGGAAGGGCTCGCCGCGGACGGCAAACTCGACGCCGTGCAGCAGGCCTTTGCGGATTGTCACGGGTTGCAATGCGGCTACTGTACGCCGGGGCTGCTGCTCTCCACGCACGCGCTGCTCGAGCGCCATCCGCGGCCCACCGAAGATCAGATCCGCAAAGGAATCGCCGGCAACACCTGCCGCTGCACCGGCTATCAGAATATTTTTAAATCCATTGTAGCGGCCGCCGCGGCGAAGTCGCGTGCTTCCGGCGGGACGGGCAAGTAAATGGCGTTCGAATTCCGTGGAGACTTTGTGGCGCGGAAGAACCCGGAGGAGGTGTTCGATTTTTTGGCGGATCCGCACCGCTTCTGCCCGCTCCTGCCGGATTTTCAAAAGCTGACCGCTGAAGATGCTACCCACTTCACCGTGGAGCTGAAAGTGGGCGTGGCGCACATTCGCGGCACGGCAACGATGAAGATGGCGCTGGAGGAAGCGGAGCGCCCGCGCCGCGCGCGCTATTCGGGCAAAGGCAGCGTTGCCGGCGGGACGGTGAACACCAGTTCAGGGTTTGAGCTGGAGCCTGTGCCGGAAGGCACCCGGGTGCGCTGGCAGGGCAGCGCGCAGGTCTTCGGCCAACTGGCCTCGCTGGCCGGCGGCTTGCTCGAGCCCCTGGCCAGGAAAAATGTGCAGCGCTTGATGGATAGTTTGCAGGCGGCATTGCAGTAGCGGCACGGCGCCGCCGTGCCCTCCGGCAATTGAGGATGGAGAGCGTGAGTTCACAGCCACCAACCGGAGCGCAGGAAAAGTCCCGCTGGGTTGGACAGCCCCTGAAGCGGCGGGAAGAAGACCGCCTGGTGCGCGGCCAGGGATTGTTCGTGGACGATTACACCCTGGCCGGCATGGTGTATTTGCAGTTCGTCCGTTCGCCTTACGCGCATGCGCGAATTACCCGGGTGGATGCAACCCGCGCCGCGGAGGCCCCGGGTGTCGTCTGCGTGCTCACCGGCGCGGAGGTGGCCGCCCAGGTGAAGCCCTTCATCGAGATCGGCCCGGGCTGCGACGGAAAAATCGTGGACCTGCCCCTGGCCGTGGAGAAGGTGCGTTATCAGGGGGAGCCCGTCGCCGCAGTGGCGGCAGAAACCCGCGCCGCAGCCGCAGACGCCGCGGAGCTCGTGGAAGTGGATTACGAACCGCTCGAACCGGTGGTGGACGCCGAGTTCGCGGTCACCGGGAAATCGGTGTTGCACCAAAGTCTGGGCGGCAACATCAACTGGCAGGGAAATTTTGAATACGGCGACGTAGATACTGCCTTCCGCGACGCGGCCTGCGTGGTGCACATCCCGCGCATGCATTTTCACCGTTTCTCCAGTACCCCGCTCGAAACCAATGCCCTCATCGCCACCTGGAACCTGAAGGAAGACACCATCCACTACCACAGCAACAATTCGTTCCCGGCATTCGCCGTGCAGTTCCTCTCCCCCGCGCTGGGAGTGCGTATTGACCAGATCCACATGGAGAGCCGCGACATCGGCGGCGGCTTTGGAATCAAGATCACCAGCTATCCGCAAATGGCGGTTTGCGCCCTGGCTTCGAAGAAGCTGGGCGGGCGCCCGGTGAAATGGATTGAAACGCGCACCGAGCACATGCTGGCCAGCGCGCACGGCAACGAGCGCACGTTTCTCGATACCCGCGTGGCCCTAGACGCAAACGGGGTGATCACCGCCATCGATTCCCATCACATCGATGATTGTGGCGCCTATCCGCGGTATGAGCCGCTGGGTTGCATCATCTGGGCGCAGGTCCTGCCGGGATGCTACCGCTTCCGCAATTTCCGCGTGAACTTCCAACAGGTGGTGACCAACAAGTGTCCCGTGGGGCCGAACCGCGGATATTCTCGCATGCAGCATCTGTGGTTTCTGGAGCGCTGCCTGGATATCTGCGGCCACGAGCTCGGCATTCCCCCGGACGAGATGCGTTTGCGGAATTACATCCGCCCGGAGGAGTTTCCGTACCTGACGCCCAACGGCTGCGTCTACGACTCCGGAAACTATCCGAAGATGCTGGAGCTGGCCAAGCGGTTGGTAGGCTGGGACCAGTGGAAGCAGGAACAGGTGCAGGCGCGCACGGAGGGGCGCTGGCTGGGCATCGGCATCGGCACTACGCTCGATTCCGGCACCAACAACTTCGGGCAGGCGCGCATCATCAACGCGCATGCGCCCTACTCCGGCCAATCCAAGGCGGCGATTGTGAAGCTGGATATCTACGGCGAAGTGGTGGTGTATCTGGGCTCCGTCCCGCAAGGCCAGGGGCACGAGACCACCGCGGCGCAGGTGGTGGCCGATGTGCTCAATATTCCGCCGGAAATGATTGCGGTGAAGCCCGGGTTCGACAGCAATCAGAACGTGTACACGGGCCACACCGGCACGTACGCCAGCCAGTTCGCAGTGAGCGGACTTTCTGCCATTCACGGCGCCGCGGAAAAGCTGCATGCGGAACTGGCGCGGCTGGCGGCCTTTGCGCTGAAAGCACCGGAGGCGGACCTCGAGTTCGGGGCCGGCGCCATGGGGCCGGAAGTGCGCGTGCGCGGAACGGACCGCGCCATCAATTACTGGGCTCTGGCCAACCTGGTAAACGTCAACAACGCGGAGTTGCCCCAGGAGATGGCGGACATCACCCTGAACTGCCGCCACGTCTATAAAGCGCCCTTCCAGGTGCCGGACATCGAGAAAAAATACGGCAACCTGACGCTCACCTACGCTTCACAGTTGCATATCGCCGTGATCGAGGTGGATCCGGAAACCTGCCAGCCGAAAATCCTGGCCTATGCGGCGGTGGACGATTGCGGCAAACAAATCAACCCGCGCATCGTGGCCGGACAGTTGCACGGCGCCACGGCCCACGGCATCGGCGCGGCGCTGATGGAAGCGTGCGCTTACTCGCCGGAAGGAAACCTGCTCACCTCCACCTTCAGCGATTACACGCCCATCACCGCCATAAACATGCCGGAGCTGGCCTGCGGGGACATCGAGTCGCCGTCTCCGTTTTCCTACAATGGCGCAAAGGGCATGGGAGAAGGCGGCGCGGCCCCGTTGCACACCGTGTGCGCGGCTTTGCAGGATGCGCTGTATCCCTCCGGCGTGTTCATCAACGATTCGTTCAATACCGCCAGCGGGCTCTTCGAGGCGTTGCGCCGCGCGCATGGCGCCGCGGATCGCGGAATCCGTGTGGAGCACAAAAGGTAATCTGTCCCTCTGAGCGCCGTGTCCAAACGCATCGCCATCGTCGGCTGCGGGTCCATCGGCAGTCTGTATGCCGCGCACTTGGCGTGCGTGGCGGAAGTCTGGGTGTTCACCCGCAGGGAGGAGCATGCGCGGGCCCTGAACCGGAACGGTTTGCGTGTTTCCGGACTGCATGATTTCTGCGCGCAGGTGCGGGCCACGGCGGATTCCGCGGAGCTGCCGGCGTGCGATTTTGGAATTGTGGCCACCAAAGCGCTGCACACTGCTGAGGCTTTCGCCCCCGTGGCGCGGCAGTTTGATTCCGGCGCCGTGCTTTCCGCACAGAACGGCCTGGGCAACGAGGAAATCCTGGCGGGCTTGACGCGTGGGAAGATCATTCGCGGGACCACCTTCATGGCCGGGACGCGCGAGAGCGATACCCACGTGCGCCTCGAGCTCAACACCGAAACCTGGATGGGGCCTTTCGAACCCATGCGTACTCCGCTAGCGGTGGTGGAAGAACTCGCCATGCTGTTGAACGCCGGCGGGTTGAAGGCCGTGGCGCTGGCGGACGCGCGGCCCGCGCAGTGGTCGAAATTGCTGTTCAACTCTGCGGTTAACGGCGTGAGCGCGCTCACCGGACTGCCACACGCGCGCCAGTTTGCCGATCGCCGCGCCCCGGAAAACCTGGGAAACCTCCTGTTCGACCTTCTGGCGGAAGGGAAGCGCGTGGCTGCCGCGCTGGGAGTGGCTTTGCAGGATGATCCCTGGGAGATGAACAAGATCGGCGCGCAATCCAATCATCCTCCTTCGATGCTGCACGATGTGCAGCACCGGCAGTCCACCGAGGTGGAGTTCCTGGCCGGAGCCGTGGCTCGCGAGGCGGCCCGCGCCGGAGTCGGCGCTCCGCTGCACACGGCGATTTATCAGCTCGTGAAAGGGAAGGAAGCGTCTTGGGCGCCGCGTCCGGGCCCCCGGGGGGGCGGGCACTGATGGGCTACGCGGTGGACACGCAGAAACTGGAGGGCGTGCGCCGGGCCATGGAGGCCGCCGGCCTGCAGGCGATCGTGGCCCGCGCTCCGGACAACGTCCTTTATCTGACCAATTACTGGCCCATGAAGGGCTACGACCTGGTGATATTTCCCCGGCAAGGTCCGGCGACCCTGCTGGTGATCGAGCCCCAACTGGCGGAGGCGCAGCGCACGGCGTGGACCAGTGACGTGCGCGCATTCCGCTTCTATCATCCCTCCGACCCGCGCCCGCCCACCGAGCGCGCCCTGGAGATGGGGATGGAAGTGCTCCGCGAGCGGCAGTGCACCGGGCGCATTGGCGTGGAGCTCTCGCAGAACTCGCAAATCTGCGACCGCATGGTTGGTGAACCGACGGTGTACACGCAGAAGTATTTTGAGGCATGGCGCGGTGCCGTGCGAGAGGTCGCGGACGCTACGCCGCTGCTCTCTTCCGTACGCAGCATCAAAACGCCGCAGGAAATCGAACGCATGCGCCTGGCCAATGAACTGGCTGCGCTGGGAATGGAGCACGCGCGCGCAAACATCCGGCCGGGAATGAAGGAATCGGAAGTGGCGGCGATGATCGAGGGCCATATCCACGCCGTCGGCGTGGGCTATAAGGGAAAAGTAGACATGGCCCGGGCGTTTACACTGGTCTGGTCCGGACCGGGGATTGCCACGTTTACGCCCACGTCGAACCGTCCCGTAGTGGAAAACGAGCCGACGCTGGTGGAGATTTGGGTCTGCGCAGACGGCTACTGGACCGACCTGACAAAAAACATTGTGCCCGGGATACTCACGCCGCGTTACAACACCCTGCTGGAACAACTATTGGAGATTTTCCATCGCGCCCTCGGGGTGTGTCGTGATGGAGCCCCTCTGGGGGAGGTGGATCGCATCATCCGCCAGGGCATCTCCGATGCCGGATATCCTGGCCAGCCCTCGCACCCCGTAGGCCACGGTGTGGGCGCGCGGGCCCACGAGCCGCCGTATTGTCATCAAGCCGCCCCCGGGGCGATGCGTGCCGGCATGGTCCTGGCCATCGAGCCGGGGATTTATTGGGAGGGCGGCGGAGGCCTGCGCCTGGAAGATAATTTTCTGATTACCGCCACCGGCTGCGAGAAGCTATGCAGCTTTCCGGATGATTTCCGGCACTGAGGCGCGTAGGAATGAGCACACTGACAGCGGAGCGAAAGCAAGCCATCGTGGACGCCGTCGAGCAGCAGGGCATCGTCTCCATGGCCTGTGACGTAGTGAACCTCTGCACGCCCACGGGCGCGGAGTTGGAGATGGCTCACTACCTGCGCGCGGCCTGGGAGGCCATGGGCCTGCGCGTCGAATGGCAGGAGGTGGAAGATCAGCGGCCCAACGTGATTGCCACCTGGCGCGGCGCCGCCACGGGCAAACGGCTGATGTTCAACGGCCACTTGGACACCTCGAATACCGGCCGCGAGGCGTTCCTTTCGGGAATCGGTTACAAGCCCCACGCGGTGGTGAAAAACGGGATGATCTACGGCCTGGGGATCTACAACATGAAGGGCGCACTGGTCTGCTATACGCATGCCGTGAAGGCATTGCAGCGCGCGGGCATCAGGCTCGCGGGGGATGTGCTTCTGGCCGGCGTGGTGGGTGAAATCGAAAAGACCCAGGTCGGGGACGAATTCACCGGGCGGGAATACCGGGGCTACGGAGCCGGCAGCCATTATCTGGTCACCCACGGCGTGGTGGCGGACATGTGCATGCTGGGGGAACCGACGGATATGCAGATAGTGCTGGGACACTACGGTTCGCTCTGGGCGCGCATCGTCACCCACGGCATCTACGTCCACACCGCCTTTGCGGAAGGCCGGCAGGAGCAAAGCTCGGTGCGGCGCATGTACGATGTGCTCTCCGCCATTTACGAATGGATTCCCCTCTGGGAGAAGCGCGCGGCCTACGGCGGCCACGAGGGAACGGTGAACGTCGGCTGCGTGCGCGGCGGCGACCCCTGGCGCGCCAGCCGCACGCCCGCGGAAACGGAAGTCTGCCTGGACGTCCGCGTTCCTCCGGCCATGCCCATGACGGAAGCGCGTGCGGCCGTCACCGAACTCGTCGCGAGCTTGCAGAAGCGCTATCCGGATTACGGCATTGACTTCGAGACGTACGTATCCTGTCCCGGCGCGGAAATTCCCGCGGGGCACGAGCTGGTGCGGGCAGTCGAAAGCGCGCATCTTCAGGTGATGGGCCACGCGCCGAAGCGGGCGAGTGTGCTGTGGAGTTCCGATGCCTCCGTGCTCTCGCGCTACGGCATTCCCACGCTCAACTACGGCCCGTCCAGCGGCCCGCGCGATGCCGAGGGCGAAAAAGTGGCCATCGAGACCCTGGTCAACGTGACCAAAATCTACGCGCTGGCCGCCGCGGAAATCTGCGAGGTGGCGCAATGAGCGCCGTCTCCCCAGCGGAGGTTCAGGTCCCCCGGGACGAAATCGAGCGCCGGTTCCTTTTGCTGCGCCAGCGCATGGCCGAAGACGGAATGGATGCCGTGCTGGTGTGCGGGAACCAGTACGCGGGATTCGAGGGCGCCGTCCGTTATTACTCCGGCTTCGAGATCGTTCACCGTTACGTGTACGTGCTGCTCCCGCTGGAAGGCGAGCCGGTGCTGCTTTTTCCGGCGGAGGCCCGCTGGATCGGCGACAAAAACAAGCCCTGGGTGCGCGAGCATGTGTGGGCCGAGACTCCGGGACAGTGGATTCGCCAATTCGGCGAAGCTCGCCACTGGAAGCGCATCGGCGTTTACGGCCTGAATTTCGTAATGCCGGTGCGGGATTTCGTCGCGCTGGATGGGGCGTCGTTTGAGCGCGTGTCCTTCGATTCCGCGGTGGACCGGGCCCGCGCGGTGAAGAGTGCATGGGAGCTGAGCGCCATCCGCCGCAGCGTGGAGATCATCCTGGATGGGTTCTGGACTCTGTTGCGCGCCTACCAGCCGGGGAAAACCGAGGCGGAAATCATGGCTCCGGCGGTGCAATTGTTTTTCGCCCGCGGCGCCGGGCCGCGGATGATGAATATCATTCTCTCCGGGGAGCGGGGCGAGGCCGAAGCGCACTTCAAAGTGCCTGGGGGGCGGCGCGTGGCCGCGGATGATTTGCTGTTGTACTCCCTGGAAATCGGCGGCCCCGAGGGCTACTGGGTGGAATTCTCGCGCGCGTTGATTCAAGGCGCGCCCAGCCCGCGCACCACGGAAATGGCGGCGGTGTATCCGGAGGCGCTCGAAGCCGCCCGCCTGCGGATGAGGGAAGGGGAACCCATCGCCTTCGTGCACCGGGCGGCCGCGGACGTATTTGCCCGCTGGGGTCTTGGCCTGGGGCATCTCTCCGGCCATTCCATCGGCTTGACCATGATCGAGCGCCCGGCCATCGGGGCCAACGACCCCTCCATCCTGCACGAGAACATGGTGTTTTCATTTCATCCGCAGGTGGTGGACCGGGAGGGAAAGGTATGTCTCTACACCCAGGACATGTACCGGGTGGGAAAAACGGAAGGCGAATGCCTGACGCCCGTGCCCTGGAAGTTCTACCGCGGCGATGAGCGCCCGGAGGCCTGACCCGAGCCATGGCCGACACGCGCGTGGTGATCATCGGCTGCGGGGCGGTGGGCAGCATTTTTGCCGCGCACCTGGCGCGCCTCTCGGACGTGGAGGTGTGGGTCTACGACGTAGCCGAAGAGCACGTCCGCGCCATCAACCAGTCGGGCCTGCGTGTTTCCGGGGTTGCGGACTTCACCGTGCGCCTCCAGGCGACCACCCATGCGGGATACATTCCGCGCTGCGATTTCGGCATCGTGGCCACCAAGAGCGTGCACACCCGCGCGGCCATCGCGGCCGCGGCCCACGCCTTTGACCAGCGCAGCGCGGTCTGCTCCGTGCAGAATGGCGTGGGCAACGAAGAGATCATCGCGGAGCACGTGCGCCATGTGATCCGCGGGACCACCTTTCCCGCGGGACGCCTCGCCGGCCCGGGGCACGTGGTCTACGACATCAAAGGGAAAACCTGGCTCGGACCCTTCGAACCCAGCGGGACGCCGCTGATCTCCGCCCAGGCCCTGGCGGACATGCTGAACCACTCCGGCCTGGAGACCATCGCGCTGGACGATGCCCGTGGCGCCCAGTGGAGCAAATTGATTTTCAACGCCGCCACCAATCCGGTGGGCGCGCTCACCGGGCTGGATCACCAGTCCGCCTCGAAATACGAGCCCACAGCGGCGCTCTTCGCAGCCCTGGTGGACGAAGGCGTGGCCGTGGCCCGCGCTCTGGGCATCTCTCTGCACGACGACCCGAAGAAGATGATCCGCTACGCCGCTGAGGCCCCCGGTGCACACAAGGCCAGCATGCTCCAGGACGTGGAGGCGCGGCGGCAGACGGAAGTGGATTTCATGAACGGTGCGATCGTGCGCGCGGCTGAAAAAGTGGGCGTCGCCGTGCCGCTCAATCGCGCGCTCTGGGCGCTGGTCAAAGGCCTCGAGCTTTCCTGGACCAAGCAGTGACTCCGCGGCGCCTGTAGGGGCACGGTATGCCGTGCCCCTGCTTTGGTGACGTTTAGAATGAAAGGGAGCAAGGAACCACCGTGACCGTTCCATTCAGAATCGGCGTGTTGCAGCTCAGCATGGAGCCGCTCGAGGAAACCGTGCGCATGGCCCAGGCCTGCGAGCGCGCCGGCTTCCACACCTTTTGGCTCGCCGAGGCGTATCCCTGGTGGCGGAAGCATGGGATGGAAGCGCGCTCGTCCACGGCTGTCACCGCGATCATTGCCCGCGAGACGCGGCGCATCCCCATCGGCTGGGGGATTGTGTCGCCCTACACGCGCCATCCTATCCAGATCGGCATGGAGGCCCGCGTCCTGCAGGAAGCGGCCGGGCCGGGCCGGTTTCTGCTGGGACTAGGCGCATCCAAGATTTTCATGAAAGAGGCCGGCGAGGGGGAAAGCGGTGAAAGAACCGCGCCTCCCGCGGTGGTCATGCGCGAATCCATCGCAATCATCCGCGGCGCGTTGCAGGGAGGGGAATTCAGCTACCAGGGAAAGGCGTTTTCGGCGCATCTCCCCGCATTGCGGCCCGAGGCGCACACCCCGCGCGGCGTCGTTCCAATCTACGTTGGCGCCACAGGCCCGGTGCTTCAGCGGCTCGCCGGTTCGCACTCCGACGGCCTGCTCACCGCCAGCATCACCACGCCGGAGTTCTGCCGCTATTCGCGCGCGTTCATGGAGGAAGGTGCGCGGAAGGCGGGCAAGGATCCGGCGTCCCTCGATCTGGGCGGCGTGATTGTGGGCAGCATCGCGCGCGGCCGCCGCCAGGGAATGGAGGGCGCGCGGGAAATGGCTGCCATGTACCTGGCCAATAAGGTGCAGAACATCGCCCGCTCCGCGGACACGCTGCTCGAGAAAGCTGGTCTCACCCGCGAGGAATTGCAGCCCATTGCCGACGCCATGGAGCGCGGCGGCCGCAAAGCCGCCGCCCAGGCGGTAAGCGACGAAGTGCTGAGCAAAGTCTGCCCGATTGCCGGCACTCCCGAGGATTGCATCGCGCAGATCGAGAAATACCGCGCCGCCGGCTGTACCCACATCCTTCTGGAAATCTGGGGGGAGAATCGCACGGAACAGGCACGCCTCTTTGGTGAAGCGGTGCTGCCGCACTTCCGTCAGTAGCACAGACACTCTTGCTTGCCCCGACGCAGGAAGGGTCTGTGCGCTTTTGCCGTGGAGTCAGCACCGCCGGCAACCGAAGCGGCCTGCAACAGCGCGGCCGGCAGAATCGCGACCTGACCCTGCCTGGGCCGGGCGGCGGGCAATCCCGTCCGTGCTAGTGCCCCCCAATTGAATCCCGCACCACTCCGTAGCTCGCGCCCCAGGTGTCCGTCATGTGGCTGCGGATCTCCCATAGCTCCGGGAAGAAGCGCACGCGCTGGCCTTCACGCAGCATTTCCACCGAGCGGCCCTTCAATGATTTTGCGCCCGTGCCGATGGAGCGTTCCACGAGCTGGTAATGCACGTAACGGAAGCGCTGGAACAGCTCGTCAAACTCGCACAGCGCTTCGGCAACCACGTATGCCGGGCCATGGCAATATTCGGAATTATAGATTTTCTCCACGGTCAGCCCGTGCTTTTCCAGGTAGTGATGGCGGAAGGTTTCCCACAGCGGCCCAGGCATTTTCAGGATCACGCGGAAGCCCGGAGACTCCTGCCCGCTGCCGTTTCCCAGCTTCAGCCGGATTTCCTGGTATTCCTTCGGAGACATGGTTTCCAAAAGCGCGAACTGCTCGATCATCAGGCGCAGGGCCACATGCACGCGGCGGAGGAGCGTCACCACGCGGTGGGTGTCCTCTTTGGCCATGTACTCGTCCACGTCCAGCAGCGTGTAGTTGATCAGCTTCATCCACAGCTCTTCGGCTTGGTGGACGAGCATGAACTGCAGTTCATCCGCGTTGCAAAACTCGTGGAAATCCTTCTGGCAGGAGAGCAGCGCCTTGGTGTTCAGGTACAGCTCGTAATCCAGCGTGCCCTCGCCATTCATGATCGAATAGAAATGTTCCCGGTCCATGGGTACACTCCCCATCGCCGCGACGCTGCGGCCGGCGCATCATCGATTCATCTTATCGCAGAAGGGAAGAGATGGCAGGCCGGCGCAGCGTCATTTCGCGGCCGGTTTCCGGCCGTACGCCTGCTCCCAGGAAATCACCGGATTGCGCAGCACGCCGATGCCTTCGATTTCGCACTCCACCACGTCGCCCGGCTTCAGGTAGAGCGATTTGGGGTCCGCGCTGAATGCGGCCACTCCGGAAACGGTTCCGGTGGACACCACGTCTCCGGCGCTGTATCCCATGGGCGAGTAGTGGGCGATGATTTCCGGAATGGTCACCGCCATGCGGCTGGAATTCGAGCTCTGCCGCAACTGGCCGTTCACCCGCAGCTTCATGGACACATGGTGCGGGTCCGGCATCTCGTCCGGCGTCACGATCCACGGGCCCAGCGGGCAGAAGGTATCGATCCCTTTGCTCAAGCTGAACACTCCAGACTTCATCTCCTCGCGCTGGATGTCGCGCGCGGTCACGTCGTTGAAAATCACGTAGCCGCCGATATAGTCCGCGGCTTCCGCGGCGGAAAAGTGTTTGCCGGATTTCTTGATCACGATGGCCAGTTCCAGTTCGTAATCCAGCTCCCGCGTCAGGTGCTCCGGGTAGATGATGGGAGCGTCCGGCCCGATGATCGCATCCACATTCTGGAAGAAAATGATCCACGGGAGCACGGGGTGAGAAAATCCCGCCTTCTGAGCTTCTTCGTGATGCTCGCGGAAATTCCCGGCGGTGTGGAAGAATTTCTTGGGGATGATGGGCGCCTTCAGGCGAACCTGCGCCGCGGGATAGACCACCGGCCCTCCGTGGATTCCCGCGGCTCCCGCCGGCAGATTCTCCGCGTGCCGGAACGCGGTCTCTGCGGCTTTCAGGCTGGCGTCGCCCCCTTCGTACAGTTGGCGCATGTCCGGCGGAACGCGCGCGGCGGCGATCCGCTCCGCGGCCTGTTCGTGCGCGCGGTCGCGGGCAAAGAGCGAGTAGGCGGCGTTCAGGTCCACCACCTCGCCGTTCGCGCGCAAAGCGCCGATGCGGCTGATTCCCGGTCGCGGTTCAAAGGTGCAGAGTCTCATGGGCCTTGTGAATGTCTCGCGCCGCATTCGCGGAAGCGGCACAGGGAATCTTAAACAGGCCGGCCGGAATTGTCCACGAAGGGGCGAACAGCTTGCGGCCGCGATTGTAGCGGCACGGCATCCCGACGTCCCCGGGCGTGCCCCTACGAGGCCACGCGCTCCAGCTCGGCCAGACTCGTGAGCGTGGCGTCGGGGGAAAAGCCCAGCACGTCCGGCGTGGCGCCGGAACGGTTGATCCAAAACGTGTGGAAGCCAAAGGACGCCGCGCCGCAGATATCCCAGCAGTTGGAGGAGACGAACCCGATGGAGCCCCGCTCCAGCTTGGTGCGCGTGGCGGCAAGCTGATACACCGCCGGGCTGGGCTTGTAGATTTTCACTGTGTCCACGCTGAGCACGTGGGCAAACACATCCGTGAGGCCCGCGCGCTCGATAACGGCGGAGAGCATCCGCGGCGAGCCGTTGGAAAGGATCAGCAATTTGCGCCCGGTTTGTTTCAGCCGCGCGAGAGTTTCTGTAACTTCCGGGTAGGTGGCCAGCCGCAGGTATTCGTCCATAAGGCGCGCGATTCCCGCCCGGTCGAGCACCAGACCGCGCGCCCGGCAGGCGTATTCCAGGGCCGCTTCCGTGACCTGCCAGAAATCCTCATAGCGCGCCATCAAAGAGCGCAGCCAGGTGTACTCGAGCTGTTTCGCCCGCCACTCCCGTGCCAGTCCCGCGCCCTGTCCGGGGAACTCCCGCTCGCAGGCCTGGCCCACGGAGTAGGGGTCAAACAGCGTGCCGTACGCGTCGAACACCAGCGCTTTCATTTCTTCTCTCCTGCTGTAGAGGGCCGGCGCTTCGCGGCGCACTCCCCCCATCCAGGGGCATCACGAAAGGACGTGACCGGCGTCACAGATTGCACCACGATTCCCGTGGCAAAGAAACTGAATATGCACGCCGCATGTGACGCACAGCACGAGAGAGGCGGCTCGTTGACAACTCCGGACGGATTGATAATGATGGCGCCCTCTCCGAGGAGAAACCGCAATGGCTACACGCACTCCTGTCTCCGAAGGTGAAATCAGCCAGCTTCTGCGCACCGAACGCGAAATCGCGCCTCCCGCCTCGCTCGCGGCCAACGCGCGTATGCGCGACTTCCCCGGCGAATACCTCCGCTCCGTCGAGGATGCCGAGGGCTTCTGGGCGGATGCGGCCAAGGAGCTCGAATGGCAGCGCCCGTGGGACAAGGTCTTCGAATGGACCTACCCGACGTTCCGCTGGTTCTGCGGGGCGAAGTGCAACATCACGCATAACTGCCTGGACCGCAACGTCCGCAATGGACGGAAGAACAAGGTTGCCTATATCTGGGCGGGCGAAGACGGCACCGAGCGCCAGATTACCTACGGGCAGCTCCTGGACCTGGTGTGCCGGGTGGGGAACGCCCTGAAATCGTTGGGCGTGAAAAAGGGCGACCGCGTCATCCTGTACGTTCCGCTGACCATCGAGGGCGTGGCCGCGATGCTGGCCTGCGCGCGCATCGGCGCCGTCCATTCCGTGGTGTACGCCGGATTCAGCGTGCAGGCGTTGCGCAGCCGCATTGAAGACGCGCAGGCCCAGGTGATTGTCACCGCCGACGTGGGCTACCGCCGCGGCAAGCTGGTGCCGCTCAAAGCGATCGTGGATGGCGCCATCGACGGCCTGGATTTTGTCCGCAACGTGGTGGTCTTCCGCCGGCAGAAGCCCCAGGTGGAGCTGGCCTCCGCCCGCGAAGTGGATTTTTACGACCTGGTGAACCGGCAGAGCACGGACTGCCCCGCAGAGGTGATGGATTCCGAGGATCCGCTGTACATCCTGTACACCAGCGGCACTACGGGGAAGCCGAAGGGCGTGGTGCACGTCCATGGCGGCTACATGGTGGGCACCTACTACCACATGACGCGCTTCTGGGACATTCGCGATGACGACGTCTTTTTTTGCACCTCCGATATCGGCTGGGTGGTGGGCCACTCCTACATCGTATATGCGCCGCTGCTGGCCGGAGTCACCACGCTGTTCCGCGAAGGCGCCATTGACTTCCCGCATCCCGCCATTGCCTGGGAGCTGGTGGAGCGCTACCGCGCTTCAGTGATGTTTACCGCGCCCACCGCCGTGCGCATGTTTATGCGTTACGGCGAGGCGTTGGTTACGAAGTATGACGTTACTTCCCTGCGGTTTTTCACCTGCGCCGGCGAACCGCTGAATCCGGAGGCCTATGAATGGGCCTACCGCGTGCTCTGCGGCAGCGGCAAGTGGGGCTATGCCGCGGACAACTGGTGGCAAACGGAAACCGGCGGACCGTGTCTGGGAACTCCCTGTACGCTGGCCACGCGTCCGGCCAAGGTGGGCAAGCCGCTTCCGGGCGTGATTGCCGAGGTGGTGGACCGCCAGGGCAATCGGCTCCCGCCGAATAAGGGCGGCCTGCTGGTGCTGCGCCGTCCCTTTCCGCATCTTTTCCGCACGGTTTTCGGTGATCCACAGCGCTACGCGCGCGACTGGAGCATCGTGCCAAATGCTTATACCACCGGCGACGTAGCCATCTGCGACGAGGACGGCTACTTCACCGTGGTGGGCCGCGCGGATGACGTGTTGAATGTCGCCGGGCACCGCATAGGCACCGCGGACGTGGAAAGCGCCCTGGTGAGCCACCCAGCGGTGGCCGAAGCCGCGGTGATCGGGCGCCCGGATCCCATCAAGGGCGAAAACATCAAAGCGTTCGTGATCCTGCGCGTAGGCCACTACGCCACGCCGGAACTCGATGCCGCACTGAAGGACCATGTGCGCAATACGCTGGGCGCCATCGGCGTGCCCGCGGAAATCTCCGTAGTGGACAAACTGCCCAAGACGCGCAGCGGCAAAATCATGCGCCGCCTGCTGAAGGCCCAGGAGCTGGGCCAGGAAGTGGGCGACATTTCCACGCTCGAAGAGTAGTCACCAATCGTATCCCGGCCCTTGGGGCCTCGCGCGGCCAGCCGACCGTTGAGACAGTCTGGACGCTCACGCCGGCTGCTCATTCCACAGATGCAATCCCCAAGTTAAGATAGGCGCTCCGCGGGAGGTTGGCGTAACCTTTTGCCGGCCCATCCGTTATCGTGATTGGGGAGGAACCCGGAAGCTTATGGCGGCAAGTGTATTCGCGCGTCTGGACGCAAGTCCGGCGTGGAAATTTTTCAGCGTCCTGCCGAAGGCCAATCGCGCGCTCGCCGTGGGCTGGTGGGCGATGCTGCTCCTGCGCGGAGTGCTGCCCGCGCTCTTCGCCGTTGCTATGGGCGTGCTGGTCGGAGCCCTGGGCCAGGGTGCTTCACTCGCTCTACCGCTGGCGCTGGCCGGTTCCGTTTTCGTCCTGCTCCACGTCTTGCCTCCTTTGCACCAGGCCACCGGGGCCAACCTCGGCAGCCAGACCGCGGCGTGGCTCTATGACCAGTTGACCGGAGCTTGCGTCCACCCGCCCGGAATGGGTCACCTCGAAGATCAGCGCCTTACCACGGACCTGACCATGGCGCGGGACTTCGACCTTGGCATTACCGGCCCGCCGTTGAATATCGCCCTGGACTTCGTATCCGCGGAGATGGTTGCGATGGCCGGCGGCCTGGTGTCGACTGCTGTGCTCTTCGCATATTCCTGGTGGGCACCGCTGGTCCTGGCCACCGCCTGGCTGGCCACGCATTGGCTTTTGCGCGAGAGCGCGGTGTGGCGCGACAGGAATACAGAAGAAGTGCGCGCCGCGCAGCGCCAGGCGGATTACGCCTACCGTCTGGCCGTGGACGCGCCGGCGGCCAAAGAAGTGCGCCTGTTCGGCCTGGCCGATTGGGTTGTGGACCGCTTCACCTCCGGGCGCCGGCGTTTGCTCGATCTGCAATGGCAGGCCACGCGGCTGCGCGAGCGTCCCGTGCTGTGGAGTCTGCTGCTGGTGCTTTCTGCCAACGTGCTGGTCTTTTGGATGATGGCGCAGGATGCGGCCGCAGGCCGGCTGGCCATGGGGCACCTGGTCACGTTCGCCACCGCAGCCATCGGCGCCGGCACCATCGCTTTTGGCGGGTTGTCCTGGGCGATTGATGGCTGCGCGGCCCCGGTAGGCGCGGTGCTGCGCCTGCGCCCGGCCATGGCCGCCGAAGGTGCGCTCGCCGCGGGGACTCGTGACGCCGCAGGGATGCCCGCGCGCGAGATTCGCTTTCGCAGTGTGCGCTTCTCCTATCCCGCTTCGCCCGCTCCGGTGCTTGACGGTTTCGACCTGGCAATTCCCGCAGGGTCGTCACTGGCGATCGTGGGACAGAACGGTGCGGGCAAAACCACGCTGGCGAAATTGCTCTGCCGCCTCTATGACCCGCAGGAGGGAGCCATTGAAGTGGACGGCGTGGATCTGCGCGCGTTCGAGATTGACGGCTGGCGTTCACGGCTGGCCGCGGTATTTCAGGACTTTATCCGCTTCGAGTTGCCGATGCGGGAAAACGTGGCGCCTTCCGGGGCGCCAGACCCGGTGATTCAGGCAGCGCTCACGGAAGCCGGAGCGGCGGGGCTCACCGGGCTCGACACCGTGCTCTCCCGGGCCTACGAAGGAGGCACCGATCTCTCCGGCGGCCAGTGGCAGCGCGTGGCCCTGGCGCGGGCGCTGTGCGCGGTCAAAATGGGCGCCGGGGTGGTGCTGCTGGATGAACCGACCGCGCAACTCGACGTGCGCGGCGAGGCGGAGATCTTTGAGCGCATCCTTTCCGCCACCCGTCATGCCACCACGATTCTCATTTCTCACCGATTCTCCACGGTGCGCCATGCCGACCGCATCTGCGTCCTGGAGCACGGCCGGGTGGTCGAGTTGGGGACGCACGACGAGTTGATGGCCGCGGGCGGCCGTTACCGTACCATGTTCGATCTTCAGGCTGCCCGCTTTGCCGCGGGCGAAGAAGAGGAGGGGCAGGCGCTCGATGCCCTCGGCTGACCCGCTTCCGCCGGCACTGCCTTCCATGTGGCGTGCGCTTGTGCTCGCGCACCGGGCGGAGCCGCGCCTGCTGGGCGCCTCCTTCAGCCTGGCCATGCTGGCAGCGCTGCCGGATGCGTTGCTGGCTCTGTGGTTGAAGCTGCTGGCCGATGGACTGGTACAGCACCGGCGCGTGCTGCTGATCGCTTCGGCCATCGGCCTGGGAGTCTCCGCGGTGGGCACCTGGTTCCTCAAAGTGACCAGCGACCGCGCGCAACGCCGCTTCCGCGACCGCGTGGCCGCGGCCCTGGAAGCCCATGTGGCCCGGCTACAGGCTTCGGTTTCCACGATTGCCCATCATGAACGCCCGGAGTACCTGGACCGCCTGGCCATGCTGCGCGACCAGGTGTTCGTGCTCGACCACATGTACATGTCGCTCTTCTCCACATGCGGATGGCTGCTGCGCCTGGGCGTGACTTTAGCCCTGTTGGTCTCGGTTCATCCGGCGCTGGGGCTGCTCGCCGCCTTCGCCCTGCCGGCGGTGTTCACCTCGAGCTGGCGTCCGGGGATCGAGCGGACGGTGGAAGAGAGCTTCGCTCCCGCCAACCGGCTGGCTCGCCACCTGTTTGTAACCGCCACCGGCGCGGCTCAAGGCAAGGAAGTGCGCGTCACGCGCATCGGTAATCGCCTGCTGCGGGACCGGCGCGAGGCCTGGGAGCAGTGGTACGGTCCGGTATCCGCCGCGCGCTGGAACACGGCGTGGTGGCACACGCTGGCGTGGGCCGTTTTCGGGGCAGGTTACCTGGCCGCGGTGATGTTCGTCTCTTGGCGCCCCGGAGCCACGCCCGGCCAGTTGCTGCTGGTGCTGGCCGCGGGCGCGCGGCTTTCCTTGTATATCGCCGCGACCGTGGGAGAGATCGGATTCCTGCGCGGCTTTTGGCTCGAGGGTTCACGGCGCCTGGCCTGGCTGGAGGATTACGCAGCGTCGCTCGAAGAGCACGCGGACGCGCGGGCACCCGAGCGCATCGCCCAGGGCATCCGCGTCGAGAATGTCTTCTTCGCTTATCCGGGCACCGAGCGCCGCGTCCTGGAGGACGTAAGCCTCGAATTCGCGCCGGGTTCCGTAGTGGCCATCGTGGGAGAAAACGGCGCCGGAAAAACCACTCTGGTGAAGCTGCTGTGCCGCCTCTACCGGCCGGACCGGGGACGCATCCTCGTGGACGGCGTGGATCTGGCGCGGATTCCCGCGGAGGACTGGCGCTCACGCCTGGCCGGCGCCTTCCAGGATTTCTTTCGCTTCGAATTCCGCGCGCGGCACACGGTGGGCCTGGGCGACCAGACGCGCATGGACAACCAGCCCGCGGTGCTCGCCGCGGTGAGCCGGGCGGGCGCGGAAGACGTGGTGGGGCAGCTCGTCGCGGGCCTGGAAACGCAGCTCGGCGTGAACTGGCCGCAGGGCGTTGACGTGAGCTTCGGCCAGTGGCAAAAGCTCGCGCTGGCGCGGGGGTTCATGCGCGACCGCCCGCTCCTGCTTGTGCTCGACGAGCCGACCGCGGCCCTGGACGCGGAAACTGAGCACGCGCTCTTCGAGCGTTACGCCGCCGGAGCGCGCGGCGACGGGCGCATCACCATCCTGGTTTCGCATCGCTTCAGCACCGTGCGCATGGCGGATCGCATCGTGCTGCTCGATGGTGCGCGCGTAGTGGAGACCGGCACGCACGAAGAATTGATGGCCCGAGGCGGCCAGTACGCCGAGCTATACGGAATCCAGGCCGCCGCCTACCGCTGACCGCTGCACCGCTACGAGAGGCCTCCTGCGGTAAGCGAAGCTCGAGATGCGACCGGAGACCGCGCGAGGCTTGCAATCCGCGGAGTGGGGGAGGCGCGGCGCACACGCATGAGCCGGCCGGCGGCAGGGTTGACTGGCTTTTTCGCTGCGATACCATCTGGCGGCAGGGAAGGGCCGCGAAAGCTGCGCGGCCGGGCAGTTCGCGGCGGAGGAGAGGCGCGTGAAAATCCTTGCCAAATTCAACATCATCCTCATCGTGCTGTTCGGCAGCGGAATGTACCTCGTTTCGCACCTGGCCTACGAGTTCCTCCGGCAGAACGCGCGCGCCGAAGTCCTGAAGCAGGCGCAGTTGATGGTGGAGAGCGCGCGGGCCACGCGGGATTACACGGAGGGAGAAATCGAGCCGTTGCTGGTGGACCACCCGCGTTTTCCCGAGGAGGTCCTGCCGCAGATTATTCCTTTTTACGCCGCTACGCAGATCTTCGCCCGCCTGCGCAAGGACTATCCCGATTACACCTATAAAGAGGCCACGCTGAATCCCTCAAATCCGCGGGACCGGGCGGTGGATTGGGAGGCGGACCTCATCAACTACTTCCGGAATCATGCCGGGGAAAAGGAACTCGTGGGTGAAAGGGAAACTCCGACCGGCCGGGCACTCTACCTGGCGCATCCCATCGCCGCCAACGATGATTGCCTGGGCTGCCATGGCGACGTGGATAAAGTCATGCCCACCATGGTGAAAACCTACGGCAGCGTCAACGGATACGGCTGGAAACCTGGAGAAGTGATCGCCGCGCAGATTGTTTCCGTGCCTATGACGGTGCCGTTGAAAATCGCGGATACCGCCTTCCGCAGGCTGATTCTCTTTCTATCCGTGGTGTTTGTGGCCACGGTCGTGGCCATTGACCTGGCGCTCTATGCGATTGTCATCCGTCCCGTGCGCGGCCTTTCCGCCATGGCGGACCGCATTAGCCGGGGAGACATGAACCTCCAGGAATTGCCGGTGAAGGGAAGCGACGAGATTGCCGCGGTCACCCGGTCTTTCAACCGCATGTACGTGAGTATGGCGAAAGCCATGAAGATGCTGAAGGGCTGATACCCGGACGCGCAGCCCGCGCTTCTCACCGCGGGCCGGCATTTGTAGCACAGGCTTTCAGCCTGTGCTGTCGAGCCGCGCTGCCGGCGCGGTGAAGTGAACGCCGCAGGCTGGTCCCGAAGTTTCGGGAGCCTGTGCTACCGAGTCGTTGGAAACCTACGCGCGCCGCTTGCGCCCAGCCAGAAACTTCGCCCGGTCCTGCGGGGATTCAATCTCCAGCGCCACCGCGCTGTAAAGCTCATCCAGGTTGTGACAGTGGGCCGCAGTCCGTTCCACGATGATGTGCGCGATGGGCCCGATGTACTCGGCCACTTCCCGGGCCAGTCTTTCCACCAGTGCCGGAGTGATTTCCGTGCGGCCTCGGCCCTGGGAGGCCGAGCTCGCACGGCCCGGAGCGCTGCCGGAAGCAGGCAGCGGGCGCGTGTGCTCTGCCATGGCGACGCCGGACCGCGGCGGCCGGCCTTCCCCGCCATAGGCCTCCAGCGCGCGCAGGAAATCCTGCGCACTCTGATACCGCGCCGCCGGGTCTTTCACCAGCGCCTTCATCACCACGGCAGCCAGTCCCGCCGGCACGCTGGGGTTGAGTTCGCTCGGCGCCGGCGGTGTTACCCGCAGGTGCCCCTCGAGGATCTCGTATTGCGTGTGCCCCTCGAAGGGACGCCGCCCGGAGAGCATCTCGTAAAGCGTCACCCCCAGCGAATACAGATCCGAGCGCGCGTCCACGCGCTGGCCGCGCACCTGTTCCGGAGACATGTAGTAGAGCGAGCCGAGCACCGTTCCGGAGGCGGTCACGGTCGGATCCTTTCCACTTACCGCCAGGCCAAAATCCAGCAGCTTGGCGGTGGAAGCCGGCTGCGCCACGATCATGATGTTCGAAGGCTTGATGTCCCGGTGAATCACGCCGCGCTCGTGCGCATAGACCAGCGCCTCGAGCACCTCGCGGACGTACTCCAGGCCTTCCGCGAGGGGCAAAGGGCCGGAACCGAGCCGCTCGCCCAGCGACACGCCTTCCACGTACTCCATGACCATCACCATCTGGTCTTCGTGGCGGAACGCGGTGTGCAATGCGGCGATATTGGGGTGATTCAAGCTGGCCAGCACGCGGATCTCGCGCACAAAGCGCTCGACCATCTCCGGCGTGCCGAGCTGATTCTGCTGCAGGACCTTCAGCGCCTCCAGACGCTGCGAAATGACGTGTCGTGCCTTGTAGACCTTGCCGATGCCGCCCGCGCCCAGCGGGCCGAGCAGTTCGTATTCCGCCAGCGGTCCGGTGGCGGTTCTCTCCAGCCTGCCCAGGGATGCCTGCGCAGGCGGCGCGAGGGGCTGCGTGAGTGTATTGGAAGTGGGGAAGGCGGGCGCCGGAGCCGCCGCGCGAGCCGCATCTGCGGGAGCGGGCGCGGCGCTTGCCGCGCGCAGGCTTTGCGGCATCGCCGCATTGCCTGCCTCTTCGCTCACAAAATTGTAGAGCGCCACCCGGCCGCCGTGCTTGAACTCCGCGGTCCCCAACGGAGTAAGCAACGCCTTCCAGCGGGTATGCTCTGCCAGCACCTCCGCGATGGCCGCGGAGAGCAGGATGTGCCCGGCATCGCCGCATTCCGCGATGCGCTGCGCGGAGGTAATGCCTCCGCCGGCCACGGTCTCATTCCCTTGCAGGTCTTTGACCCGGAAGACCGGCCCGGTGTGAATGCCCATGCGCAGCGCCAGGCGCGGCGCGCTCCTGCCGGCCATGGCCAGAGACTGCGCGCAGCGCAGCGGCGCCTCCGGGCTGCCGAAGAAGGCCAGGGTGATTCCATCCGGAGTGCTGAGCGGGGCAAGTTGCCGGTTGTTCCGCGCCGTCTGTACCGCGGAGGCGGAATTCAGCGCTGCGGCCAGCGATTGCAGCGCCAGCGTCTGTTCGTTGATGGGCCGCGCGGCGAACTGCACGATCTGCACGGAGAGAATGTGCGCCAGCTCCATCTCTTGCTCGTGCTGCTCCACATTCGTCTCCTCGGCTCCGCGCCGGGGTCACTGGGCGTGCCTCCGCCCGTCGGCACGGATTGTCCCCATTGAACGAGAGGTGCTGAAATCATACGCCAGCCGCCGGACGCGGCCAAAGCCGAAGGCCCTGCTGCGTGGCCAAACCGCAAAGTCTGGCGAGAACGGGGCTTGCTAGGATGCCAGAACGTGGAAGGGCTCATCCCGAGTTTCCACCATTTCCAGCCGGCCGCTTTCGGCCACGGTGCCGGACGCCGCCTCCCTAAGATGCTCGCCACAATGTTGCGCCGAGATGTGGCACAGGGCGCCCAGCCTAATGCTGACGCTCACCTCCCGGCGCGCGTCATTTTGGCGGGCGAGAGAAACAATCTTCCCAATCAAGTCCTTCATCAGCGAGAACTCGTGCATTACTGGTTCCCTTTCCTGAGTGCGCGCACCTCTTGGAGGATCTGGAGAGTCACTGCGGCGGAGGCTTCCTCGACCTCGGTAGACAACACCACCCCAGCGCCGAAGTTCTTACCTTCGATGCCATACAGAATCAAGCGTGCTGGCATTTGGTTCAAGGCCCGGGCCAGCTGTATAGCCTCTGCCACCCCGAAACCGTGAGTGGAACCATGGAACAAACGGACGGGGATCTCTGCGGCACAAGCGTCAAGCCGATGGACGGTGCCCGGCGCTGCTCCGGAATGAACGGCGTCCACCAGAATCGCCGCCGCCGCTCCCTTCCACAGTTCCAACAAGGCCGCGCCATCGCCGCATTCTTCGAGAATGGTGACCGTGCCGGGGAGTTTTTCCCGGACTCGCCGCGCGACCGCGATCCCGGCCCCGTCGTCGCTGCGAAACGCATTCCCGACCCCGATGATCCGTATGTCCGGCTGGTCCTCAGTCATTCGCGCCCGATGTGCAGCTTCAAGAAATGCGTGGCACAGGAGATGCAGGGATCGTAATTGCGAATGGCCTGCTCGCACTGCCACTGCAATTTTTCCGCCGGCATTTCGATGTTGGCCGAGACAAAGTGCCTAAGGTCCTCTTCGATGGTCTTCTGGTTCTGCGAGGTCGGCGGGACAATCTTGGCGTCAAGGATCGTTCCGCGGTCATCCAGGCGATAGCGATGGTAGAGAATCCCGCGGGGCGCTTCCGTGCAGCCGTAGCCGGTACCGACTCGCGGTTCCACCTCCACGGCCGGGCGATCCGGCATCTCGAACCCGTCCAGGATCCGCAGGGCTTCATCGCACGCATATACGAGTTCCGCGCTGCGCACGATTACGCTCTGGAAGGGGTTGCGGCATACCGTGCCGAGACCCGCGCCCCGCGCCGCTTCCTGAGCAAGCGGTGAAAGTTTGTCAAAGTTCAGGCTGTACCGCGCTTGCGGTCCCACAAAGTAGGAGCCGCGCTCCTTGAGCACGGAGTGGAGGGCGTTCGAATGAGCCACGTGTTCTTCGGCGAAGTGCCGGTCGTATTCCCGGACGGATATCTCCAGGCCCTTATTGGAGACCAGGCGTCCCTCGTTGAGTGGGTATTCCTGCGGATGGCGCAGGGCGACAAACTCATAGTCGCGTTCGAAATCAGGAAAAGGAAATGTGGCCACCCAGCGGACGGTTTCGAGTGCCGCCTCGCGCGCCCACTTCAGGTTTTCAGCCAGGCCGGCGAGGTCCCGCTTGCCCGGCACCTTGTAAAAGCCGCCGACGCGTACGTTTATGGGATGGATCTCGCGCCCGCCGATCAGGCTCATCACTTCGTTGCCCGTCTTCTTCAGGCGCAGCCCCCGCTCCACTGTGCCGGGATGGTCTTTGGCCATGCGGATGGCGTCTTCATACCCGAGAAAGTCGGGTGCGTGCAGCAGGTACACGTGCAGCGAATGGCTCTCAATCCATTCCCCGCAGTAGATCAGCCGCCGCAGCTCGCGAATGGGATGGTCCACCTGGATATTGAAGGCGTCCTCAATGGCATGACAGGCGCTCATCTGGTAAGCCACTGGGCATATGCCGCAGATACGCGCGGCGATGTCCGGCGCTTCGCTGAACTTGCGCCCGCGGAGGAAGGCCTCAAAGAAGCGCGGCGGCTCGAAGATCTTCAGCGCGACATCGCTCACACGGTGGTCCTTGACCTTCACGAATAGCGAACCTTCGCCTTCGACGCGCGCCAGGTAATCGACCTTGATAGTCTTACTTTTCATGCCTCTCGCTCTCCTTGCGGAACGCCTCGGCATAGGCATTGAATCCACGAAAGGCGCGCACCAAGTCACCCCCGGAGACTCCCAGGTGGCTCCACCAGCCGCTCAAAGAAACGGTATTCGGAGTTTCCTTCGGCCCGAAGCAGCCGTAGCAGCCGCGCGCGTAGGCCGGACAGATGGCCCCGCAGCCGGCCTGGGTCACCGGCCCGAGGCAGGGAACGCCTCGGGCAACCATCACGCACACGGTCCCGCGCTGCTTGCACTCTACGCAGACGCTGTGCGCTGGTATGTTCGGCTTGCGGCCGTGCAGATAGGCGCTGATCACTTCCACCAACTGGTGCTTGTTGATGGGACAGCCGCGCAGTTCGAAATCCACATGCACATGATCGGCAATGGGAGTGGACTTGCCGAGGGAGTCGATGTAATCGGGCCGGGCGTAGACGATGGAGATGAATTCCTTCACATCTTTGAAATTGCGCAGTGCCTGAATGCCCCCGGCCGTGGCACAGGCGCCGATGGTCACCAGAAACTTCGACGCACGCCGCACGGCATGAATGCGCTCCGCGTCGTGTGACGTGGTGATGGAACCTTCCACCAGAGAAAGGTCATACGGACCTTTCACCACGGCGCGNGCGTGAGGCCTCGCAGAAATTGGCGATGTGCACTGCGCCCGCCACGGCCAGCAGTTCATCCTCGCAATCCAACAAGCTTAACTGGCAGCCATCGCAGGAAGCGAATTTCCAAACCGCCAGTTTCGGTTTGCCTGGCCGGGCCACCTCAAATCTCCTCCTTCCCGAAAATGGCCGCGATGCGGTCAAAGCGGAATACAGGCCCGTCCTTGCAAATAAACGCGGGCCCAAGCTGGCAGTGGCCGCAGAATCCGACCGCGCATTTCATGTTGCGTTCCATGGACAAGTAAATGTCGCGGCCATCTATGCCCCTGCTCTGGAGTTCTCTTACGGTAAACCGCATCATCACCTCCGGGCCGCATATCATTGCGGTAGAGTTCGACGGGTCAAATTCCGCCCTCCGAAGCAGCAGGGGTACGACCCCCACGGCTCCGCGCCAGTCGCTCCCGGCGCGGTCTACCGTGACATGGACATCCAGGTCAAACTTGCTTCGCCAGCGCTCCAGTTCCCGTCGGTAGAGGATGTCTTCGGGCGACCGCGCTCCGTAGAACAGCAGGATCCTCCGGTAATCCTGGCGGTGCGCAAGCAGAGAATAAAGCGCGGGACGCAAGGGTGCCAGGCCGATCCCGCCGGTCACAATCACGCAATCGCGTCCGCGCGCTTCCTGGACCGGCCAGTGGCTGCCGAACGGCCCGCGGATGCCCACGGTGCCGCCCTTCTTCAGCCGCTGCAGGGCGTTTGTCACACTACCCACGGCCCGGGTTGTGTGCTGCAGCGTGGAGGAATTTCCGGGATCACTCGAAACGGAGATGGGCACTTCGCCTACGCCAAAAACGTAGAGCATGTTGAACTGTCCGGGAGCGAACGAAAGCGTCCCCGGGCCATCCGCGGGCGCCAGATCGAGCGTGAACGTGTCCGCCGTTTCCTTCCGCACTCTCCGGATGCGGAATGGCCTGGGAATCATCGGGTCTGCGAGTGATGGGGCGGCCATAGGTCTCTCAGGCCACGCTGCCGTACAGGTCCAGCAACTGCAGGCGCGTCACCTCCAGCCGCTCGGAAATAACCTGGGCGAAGCGTTTCAGAATCTCGTAGCCAAGATCGCGGTCTTCCTCGCACTTGGCAAGAAGGCAATTCGCATCGAAGGCCAAAGCCCGCGTGAACAACAGGGCTTGGGCGTCGAAATGCCACCGGTAGGGGGCCACCATCCACGACCAGCCGACGATTTCTCCCGCCGCAACCGTCTGCACAATGGTGCGGCCGCGATGCGGAACCATCAACTCCACGGCCACCAGGCCTTCTCGGATGAAGTAGAAGTACTCGGCCGGATCTCCCTCCCGGAAGATGGTTTGCCCTTCATCGAAACGTACATTCTTGGCGCAGCCCACAATGAAGCGGATATGCCGTTCCTCGAGTCCCCGGAAAAACGAATGTTGGGCGATGCTTCGTTCAAGATTCTCGATCACGGCCGCTCCTTCCCGGCGGTTCTGCGCCTGCGCCGGATTCACTGTTGCGGATTGCTTGGACCTCTTCAGTGATGTCAATGGCCACGGGACACCAGGTAATGCACCGGCCGCAACCGACGCAGCCCGAACCGCCGAATTGGTCGATCCAGGTGGCCAGCTTGTGAGTCATCCATTGCCGGTAGCGCGACTTTGTGGACGCGCGCACCCTCCCGCCGTGGAGATATGAGAAATCCATGTTGAAGCACGAATCCCACTTGCGCCATCGCTCGGCGTGCTGGCCGGTCAAGTCGGTCACGTCCTCAACCGTCGAGCAGAAGCACGTGGGGCAAACCATCGTGCAGTTGGCGCACGTCAGGCAGCGCTGCGCCACTTGATCCCAGCGCGGATGCTCGAAGTTCCGGTAGAGAAGCTCCTTGATTCCTCCCGTGTCCAGCGTACGGCCCATATGCCCCGCCGTTTCAGTTGCGATGCGTTCCACCGTCCGCAGGTCCGACTCCAGCCCACGCTCGTGAGGAACCTCGGCCAGGATCTCTGCGCCGCGCTCCGTTCCAATCTCCATCACGAACCGGTGGCCTCCCTCCTGGAGCACTTCGGTGAGCGCGAGGTCATAGCCGGCCGAAACTCTTGGTCCCGCGTTCATCGAGACGCAAAAGCACGTGCCCCCGGCCTGCCCACAATTGACCGCCACGATAAAAACATTCTCACGGCGTGACCTGTAGGTGGGATCGGTATGCGGGCCCTCCAAAAAGACCTTGTCCTGAATTCGAATGGCATGAAGCTCGCATCCGCGGACCCCGAGAAAGGCAAACTTGGAAGGTTGCTGTTTCTCCGGCACGATGGTGAACCCATCGGCGCCGCAGTCGGCCCGCCACAGGCGCACCGTGGGCGGGTGAAGGAACTTCTTCCATGAATGCGGGCCTACCACGTAGCCGAACAACGCCTTGTCCGTGCGCGGCTTCAGGCGATACGTTCCTCCATCCTGATCGTCAGTCCACCCCTCCGGCAGGTCCTTCGCCGAGGCCAATCGGTCGTAAACAATGGCCCCCTCGCGAATTGTTGGACCGACGACTTCGTAGCCGTGGCGGAGCAAAACCTGGATGAGTTGATCGAGATGATGAGCCTCAACAACTACGGTGTCGTTGGTCTGGAGGCGGTCAGCAGTCACGGCTCGTCAGCTCCGCGATACCATCAGGCTATCTGAGCCTAACCAAAATTGAGGAGGCCTTCAAGATTTCGCGTGGTCCCCGCCGATGGGTCACGAAAACTGGAAGGGCGCATCCCGGGATAAGCGGAACGAGCCCAGTGGTTGCGGAGGCTGGTCCCGATCCCGATGCTTCGGGACGGGATGAACCAGCGATCCTGCCGCGGCGAGTGTGAGCCCGCTCCGCGTACGCCCGGCGGCCAGCGGGTCACGAAAACTGGAAGGGCTCATCCCGCGGTGAACGGAATGAGCCCACTGGTTGCGGGGGCTNTTGAACCAGCGACCTCCGGGTTATGAGCCCGACGAGCTACCAGGCTGCTCCACCCCGCGACACCATTAATCCTATCGGAACCGCGGCAAAGCGTCAACGCGAGCCGGCCATTCAGAATGTGGGCAGGTGTCCGGCGTCGCAGGGAAGAGGACCGCACAGACCCGAATGTCCGTGCTACCAACTGCTGTAGGGCGTGCCTTCGAAGGGCGAGACCTGATCTGAGGCCGAATGCACGTCAATAATTCCCGTGCCGGTCTGGTCCGCGCTGAGCACCACGTCGCCCATCTCGACGTTCCAGTTGCGCTGGTTGGTCATCGGATCCATAGGGACCGGGCCGCGCAGATACTGCTCGCTCACCAATTCATCGAGCGAACCAGGGGCGCGCTGCTTATCCAGCGTGAACTGGTCGATGGCTTGGCGTATCACCTGCAAGTCCTGCTTCAGCACAGCTTCTTTGCTGCGGGTGATGGACTTTTCGTAGCGCGCGGCGGCAATCCCGATCAGCACCATGATGATGGTGATCACCACCATCAGCTCGATCAGGGTAAAGCCCCGCGCTGCTTTCCAGTCCCTTGCTGAGTCGGCTTGCCGCTTCATAATCAATGGCGATCACCAGTCGGAATAGCGCGTCCCGTCCGTGGCCGTATCCTGCGACCGCGAATAAACGTCGAAAACGTTTTGCCCGCCCCAGGAGCTCGAATCCAGGTCATCCTGTGTGGAGCGCAGCCCCCAATCCGGCTTGCCGGTCATGGGATCCACGGGGATGCGCCGCAGAAACCGGATGCGCTTCGTCGTGGTCGAGCCGCCCACGCTGGAGAGCGTCACGCCCTTTACCAGCGTGTCCAGGTCCGGCGGATAGCCGTTGGAATCCGCCGAGACGCGAATCTGATTCTTATCCGCGGCGTCCTTGTAGCGGTCGATGGCCGCGCGCATCTCCCGCAGGTCCCAACGCAATTCCGCCTCTTTGGCCGCCCGCACCGAGGCACGGGCATAGGGCAGAGCAGCACCTGCCAGGATGAGCAGGATTCCCGTGGCCAGGATCAGTTCGATCAGCGTCAGCCCGGCTTGCGGATGGCCGCGGCGGCTACCCCGGCCCTCAGGCCGCTTGCCAGGATCCGGCGTGCACATTTCCGCCGCGTCCATCGAAGGCTGAACCGGAACCACGCAGGCCGCTTGCATTTCTTTCCTCGTCATTGCACCTGGATGCTGGCTTCCGTTGACACCATGGGGATCAGCTTCTGCTGCGAATCCCTGGCGCTCACCTGGACGATGCTCAGCGTGGAGCTGCCTTTGGCCACGGCATGCACTACCACGCCCAGCACGGTGCCTGTCCCGCTGACCCCGCCCGTGTTCGGCGGGCGCGCCGCGCTGATGATGGCCTGCCCGCGCTCCTTGTCCACGCGTTGCACCAGGGCCACGGGCTGCGTTCCTCCGGAGAGGAAGCCGCCCTGCCGCACCTCATCCACCATCACCACGGCGGGATTGAAGCTGATCAGCACGGGCATGGAGAAGAGGTCTTTTGCGTTTTCGACCACCAGTCCGATGGTGGTGCTGTCCCCCGTCTTCAATGTGATGGTGGCGGGCTCAAAGCGCAATTTCACTGGTTGCTCGGCGGCGGCTGCCGGGGCCGCGGGTGCAGCTCCACCGGCCGGTGGCGCGCC